>Ga0164293_10000687_pt1 | contig 27496 bp, 28 predicted proteins | sample GEODES118metaG_FD_111487 | JGI IMG/M metagenome (GOLD analysis project Ga0164293, IMG submission 111487) | Eutrophic lake water microbial communities from Lake Mendota, Wisconsin, USA - GEODES118 metaG | ecosystem: Environmental > Aquatic > Freshwater > Lake | place: USA: Lake Mendota...
GCGCCTGCCGAACATTCCACTGCGTGAATGGCTCGAGCCTCTCGTGGCGCACTGCAAGGCCGAAGGCGCATTCCAGATCAAGATGGGTCCGCCCGTGGCCATTCGCCGCTGGCAGGCCGACACAGTCAAAGAGGTTATGGCGCATGCGGGGGAGCCTGGTGTTCCCGGTCGCATCGGCGAGATTCCCGCCAATTGGCATTCGGCCGCAGCAGCATCAGCGGTTGATGCCCTGCGCGCGACTGATTGGGTGCAGGAAGTCTCCGACGGAGCGGGCTTTGGCGATGTGCAGCCTCGCTATGTGTTCCAGATCAATCTCGCGAATCGCACACTCGACGATGTCTTCGCCGGCTTCAACCAGCTCTGGCGTCGCAACATCCGCAAGGCAGAGAAGGCAGGCGTCGAAGTCACCCGCGGTGACTACGACGATCTCGCGGCATTCCACGAGGTCTATGTCGAGACGGCACAGCGCGATCACTTCACCCCGCGAGGCCTCGCCTACTTCCAGCTGATGTGGAGCGAACTCAACGGCATTGATCCCGATCGCCTCCGCCTCTACATCGCACGCCACGATGGTCACGTGGCCGCAGCAACTCTGATGGTGATCGTGGGCGAGCACTCCTGGTACTCCTACGGAGCATCAACCACGGCCGACCGTGACGTGCGCCCGTCGAATGCCTTGCAGTGGCGCATGATCAGCGACGCCCATGCCGCCGGTTGCAGCATCTACGACCTGCGCGGCATCTCCGACACCCTCGATCCGGCAAATCACCTGTACGGCTTGGTGCAGTTCAAGGTCGGCACGGGCGGTTTCGCGCAGGAGTACGTGGGAGAGTGGGATCGCACGCTGCGTCCGGTGTGGGCCCGCGCCTTCAAGGCCTACCAGTCACGTCGCTAGGAGACCTGATGTCGTTCACGCTGAGCATTGACGCCGATCGCTGGCGCGCACATCAGGCATCGGTCGTCACTGCCGTGAGTGCGACCGGCGCAGGCGAAATCGTTCCGGTCATCAAGGGCAGTGGCTACGGCCTCGGTCAGCGCGCTCTGGCCGAAGAGGCGTCGCGACTTGATCTAGGCACGGTTGCCGTGGGCACTGTCTTCGAGCTCGGTGACATGCTCGACTCGTACTCGGGCGAGATCATCGTCCTGCAGCCCTTTGAGGTACGCGACAAGGCCGCGGCAGATGCCTGGCACTTCCTGGCTGATCGCGGCCATCGCGTGATTCGCACGATCTCCTCAACCGAGGCATTGCTCGCCCTAGCCGATGGCCCGGGCCCTGTTCGCGTGATTCTCGAAGGTCGCACGTCAATGCAGCGCTTCGGCTTTACGCACGACGAGCTTCTCGCGGCACTCGCTGACTCGCGCGTGCGCGCGGCACTCGTCGAAGGCCGCATCCTGCTTCGCGGTCTTGCCTTGCACCTTCCCATTGCGCAACCCGCTGATGAGATCAGCCCGCGAGGCGTCGAGTCGGGCACGGCTCGCGTGCGCGAGGTACTGCGCTGGGCCGGTAGCTGGGCCGCGGAGCTCGAGCACATCGGCGGCTCCGAAGCTGCATGCCTGTGGGTCTCGCATCTCGATGACTCAGAGCTCGGTGCTGTCGTTCGCTCATGCAGCACATTGACCGTTCGCCCTCGCATCGGCACACGACTGTGGCTCGACCGCACTTCTCTTAAGGCACGCGGCACGGTACTCGCGGTGCACCCACTGCCCAACGGAACGCATGTGGGCTATCGCCAGCGCAGCGGCCCACGTGATGGCACCTTGGTCGTGGTCTCCGGCGGCACCTCGCACGGCATCGGCCTCAGTGCGCCCTCACCGGCTTCGTCAGTGCGCCAGCGGGTTGTCACGGCGGGTACCGGCGCACTCGATGCCGCTGGCCGTGCAATGTCACCCTTCACGTGTGACGGTAAGCAGCGCTGGTTTGCTGAGGCACCGCACGCTCAGGTTTCGATGATCTGGCTGCCGCGCGGCGCGGTGATTCCCACCGTCGGTGATCAACTCACCGCTGATGTGCGGTTCACGACCTCGCACTTCGATGCGATTATCGGCCTGAGCTAGAGCCGCGCAGCACGAATGCATCGGGCGCTTTGTCGTACACGCCGCCCGCAGGATCATCCATATCCTCGGCGAATCCATCTGTGCGGATCGGATCATGCTCGGGTTTCACGATGTCGCGGATCACCATGATCGCGAAGTAGATCGTGGCCGCGATGTGAATGAACACCGCTGTCGCGTAAAGCTGAGGGGTCAAGCCCTTGGTGTCCTCGACTCCGTAGCCAACCAAGAACCACCAGATTGCGGCAAAGTAGATGAGCTCGCCTACCTGCCAGATCAAGAAGTCCCGCCACTTCGGCCGAGCGAGAACCGCTAGTGGAATCAGCCAGAGAACGTACTGCGGCGAGTACACCTTGTTGGTGAGCACGAACGCTGCAATGAGCAGGAAGAGCACCTGAGGCAGGCGCGGACGACGCTTCGCCGCGAGCACGAGAACTGCCACCGCCGCAGCAAGAACAACGAATGCACCTGTTGCAACGTTGTTCAGCGAGTCAGCAGGAATACCCGGGATGCCCCACTGAGTGAGCGCGAACCACGGGGAGCCGAAGTCCTCGCCTCGGGTCTTGCTGAAGGTATAGAAGTACGACCAGCCGTCGAAGTTGCCGATGATGAAGGGAACGTTCACCACGAGCCACGCGATGACGCTGCCCACCAGCAGCTTCCCGAACGCTGTCCACTTGCCCGTGCGAATCGTCAGCAGCAGGAATCCCGCGAGGAAGATCAGTGGATAGAACTTCGCGGCGATCGCGAGGCCGAGCAGTAGGCCAGCAGAAAACTCATGCTTGCGCGACCAGAGCACGAAGGCAACGCCGGTGAAGGCAAGCGGAAGAAGATCCCAGTTGATCGTCGCGGCGAGGATCATGGTCGGTGCTGCAGCCACCATGAGTGCATCCCACGGACGCCGACGTACCGTCATCGATGTTGCGATGACGGTGATCACCAACGGGATGAAAAGCAGCAACACGTTGACATCGAAGAACGTGCGAGCGGTGTCGAGAGATGTCGCAACATTGGTGATGATGTTGGTAATCACCGCAGAAATCTGCATGAAGATGCCGGTGAGTACCGGATACTCGAGCGGCTGACCGCCCGGTGGAGTCTGCAGATACGGCAGATAGCCGTCGGCAAAGCCGCGCAGCGAGTAGAGCGGCGGGATGTCGGAGTAGCACAGGTGCTCGTAACGCTCAGGTGCTGCCCAGCCAGTGGCCCGGCACGAATAGTCGAGCAGATAGCCGAGTGCGTAGGTGATCGCGGTGATGACGATCAAAACCCGAACAGGTAGCCACCAACCGACGTTGCGTGCGAATCGGCCGATTGGTCCGCCCAGCGCCTCGGATCCACCGATGGCAACCGGATCTTCATCACTGGGATGCACGATCGGGGAGACGGAACTGCTCACGTGCTCATCATGGTCGATGGGGCGTGGTCAATGCCGCTTGCCAACGGTCATCGTTGCGCCGGAGCCCCGTCGATTCCCGGTGGAGTGGGAGAAGGCGTCGGGGTTGGTGTGGGGACGGGAACGGGTGTCGCTGCTGGATCGCCCGGCACCGCTGGTGCGCTGTCGACCGGGAACGGATCACTCGAGGCAATGTCCGAGGGGATTGCAGACGGCTCGAATTCAATTGCCGCCGGTGTCGGGCAGCCCACCGGGATATCGGAACCGTCGAGAGGCATGACCTCGGGACAGATCTGGGCGACCTCTACGCCCTCAGGGGGTGCGGGGAACTCGGCAACGGGCATGCCCTCGAGGGCTGCCTTCATGAAGGCTGTCCAGATAGCCGCCGGGAAGGAGCCGCCGGTAACCGTGCCCAGACCGCCAGTTCCCGAGAGCGAGACGGGAACTCCGTCGATCTCCTTGGCCATCAGCACGGCCGTGGAGAGCTGAGGGGTGTAGCCCGCGAACCAGGCGCTCTTGTTTCCGTCGGTCGTTCCGGTCTTTGCCGCCGCCGGACGATCGAGTGCCATGGCCGCGAAAGCCGTTCCGTTCGTGACTACCTTCGCCAGCGCGTAGGAAACAGTGTTGGCGGTGTCCGCAGTGAACTGCGAAGTGAGATCAGGGGAGTACTCGTAGAGAACGCCGCCATTGCTACCCACGACCTTCTTCACGACAGTGGGTGTCGCGCGGATGCCGCTAGCGGCGAATGTCGCGTAGGCATTCGCTACGTCTAGACCCGAGGGAGATGCGGTGCCGAGAACAAAGGTGAGATCAAGATTGTCGAGGTTCAGACCAGGGGTATCTTCCGGAATGCCTGCGCGAAGTGCAGCGTCGGCAACCGAGTCAACGCCGATCTGATCTTCAAGATTGACGTACGCGGTGTTGACGCTGTTCTCGGTGGCGGTAAGCAAGTTGATGTAGCCATATGACTTGTCGCCGTAGTTCGTCAGCGTGTAGCCCTTGATCGTCTGCGGCGAAGATCCGTCGTAGGTCGACGCAAGGGAAACCTGCTGATCTGCTGCGGCTGCCAAGGCGAAGGGCTTGAAGGTTGAGCCGGCCTGCGCAAACTGTTGAGTCGCGTTATTGATCTGATCCTCGATGTAGTCGCGACCGCCGTACATAGCGATGACCTCACCGGTACCGGGCTGCACTGCTGCGAGACCGATGCGCAGACCTTCAGTCTCTGATTGCGGGCCGGCCTTGCGCACAGCCTTGATCGCTGCCCGCTCGGCTACCTGGCTGAATGTCGAGGTAATGCGAAGTCCACCGCTTTGGATCTCAGCGTCGGAGAAGCCGATCGTGCGCAGTTCATCGGTAACGGCGTTCAGCAAGAAACCGGTCTGTCCACCGAGACGGTTGGTGGCCTTGACCTCGATGATCTCCGGGAACACGACGCTGCTCGCCTCTGCCTCCGTGATCCAGCCCTGTTCCACCATTCCGTCGAGCACGTACGTCCATCTGGCCTTCAGACCCGAGAGGTTGTCCTCAGGAGCCAAGCCGCCAGGCGATTTAATGATCGCCGCGAGCGTGGCACTTTGCGCCAGCGTCAGTTGTGATGCGGGCACATTGAAATAGGCGCGAGCGGCTGCATCGATGCCGTACGCACCGCGACCGAAGTAGATGGTGTTGAGGTAATCCTCAAGAATCTTGTCCTTCGACACGACAGTCTCGAGCTTGAAGGCGAGCACGGCCTCCTTGACCTTGCGCGAGATTGCGCGCTCTTGCGTGAGGAAGGCGTTCTTCGCGTACTGCTGGGTGATTGTTGATCCGCCCTGCGTTGATCCACCCGTGAGGTTGTTGAACACTGCGCGGCCGATGCCCAGCGGTGAGATTCCGCCATGCTCGTAGAACGTGCGGTCCTCGGCGGCGAGCACCGCCTTCTGAGTCATGTCAGGGATATCGCTGAGCGGGACACTGCGTCGTGTCGAGTCGCCGAGGCGTCCGAGTTCTGTCGTTCCGTCGTTCCAGTACACGATCGTGGCCTGGCTCGTCGAAAGTTCATTCGGGGTGGGCACCGGTGTCAGGAGAACGACGCCGATAAATGCGAGGACTCCTAGAACGATCACGCCGCCCAAGGCCAGGATCGTGTTGCGGATCCAGTGACGCTTGCGCGCGGGGCGCGAGCTCGCTTTCTTCTTCGCCGGCTTCTGCTGGCTCACGGGCATCCTCTGTATTTCTGGCAATGGGGAAGTGGCTGACTAGATCAGCTAGTCAAGGAGATCACGCGGCGTGGGCAGCGCCTTGCGCGGCACGCCGTCACCTAGGACGTAAGTGGTGATCAGGAAGTTCCACGAGCAACGTCCGCAGACCTCGACGACGTACACATTGAAGGATCCGAACTTCGTCGCCATCGGCGCGAGTTCGTCGGTTGCCCGGATGCGTCCGGAGTACGGGCCGAGCTCGTCGCCATAGACATAGGTGACGTGGACGAAGTCAGGGCTCTTGCAGACCGGGCATGGGCCTGGGGCCAGTTCACCGTGATTCTTGGCCGCCTTGAGCAGGTACGGGTCAGCGTCACAGAACTCCGAGCTCAAGGCACCCCCGTTGAACAGGGAATACAGGGCCCGCTGGCGAGCCAGAACGTGGTCGACCACCCGCCGTGGGGCGGCAGGGTCACGGACGACCTCGGGCTCGGCGAGCTCCGGCCGCGGTTTTGCGGAACCCCGCGCTCCCTTGGGAATGGAGCCCCGCAGTGCGGTGCGTCCCCGTGGCTCGGCCATGAAATCAGCCTACGTCGCCACTCGGAGCGCCGCGAACTTTGTATTTATGCTTTTTCGATATATCGTTTTGCTGAGTTACTGAGACCTAAAGGGGTATCCATGGCACGCCGGGCAGATGTCCTCGAGTTCGCCGTCCTCGGCATGCTCGTTGATGGGCCCCTCCACGGCTACGAACTCCGCAAGCGACTGACTGCCGTCCTCGGCACCTTCCGCGCCCTCTCCTTCGGCTCCCTCTACCCGGCCTTGCGCCGCCTCGAGGAGCGCGGGCTCATCGAGAACGTCGACACCACCCCGGCACTCGGGTCAGCAGCGCCGCCTCTGGCCGCCAAGCGAGCCCGCGTTGTCTATGCCCTGACTTCGGCCGGCCGCGCGGCATTCGGCGAGTGGGTCGCCCAGCCCGGCCCCGAGGCCTGGGAGGACGAAGGCTTCGCGGCCCATCTGGCCTTCTTTGCCAAGACAGAGGCACGCGTGCGTCTACGAATTCTCGAAGGCCGTCGCTCACGGCTCGAAGAGCGCATGCAGTCGATGCGCGATGCGATCCGACTCGGTCGAGAACGCATGGACACCTACACCCTGCAACTTCAACAGCATGGCCTCGACGGCACCGAGCGCGAGGTCGCCTGGCTCACCGAACTCATCCACCTCGAACAGAGCGGTGACAAACAAGAACTTCCCACTGCCGGCCAACTGGTCGGTAGCGAGTAATCAGCACCACTCACGCGCGTCCGCGCATCACACATCCCCATATGAAAGGCATTCCCCCATGGCTTCAGTTCGCGTAGCGATTGTCGGCGTAGGCAACTGCGCTTCCTCGCTCGTCCAAGGTGTCGAGTACTACAAGGACGCTGATCCGTCAGCAGCAGTCCCCGGTCTCATGCACGTGCAGTTCGGCGAATACCACGTCCGCGACGTGAAGTTCGTCGCCGCATTCGATGTCGATGTGAAGAAAGTCGGTCTCGATCTCGCCGACGCCATCAACGCTTCCGAGAACAACACCATCAAGATCTGCGATGTACCCAGGACCGGCATCACCGTGCAGCGCGGCGTGACCCTCGACGGTCTCGGCAAGTACTACCGCGAGACCATCACTGAATCCGATGCGCCCGCCGTCGATGTCGTTGCCGCGCTTAAGGAAGCAAAGGTCGACATCGTCGTGTGCTACCTGCCCGTCGGCTCGGAGGATGCCGCCAAGTTCTACGCCCAGTGCGCCATTGACGCAGGCTGCGGCTTCGTCAACGCACTGCCCGTCTTCATCGCCGGTACGCCTGAGTGGGCGAAGAAGTTCGAGGACGCCGGCCTGCCGATCGTGGGAGACGACATCAAGAGCCAGGTCGGTGCCACCATCACTCACCGCGTACTCGCCAAGCTCTTCGAGGACCGTGGCGTGATCCTCGATCGCACGTACCAACTCAATGTCGGCGGCAACATGGACTTCAAGAACATGCTTGAGCGCGATCGTCTTGAGTCGAAGAAGATCTCCAAGACCCAGTCGGTCACCTCGCAGCTGTCACATGATCTTGGTGAGCGCAATGTGCACATCGGCCCGTCGGACTACATTGCGTGGCTCGACGATCGCAAGTGGGCATTCGTGCGTCTCGAAGGTCGTGCATTCGGAGACGTACCGCTGAGCCTTGAGTACAAGCTTGAGGTGTGGGATTCGCCCAACAGCGCAGGCGTGATCATCGACGCCGTACGTGCCGCCAAGATCGCCAAGGATCGCGGCATCGGCGGTCCGATCCTGTCGGCTTCCAGCTACTTCATGAAGTCACCGCCTGTGCAGTACAACGACAGCCAGGCGAAGCAGGCAGTCGAGGACTTCATCGCAGGAACGATTGAGCGCTAATTCTTCCCTTCGGAAACGGCCTTCACCCTCATGGTGGAGGCCGTTTCTGTCCTCAAAGCCAGGGTGAAGTTCTTCGGGTCGTGGAATTCAAGGGGAGTGGGGCCTTAGGCTCGCCCCGATAGACATCGATACGGGCGGATGGGAATCCAATGGGTACAGCAGTGGCCACCAAGCAGCGGAAGATCGGCGTGCGCTCAGTCGCCGCTCTGCTCATCTTCATCATCGCGCTGCTCCTGACTCCGGTCGCCCTGCTCGGACACTGGGGCCATCGCACCGTGATCGACACCTCGCGCTACCTGGAGACCGTCGGCCCATTGGCCGCGGACCCGGCGGTTCAGGAGTCCGTCTCCGAAGCCGTGACGAACGCCATCACCTCGCAAATCAACACCGAAGAGCTCGTCGGCGGCCTTCTCGGAAACATCGTTGAGAACCCCGCCATCCAGGACAAGCTCAGCGGCCCCATCGCCGCCGGCATCAACGGCCTCATCGGCCAGGCCGTCTCATCATTCGTAGCCTCCGATGCATTCGAGAAGATCTGGATCACGGTGAATACCGCCGTGCAGAAGAGCGCACTGCTCATCCTTGAAGGCAAGGAGGGCGGGCCGGTCTCGCTGCAGGGCGAGGATGTCGTTCTCGACATCTCGCCACTGATTTCGGCGGTTCAGCAGAGTCTCGTCGACAGCGGCGTCAGCATCGCCGCAAACCTCCCTGTTCCCGAGATCGACAAGCAGATCGTGCTCTTCCAATCACCAGCCCTCGCCCAGTTGCGGACGATCTACTCACTCTCGTCGCCCATGCTCGCCTGGTTCCCACTTCTGCTCGCAGCACTCTTCGCCCTTGCTGTCTGGCTCGCCCGTCATAAGGGCCGCATGGTGCTCGCCATTGGTGTCGCGCTCGTTGCAATGACAGGTGTCACGAAGTTCCTGCTCGACTATGCGCAGACGATCTTCGACGATCAGCTCTCGGGCACGATCTTCGCGCCAGCTTCACAGGCATTCTGGGACACCTTCTTCAAGTACCTGATTCTCGGTATCCGTTCGATGATCGTGCTGGGCATCATCATCGCCATCGCCGGCTGGCTCGGCTCGCGAATTTCGACTGCGGCCAAGGTTCGCGGCTGGCTCAAGGCCGGGCTCGAGGGCTTCGGCGCCGACCTCGGGAGCACCGGTTTCGCACGAGCAATTGCCGCTCGTGCCGATCTCTGGCGCGCACTCGCCGCGGCGATCGGCGTGATCATCCTGGTCACCGGCGATGTGCTCTCTACCTGGCACGTCATCTGGACAGTCCTGCTCACCGCAGGTCTCTTCGCGGGCATTCAGGTGCTCATCGGCTCAACCAAGGAGTCAGTCGAGGTTGATGAGATCGTGGTGATCGTCGACTAGTTGTCGATGTTCTGACGACTCTCGATGATGTGGTCACCGCTGATGATCGCCTCACCGCTCACCACACGGCCGTCGGCAATCGCTGACGTGTACTCAGCGAAGTCACTGTCGACCTGTTCTGCGTAAGCGCGGGAGAAAGTGCTGATCGCATCGTCGAACTTGGTGCCTTGACCGAGATAGGCCGCGATAGCGACCGGGTCGCCTGACCGTGCATGCCCATGAGCGAGCGTGCGACCACAGAGAGATGCATAGGCCGACAGCTGTGCCACCGGAAGTTTCGCGATGTCAGGCGACCACTTCATGTCGCGCAACTGGCGCACATAGAACTGTCGGCCATTCGGTGCCTGCACCCAGCCCAAGAATGCATCAGAAGCCGCCTGCATGAGCCGCTGACCCTCAACGACGCGCTCGCCTTGGTGTTCGTACACACATGACTGCGTGTAGGGCTCAAGCACGCTCTGCACGGCCTCCTTCGCTTGAAGCACCAGCAGGTCATTCTCGTCACGGCCTTGCAGCAGGAGTACGAATGCGCGCAGACCGACACTGCCGACGCCCACTACCTTGTGGCCGAAGTCAACCACTCGATAACGGCGGATAAGTTCACGACGATCGTTCTGCAGCGCTAGGCGATATCTGTCCACCAGCATGTCGAGCCAGGGGTGCAGGTCATCCCCATCGGTGATGCGCACGAGAACAGGTGGCTGATCAAGGAACTGACGGTTTCCGTCGACAACCTCCGTCATCTTCGCAATCGCTGACCACCCGTCGCGCAACTGGGCCTTGCCGATTGCCTTATTGAGTTGCTTCGTTCCTCTCTCGCCGCCGACTTGATTGGCCCACTGCTCAAGGCTTTCGGTGCTGATGCGGTCGTACCAGATCTCTAGGTCCGACATGCCCGCGTACTCCGCCATCGCCGTGCGATACGACGATGCCGCAAGTCGAGCGATGTCATCGGCTTCACGATCAGTAAAGGAGTTGTCCTGCGCGGCAAGCATGAAACTTGCCGCCAAGCGCATGACATCCCATTCGAACGGACCCGGATTCGTCTCGTCGAAATCGTTGACGTCGAAGACAACGGAACGATCCTGTCCGGCGAAGAGACCGAAGTTCGACAGATGAGCATCACCGCACAACTGCACGACCAGGCCGGTGTTCGGCATAGATCCGAGATCAGAGGCCATGACGGCGGCCGAGCCGCGATAGAAGGTAAACGGGCTGACAGACATGCGTTCGTGACGCAAGGGGAGCAATGCCTGGATACGAGTGCCCTCCTGATCAGCGAGCTGATCAATCGGGTCGCGCCTGCCCTCAGGAGTAGTCCAGGTGGTTAACGAGGTACGCGGCCTCACACTGCGCGCAGCAATTCCGACGGCCTGCCGTTCAGCAAGAGTGGCGCGACGAACATCAGTGGGCAGTGCGAGCGATTCCATGGTTCGAACTTACTGCGCCGGCCTTGCCGCCCACCATGCAAGAAGTGCCTCTGTCGCCGTTTCCTCGCTCATCGGCCCACGATCAAGCCGAAGATTCAGCAAGAAGTCGTATGCCTCGCCGACCACGCGACCCGGCGGGATGTCGAGAATGCGCATGATCGCTGCGCCATCGAGATCAGGACGAATCGCGGCGAGCTCCTCATCCGCCGCGAGTGCCGCAATTCGAACCTCGAGCGAGTCGTAAGCACGCTGCAGGGCATCGGCGCGACGCTTATTGCGCGTAGTCGAGTCAGCACGAGTGAGCTTATGTAGTCGAGTGAGCTGCGGCCCCGCATCGCGCACATAACGTCTCACTGCGCTGTCGGTCCACTCGCCCGTGCCGTACCCGTGGAAGCGCAGATGAAGTTCGACGAGGGTCGAGACATCGTCAATCATGTCGTTGGAGAAGCGCATGTCCTTCATTCGCTTCTTTGTCATGCGTCCGCCGACTACTTCGTGGTGGTGAAAAGAGACGCGACCATCATCTTCGAACTTGCGCGTGCGCGGCTTACCGATGTCGTGCAGCAATGCAGCAAGGCGCAGAACCGGATCAGGCCCGGACTTTGGCTCATGAGAAGTCTCCAGATCAATCGCCTGCTCGAGCACGATCAGCGTGTGCTCGTAGACATCCTTGTGACGGTGATGCTCGTCCTCTTCCAGTCGAAGCAAGGGCAGCTCGGGCAACACATGCGCAGCGAGCCCGGTATCGACCAGCAGCGTGAGACCGGTGCGCGGATCAGGTGACATCACGATCTTCATGAACTCCTCGCGAGTGCGCTCAGCACTCACGATCGCGATGCGATCGCACATCTGCGTCATCGCGACCAGAACCTCGGGTGCGACTTCGAAGCTCAGCTGCGAGGCAAAGCGCGCCGCCCGCATCATGCGCAGCGGATCATCACTGAACGACATCTCGGGCGAGCCCGGTGTGCGCAGCACCTGCGCGTCGAGGTCGCCGAGTCCGCCGAAGAGATCGACGAATTCCATGGACGGAAGTCGAAGCGCCATCGCATTGACCGTGAAATCGCGTCGACCGAGATCGCCGGCCAATGAGTCGCCGAACTCGATCTCGGGCTTGCGTGACTCCGGGTCATAGGTCTCGGAGCGGTAGGTGGTGATCTCGCACTCGCGACCTAGAACTCGCGCCCCCACCGTGCCGAAGCGAATGCCGACATCCCAGGTGGTGTCGGCCCAGCCCTCCAGGAGCTCCAGGATCTGCTCGGGGCGGGCACTCGTCGTGAAATCGAGGTCGATCTGCTCATGTTCTCCGGGCAGGGTGCCCTTGATCAGACTGCGGCCCAGGAGGGCATCACGCACGGGGCCGCCGACCAGGGCGATCTCGTAGCCGGCCTCGTCGAATCGCTCGCCCAGACGGGTGAGCAGACCCATCAGGGGGGCCAGCGCCGTCTCGGCAGCCTTCATCGATGACACGCCGTGCAGCGTAGCCAGCACCTGGCCATGCGGGCGAATGCGTAGCGAATGCCTCGAGGCGCGCCCGGAGCCACGGGGCGAGGCGGCCCTGGGCAGTTATCCTCGAATCATGGCCAGCACCCGGACGGTAGAGGAGACCTCCGCCGGGGGCCTGATCCTCGATCGCTCCGGTAGCCCCATGGCAGCGCTGATCGCCCGCCGTGATCGCCGCGGGCGCCTGATCTGGTCCTTGCCCAAGGGCCACCTCGAAGTGGGCGAAACGGCAGAGGATGCCGCCGTCCGCGAGGTTCACGAGGAGACCGGCATCAGCGGGAAAGTCCTGGCCCCGCTCGGCACCATCGACTTCTGGTTCATGGCCGACAACCACAAGATCCACAAAACCGTCCATCACTTCCTCATGGAGGCCGAAGGCGGCGAGCTCTCCGATGCCGACGTCGAGGTCGTCGAAGTTGCCTGGGTTCCCTTGAACGAGGTCAGCTCGCGGCTGCGCTACGCCGACGAGCGCAAGCTGCTCGCACTCGTTCCCGATCTGCTGCTCGAGTACTGATGCGCCTGCTTCGCGCACTGCTGGCAGCAGTGGCCCTCATGGTTGTCGTCGTCGCACCGGCTCAGGCAGCCAGCACCGCCCGCGCCGACTACCCGGTCACCGTGCTCTCGAGCGGTCGCATCACGTTCTCGGGTGACTCCGGCGGAGTTCCGATCACTGTCGAGAACACGAGTAGTTCGCCGGTGACCGTGACCATCGAATTGGTCGGGTATCCATCGTCGCGACTGGACTCCGATCCGCTCCAAGGAATCATCGTCGATCCCGGCATGCGCACCAGCGTGGAGATCGAGGCACGGATCATCGGCGACGGCCCCCTTAATGCGGGAGTCCGCGTTACTTCTGAAACCGGAAAGCGCCTGGCCCTACCGGCCACGGTCACCTTGGCTTCCGCTGCGTATGCCCGTGTCGCCGGCTGGGTAGTTCTCGTCGCCTTCATCGCGCTCGCCGTGTTCGTCGTGGTCGGAGTGACACGGCGTATTCGCAAGGCTCATGCCACCCGAAAGTCCCCGGAATCGGGAAGCATGGCCACGTGAGCAATACGGTATCAGCGCGTTCGCTGATGAAGCCCAGTGCAGTGATGGCGGCCGGCACTGTTGTCTCCCGTGTCACCGGTGTCTTCCGCGATATCGCAGCGACCGCCGCCCTCGGCTTCTTCTTGGTCTCTGACGCGTTCTCTCTCGGCAACTCACTACCGACGGTCATCTACATCCTGGTGATCGGCGGCGCACTCAATGCGGTGTTCGTTCCGCAGTTAGTGCGAAGGATGAAAGAGGACGCCGACGATGGTCGCGCCTATGCCGATCGGCTGATCACACTCGTGGGATCGATCCTGCTGGTGTTCTCGATTCTCGCCGTGCTCTGCGCACCACTGATCGTAGATCTGTACACGCCTGACAATTACCCCGCGAACGAGTACGACCTCGCGGTGGCATTCGCACGACTGTGTCTTCCGCAGGTGCTCTTCTACGGCATCTACACGATGCTCAGTCAGGTTCTGAACGCTCGAGGCCGCTTTGGTGCACCCATGTTCGCTCCGATCGCCAACAACATCGTGGCCATCAGTACCTTCCTTCTCTTCATCGCCGTCGCCGGCACATCAGCGGCGTCCGATGGGGTACTCACTACGCAACAGGTGTTGATCCTCGGCATCGGCACGACCCTCGGTGTCATCGTCCAGGCATTGATCCTGATCCCGGTTCTCGTTCGCTCCGGTTACCGATGGAAGCCGCGATTCGACTGGAAGGGTTCAGGGCTAGGCAAGACGGGCACGCTCGCACTCTGGACGATCGGCCTGGTGTTCGTGAACCAAGCGGCCTACATCGTGATTACGCGTTTGGCCGCGAAGGCGAATGTCGATGCTGCCGCTGCGGGTCTCGTTGCCGCAGGCCTCACCACGTATCAGAAGGCGCATCTTGTCTTCATGCTTCCGCACAGCGTCATCACGGTGTCAATCGTGACGGCGATGCTCCCGGCTCTGAGCCGGGTAGCTCACGGCGGAAATCTCCGCAAGGTCGGCGACGATGTCGGTTCCACCATGCGACTCGTCGCCGCACTTATCGTGCCGATTGCAGCGATCTTGATGTGCGTCGGCACCGGCGTGGCAATCCTGCTGTTTGGCTACGGCGCCGCAACACCAGAGCAGGCCGGCATCATGGGTGCGATCGTCTCGGTGTTCATGATCGGACTGCTGCCCTTCACCTTGTTCTACGTCATGCTTCGCGGCTACTACGCGCTTGAAGATACGAAGACACCGTTTTGGATCACGGTGGGATTCAACGTGGTGCTTCTCGCGATTGCCGTGCCGCTCTTCAACGCCTCTCGCGCCGGCGGTTTTCAGGTCGGCTCACTCGCACTGTCCTACGGCATCGCCTACTGGATTGCCTTCATCGTTTCCTGGATCATTCTTGGCCGCCGCCTCGGTGGGCTCGACACCAAGCGCACTGTCATCACCTTGATCAAGCTCATTGGCGCCGGACTCGTATCGCTTGGAGCCATGTTCGCGGCCTTTGCGTTCGTCTTCGAGCGGGGTACGAAGATCTACGAGCAATCAAAGCTCGGTGTTCTCCAAGAGGTCGTGTTGATCTCCCTACTCGGGCTCGCGGTCTACCTCCTGTGCGCATGGATTCTCCGTGTGCCCGAAGTGGGTCAGGCGCTTTCTCTTGTACGCAGGAAGATCCGTCGATGAAGGGTCTGTTCATCGGTCGTTACGAGTTGCTCGAGCAACTCGAACCTGGTGTGGACGATCGCGCGGTCGCGACGTGGCGAGCGCACGACTCTGTTCTGGATCGGCTTGTCTCACTGCGATTGCTCGACGCCACTGATCCGCGAGCTGCCGCGTTTCTCGGAGCGGCCCAAGCAGCTGCGCGCGTCGAGGATCGTCGACTCGTTCGCGTTCTCGACATCTTCCAGACCAGTCACGACGAACGCGCCTATGTCGCGGTCATCAGCGAGTGGGCCACCGGTCGCTCGCTAGTCGACCTCATTGCGAATGGTCCGGTGAAGGCTGATGAAGCAGTTGAACTCATCACCGAGGTCGCGCGTGGCGTCTCCGCAGGTCTGGCCACGCACGTCAGCCATGGACGACTGCGGCCCACCTCAGTCTTCGTCACTGATGCAGGTGAGGTTCGCGTACGCGGGCTTGCGACCGATGCAGCGCTATGGGGAGTCCTGGATCCCAGCGTGAGCAAGCAGGCTGCTGACGTCGACGGCGCCGGTTCGCTTCTGTATCTGCTCGTGACGGGCACGTGGCCGGGGCCGCCTCTCGACAACATCGAGCCGGCACCTCGCGCAGGTGCACATGTGCTCCCACCCTCGCGCGTGCGCGCCAGCGTCCCGAGATCAATTGACGATGTCATCGCGCGATCGGTGCAATCGGTGCAACGCCCTCGCGGCGTGCTGAACGTGACCGACATCGACGGCTTCGCCTCCATTCTGGGCAATGCGCGCGGTCAGGTCACTCCGATTGCCCCCGGCACGACTGCCGTGCAGCGGCAGCGTCGAATCTGGCAGCCGATCGTCGCGGTGCTCGCAGCCATCGTCATCGTCATCGCGCTCGGTTTCGTCGGACTCAGGCTGCTGTCCGTCGGCGGATCAACGGTCTCCCAGGATTCCCTCACGATCGATTCGGGAATTCTCACCGAGTCGATCGCGCCGACCACAATCTCAGCGGCAACCGGTCAGATCTGGCCGATTGCCAGCGTGCGCAGCTACGACCCGTTTGGAGATGACAACTCCAATGGTCGTCCCGATAAGCGGCGTGGCAAGGAGAACGATGACGATGCCGTCAATGCCATTGACGCAAATCCGGAGACTGGCTGGCAGACCGCTAAGTACCGAACTGCCGATCTTGATGGCAAGGGCGGAGTCGGCATTGTCTTCGACCTGGCCGAACCGCGACCGATTCAATCTGCGACGTTGAGCTTCGACGGCATGGGCACGAGTGCGCAGATCCGTGTCTCCAATGACATCCAGCCCGACCCTGCGCTGTGGTCGGCCGTGGCCAGCGTCGACGGGGCGGGTGAGCAAATCGAGATTCGGTCCCCCAGGCCGGTGACCGGGCGATACGTGCTGGTGTGGTTCACGAATCTGCCTGCAGCCGGATCCGGTTATCAAGGCGGCCTCAAGGAAGTCACCTTCCGTTCCTAAGACCTCTAGATTGTGACCGTGTCCAGCGACCCCGAGGTGCTCATCCTCGACTCCGCCAGCGACAGCGAACTGCTGGCCGCTCACGTCGCCGGACACCCTGATGCCTTCACCGAAATCGTTCGCAGGCACCGTGACCGCTTGTGGGCGGTAGCGCTGAAGACCACGGGTGATCCTGAGGATGCGGCAGACGCACTGCAGGACGCGCTGATCTCGGCGTACCGCCGGGCTTCGCAGTTTCGCGGCGACTCCCAGGTGACCACCTGGCTGCACCGGATCGTGGTCAACGCCAGCTTGGATCGCCTGCGCAAGCGCAGCACGCGTCCAACCGTGCCCCTGCCGGTCGAGGAAGAGACCGGAATTCCCCTGCCCGACCCCGAGGACCGCATCGGCAGACGCGAACTTCAACTCGATATCGCCGCCGCTTTGGCTGAACTACCCGAAGATCAGCGCGAAGCCGTGGCACTTGTCGATATCGAGGGCTGGTCGGTCGACCAGGCCGCACTGATGCTCGGCTGCCCCGCCGGCACGGTGAAGAGCCGCTGCTCGCGCGGGCGCGCAAAGTTGGCTAAACGACTTTCCTATATGCGGAACCCCGATCCGGAATCACCCGTCATACCCCTGCCTGGCCAAACCTCGCACTCCGCCCAGTCCGACCAGCACGAAGCAGAACCACTCGAGACAGACCGGCACCCGAAGGGAGGGAACGACACAGATGGCTAAGCACCTGCACGATGCCTCCAGCGATGCTTCCGGCGACGACGCAAATGACGCCTGGGTGAGTAATCTCCTTCGCGAGAACACCGAATCGCTCGCTGACACTCCTTCCGTGCCGATGCCCCCTGAGGTCTGGACCCGTCTGGAGAACGCCCTCGAAGCTGAGAGAGTCGTGGTTCCCCTGAGCTCGCGCCGCGCGCGTGCAGCATCCAGCGCGCATCGCGGCCGTTGGGTTGCCGGCGTCGCTGCCGCTGCCGCCGCGGTTGTGGTCGGCGGGCTGCTCGTCTCGAATACCTCTCAGGCTCCCGCGCCCGTCGCCGGAAATGAACTGGCCGGCAGTGAGATGGCCATCTCCGACTCCGCCGTGGTGAAGTCCGGTGCGCCGATGCCGACCTCGCGTCTGCTGGCCAGTGGGACTGAGTACTCCGCCACTTCCCTCGGCTCGCAGATCACCTCCCTTTTCCGCGACACCCTCAAGGTCACCAAGGCCACTGATATCGACGCGATGCCAGCAGAACCCGTCACTCCCCTGGCCGGCAATGACTTCATGTCCGATATGGGCAGTCTGCAGACCTGCGTACAGACCCTCGCCGGCACTCCCGAGGGACGCGCGCTTGTGGTGGATCGGGGCAGTTTCGCCGGGCAGCCGGCCGGGCTCATTGTCATCTCGACCTGGGATCAGCAGATGCCTTCGATGAACACACCGTCAGCCGTGGTGGCCACTCCCAAGGGTGACCTCGCCGTCTGGATCGTGGATCCTGACTGCACGCCCGTGATGAACGCCGAGGGCTCCGAGCCGTTCGCGGTCGCTGTCGACTGGTAGTTCGCTCTCGGCACGTACTCCTGAGCGTCCTCCTCGTCGTTGGCTCGGAATAGCCGACGCCCTAGAATCGTTTTACCGACTACGGATTCGAAGTACTGATCCGTGCCCGAAGGCGAACTAAGGAATTCCGTGAGCGAGATCCGCAACGTCATCATCATCGGCTCCGGCCCCGCCGGTTACACGGCTGGCGTCTACGCCGCGCGTGCCCAGCTGGCTCCGCTGCTGTTCGAGGGCTCGGTCACCGCAGGCGGTGCACTCATGAACACCACCGAGGTTGAGAACTTCCCCGGTTTCACCGAGGGCATCATGGGCCCGGCACTCATGGAGAACATGCGTGCGCAGGCCGTGCGCTTCGGCGCCGAGATCGTCACCGACGACATCGTCAGCGTTGATCTCGCCGGTCCGATCAAGACGGTCACCGATGGCTCCGGCAACACGCACCAGGCACGTGCCGTGATTCTCGCGATGGGCTCCGGCTACCGCGAGCTCGGCCTCGAGAACGAGAAGCGACTTTCCGGACGCGGTGTCTCATGGTGCGCAACCTGCGATGGCTTCTTCTTCCGTGACCAGGACATCGCAGTCGTCGGTGGCGGCGACTCCGCACTCGAGGAGGCCACCTTCCTCACTCGTTTCGCAAAGTCGGTGACCCTCGTGCATCGTCGCGGCGAACTGCGCGGCAGCAAGATCATGCAGGAGCGCGCACTTGCAAACGAGAAGATGAAGTTTGCGTGGAACTCGCAGGTCGTAGACATTCTCGGTGATCAGAAGGTCTCGGCTCTCGTGCTCGAGGACACCGTGACCGGCGAACGGCGCGAGCTGCCCGCAACGGGCCTGTTCATCGCCATCGGCCACGACCCGCGCTCAGAGCTCGTCAAGGGCCAGATCGATGTCGACGCTGAGGGCTACGTGCTGGTCAAGGAGCGCACCTCCTTGACCAACCTCGAGGGCGTCTTCGCATGCGGCGACCTCATTGACCACTCCTACCGCCAGGCGATCACTGCCGCGGGCTCCGGCTGCGCCGCTGCCCTCGACGCTGAGCGCTTCCTCGCCGCAACCGAGTAGCGCACGCTGCTGAATTGAGCTTTTCCCTCGTTTGACCCGTACCCTCGAGACCACACAGAAGGAGAAAGACATGGGAGCAACCAAGAAGGTCACCGACGCGAGCTTCGCCGATGACGTCCTGATGAGCACGAAGCCGGTTGTCGTCGATTTCTGGGCCGAGTGGTGCGGTCCGTGCAAGATGGTCGCCCCGATCCTCGACGAGATCGCTGCCGAGAATGACGGCATCACCATCGCGAAGATGAATGTCGACGAGAACCCGGCAACCCCGGCCTCTTACGGCATCACGAGCATCCCAACCCTGCACATCTTCCAGGGCGGTCAGATCGTGAAGTCGATCATCGGCGCCAAGCCGAAGGCTGCACTCCTCGCGGATCTCGCTCCGTACCTGTAGTGCTTCTCCGCCTTGGGTCTACCGGGGCGGCCGTCGCGGAGGTGCGCGCACGGCTTGCGCACCTAGGACTCCTTAGCGACACCGATCACAGTGATGTGTTCGATGACGACTGCGATGTCGCAGTTCGCACATTTCAGCAAGAGCGTGGGCTGAGCGCTGACGGCATTGTCGGACCCGACACCATCCGCCGCCTCGACGAGGCGCGCTGGCAGCTTGGTGATCGGGTACTGCAATTCGTACCGGGCACCTTGATGCGTGGCGATGATGTTGCCGAATTACAGCGACGCTTGAATCAACTCGGCTTCGACTCCGGTCGTGCTGATGGCATGTTCGGGCGGAACACCGACTCAGCATTGCGCGAGTTCCAGCGCGGTTGCGGCGTGAATCCCGATGGCATCTGCGGGCCGGACACCTTCCGTGCGTTCGAGCGGCTGGTGCGTGCTGTAAGTGGCGGTAACTCTGCAACGCTGCGCGAGCACGTTTCCCTCAGTGATCTGCGCAGCGGTATTGCCGACAAGGTGATTGTCATCGATCCGGGCACTGAGCCGTCAGGGGCGCTGTGCCATGCCGTTGCAGTGCGCGTGGAAGGAAGGCTTGCTGCACTCGGAACCCAGGTTCTGCTGACTCACGGAACGGTGGCGTCAGCACTGAAGAATGAACATGATCGCGCGGACTTCGCCAACCGAGTCCAGGCCGATCTCGTGATCGCCATTCATGTCGACAGCGCGCCCAGTGATCGTCCGAATGGACTCGCAACCTTCTACTTCGGTGATCCACATGGTGGCGTGCATTCCACCGGCGGTCGTGCCCTGGCTGAGCGCATCCAGGAGGAACTGGTCGCGCAGACCACCTTGCTCGATTGTCGATCGCATCCGCGCACCTGGGATCTCTTGCGCATGACTCGCATGCCTGCCGTGCGCATTGATCTCGGTTACGCCACGAATCCGGGAGATGCAGCCCAACATGCTGATGCTTCATTCATCGACGCCGCCTCAGAGGGCATCGCAAGGGCGTTAACCGCCTTCTGCGCTCCTGGCTGATTACTCAGCGGAGCCCTCGAGCTCATTCCAGCTCGATTCATCATTGGGCCACACGAGTCGACCGACGAAGCCGGCAACCACGCCAAGGCCGAGCAGCACGACTCCCCAGAAGATGACCTTTCGCATGTGACCATCCTCCCTCGCTCAGCGCCCAGTTACCAGTCATTCCGGTGAGCATCTATCGTTGTCCGCTATGAGCGGCAGTCGTCTAGATCCGTGGGTTGATTCCTACGCGGAGCGCACCCAAGGCATGACGGCCTCGGAGATCCGGGCGCTCTTCGCGGTGGCGTCTCGCCCCGAGGTGGTATCCCTGGCCGGCGGTATGCCCTTCGTCCAGGCCCTCTCGATGGATGTCATGGCCGACACGGTCGCGAAGCTGATCCGCGAACGCGGTGCCACGGCACTTCAGTACGGCTCCGGCCAAGGCGATGTCACCTTGCGCGAGCAGATCCTCGAGGTGATGGAAGAGGTCAAGGTCACCGCGCACCCTGACGACATCATCGTCACGACCGGTTCGCAGATGGCACTTGATCTCGTCACTCGCGTCTTCTGTGATCCGGGGGATGTCGTGCTCGTCGAAGCACCCTCGTATGTCGGTGCACTCGGTGTTTTCCGCGCCTACGAATGTGGCGTCGTGCATGTCGCGATGGACGATGAAGGCCTGTCGCCAGCCGCTCTCGAGGAAGCAATTCGCGATGTGCGTGCTTCCGGGCGGCGCATCAAGATGATCTACACAATCCCCTCTTTCCATAACCCGGCTGGAGTCACTCAAGGGCCGCAGCGGCGCGCTGACATCCTGCGCATCGCCCAGCGCGAGGGAATCCTGCTGCTTGAGGATGATCCGTACGGACTGCTCGGATTCGATGGTGAGCCGCCGCGCGCAATTCGCGCTGACGATGCTGACGGCGTCATTTATCTCGGCTCGTTCTCGAAGACAATCGCCTCGGGTCTGCGCGTCGGCTGGGCCGTCGCTCCGCACGGAGTGCGCGAAAAGCTAGTACTAGCAGCGGAATCTGCTGTTCTCTGCCCGTCGAACTATGCACAACTCACAGTGTCCGAGTACCTCGCGACCCAGCCGTGGCGTGATCAGATCAGTACCTTCCGCGACCTCTACCGCGAGCGACGCGACGCACTCCTGGACTCGATGACCTCGCTGTTCCCGTCTGACATCACCTGGACAGTGCCAGCCGGTGGCTTCTACTCGTGGATCACCTTGCCTGAGGGTCTTGACGCCAAGGCCATGCTGCCGCGCGCCGTTGCCGCACTCGTCGCCTACGTGCCGGGTACCGGTTTCTATGTCGACGGCCAGGGTCGCCAAAACCTTCGCCTGTCGTACTGCTACCCCGATCCTGATCGCATTCGCGAGGGCGTGCGTCGCCTCGCAGGCGTGATCGAGTCTGAGCTCGAGATCGCCCAGACTTTCGGCACCGGTGCCGTCCTGCTGGACTCCGAGGGCTCGGTCAACCCCGCTCCCAACATCCTCTGATCTCTCGAAAGGAAACACGTGAGCACTCGCGTTGTCGTACTTGCCGGAGGTCTGTCTGCCGAGCGAGATGTCTCACTGCGCTCGGGTCGTCGCGTAGCCGAGGCCCTTCGCGTTGCCGCGCCGGAGTTGGAGGTCTCCGAAGCCGACGTCGACTCGGCGCTACTCGATGGGTTCAGGGCTGACCCACCCGCCTGCGTGATCCCGCTGCTGCACGGCGCAGCTGGTGAAGATGGCTCCCTGCGCGATGTTCTGGAATCCCTGTGCATCCCGTTCGTGGGTTCCATGGGAGATGCATGCCGCTTGGCCTTCGATAAGCCGATCGCCAAGAGCCTGCTCGCGGGGCTCGGAATCAACACCCCCGTCTCGGTCGCCCTCCCCCACTCGACCTTCCGTGAGCTGGGCGCCCAGCCCGTGCTCAATGCAGTGATCTCGCGCATTGGTCTGCCCTTGATCGTCAAGCCCACCAAGGGTGGTTCGGCCCTCGGTGCCTCGGTTGTTCGGACCGCCGCAGAGTTCCCCTCGGCCATGGTGGGTGCCTTCGCCTACGGCGAGGTGGCTCTGATGGAGCACTTCGTTGAAGGCACGGAGGTCTCCATATGCGTCTACGACTCCCCTGATGGCCCGATCGCCTTGCCGCCCGTGGAAATCGTTCCCCCAGCAGGCATCTATGACTACAACGCGCGGTACACCGCCGGCACCACGGAGTTCTTTGTCCCTGCGCGCCTGGAATCCGATATCGCCGAGGCTGTCGCGGCCGTGGCACTTGAAGCGCATTCGGGCCTGGGCCTTCGCGACTTGTCGCGCACTGACCTCATCGTCGATGCATCCGGCACGCCGTGGTTCCTCGAGTTGAATGTGGCGCCCGGAATGACGGAGACCTCGTTGTTCCCGCAGGCACTGTCAGAAGCGGGTGTCGGGCTCGGCGAACTTGCTCGCGATCTCGTGTTAAACGCTATCGCCAGAAACTCTTAACCACTGGCGTCACAGACGTGGTGCAGGCCCAGCGATGGCGTCGGCGATACGGCGAAGATCTTCAGCATCTGCCGCTTCGATGACGATCGTGCCGCGTGAGTTTGAGCGAGGCAAGCCAGAGATGGTGACGCGTGTGTCGAGTGCATCTCCCATTCTTTCCTGGACTTCCTCGACAAGATCCTGAAGTGAGTCAGAGCGCGATTTCTTGTTGCTATTGCTCTTCTTTTTCGACTTTCCCTGCCCGAGAAGAATGATCTCCTCGACATTGCGAACACTCAATCCTTCATTGACGATGCGCTGAGCGAGTGCATTCATTGCATCAGGATCGTCAAGGGTAAGCAGTGCACGTGCGTGCCCTGCACTGAGTACACCCGCTGCAACGCGACGCTGAACATCAGGCGGAAGTTTCAAGAGTCGAAGGGTGTTGGTCACCTGCGGCCGTGATCGTCCGATGCGCTGCGCAAGCTCTTCTTGCGTGCACCCGAAGTCGGCCAGCAACTGCGAGTATGCGGCTGCTTCTTCGAGTGCGTTCAGATTCGAACGGTGCAGATTCTCAAGAAGTGCATCGCGAAGAAGGTCGTCATCATCAGTGGCACGAATGATCGCCGGGATGTGAGTCAGGCCGGCTTCCTTGGATGCGCGCAGTCGTCGTTCGCCCGCAATGAGTTCGTAGTGATTGCCGACTTCGCGTACGACGACCGGCTGCAGGAGCCCGATCTCGCGGATCGAGTGCACGAGTTCAGCCAGGGCGTCGGGATCGAAAACGCTGCGGGGCTGGCGGGGGTTTGGCTCGATGGAGCCAATCGGAAGCTCGGCGTAGACGGCGCCAGGGACCGCAGCGGGTACGGAGGTATCTGTGGCCTGTGCGGCTTGGGCTTCGGGGGTGGAGGGAATGAGGGCGCCGAGACCCTTACCCAATCCGCGCTTGGCAGGTGCTGGTGCCATGGGGATAACCTCCGAAGCTGGGGACAATTATGGGGTTATTGTCCGTATTTACACTGTTATGTCTGTGGATTGTTCTGTGGATCAATGGCGGCGAATTGCGCTGCTGCCTCCTGATACGTCAAGGCCCCCGGAGATGAGGGGTCGTAGGTGAGGACCGACTGGGCATACGAGGGTGCCTCGGAGATCCGCACATTGCGGGGAATCACTGTCTCGAGCACCTTCGTGCCGAAATGGGTGCGCACTTCGTCGGCTACCTGGGAGGCCAGGCGGGTGCGTCCGTCATACATGGTCAACAAGATCGCGCTCACCTGGAGCTTCGGGTTCAGGTGGGTGGTCACCATTTCGACCGTGCGCAGGAGTTGTGAGAGGCCTTCGAGGGCGTAGTACTCGCACTGAATCGGCAGCAGCACCTCACGGGCAGCGACCAGGCCGTTCAGGGTGAGCAGGCCCAGTGACGGCGGGCAGTCGAGGAAGACATAGTCGAGCGGCTCCCCCGTCGTGCGCACAACGTGCTCGAGATAGGCCTCCACAGCCCGACTGAGTCGGTATTCGCGAGCCACCTGGGAGACCAGCTCGATCTCAGCGCCGGCCAGGTCAATCGTGGCCGGCGCGGTCATCAGGTGGGGGATATCCGGGCAGAGCTGAACAACCTCAGCTATGGTGCGCTCCCCCGAGAGCACCTCATAGATGCTGGGCACGCCTTCATGGTGATCGACCCCGAGGGCCGTGGATGCGTTGCCCTGTGGATCAAGGTCAATGACCAGGACCTTGGCGCCACTTTGGGCCAGCGCAGCGGCAATATTGACCGTGGTCGTGGTCTTGCCGACACCACCCTTTTGGTTGGCAACGGTGACGATGCGGGTCATTCGGGCCATCCCAGGCCGGCGGGTTCACCAGATGTTTCACGTGAAACGGCTGGATCTTGCTGCTCCAGATAGGTCTCCGGCCAGCCGAGGCCGGCGGGTTCTGGGGTCGTTGTCACGCCGCTCATTGTGCCGTACCTCGGGTACCCGTCACCACAGTGGTCTCCGGTTCAACCCAGGGGGAGCCACAGGTCGTTATCCCCAGGTCGCGCACACCCATGGATATCGCTGCTGGTGCTGCAGCCGTGATCTCCTCGCCAGCGCTGCTTCCCTTGAGCAGGGCTAGTCGTCCGCCCTTCACCAAGAGCGGGACCGTCCAGCCCAGCAGCTTCTCCAATGGGGCAACGGCCCGAGCAGTGACGACATCGACGGGTACCCAGTCGGGGGAGGAGGCTGTGTCTTCAGCACGACCGCGCAGCACAGTGACCCGACCGGAAAGGCCCAGGTCGTCAACAGCTTGGGTGAGGAAGGTGGCCCGGCGCAGCAGAGGTTCGATCAACACGACGCGGATATCGGGTCGGGCAATGCCCCAGACGAGCCCGGGCAGACCGGCGCCCGATCCCACGTCGGCGACCCGAGCGTCGATCGGCACCAACCCAAGCGCTGGGTCAGCCACGACGGCGCAATTGAGAACATGGCGTTCCCACAGGCGGGGGACTTCGCGCGGACCGATGAGGCCATGCTCCACACCGGTCGTGCTGAGGAGATCGACATAAGCCGACAGTTCAGGCTCAGTGGAAAGAAGCCAGTCGGGGAGGGCTGGCGAATGTTTCACGTGAAACGTCGCGATCTAGCTGACGCGGATGACGACCCGGCGAGCGGGCTCCTCGCCGGCAGATTCACTGACCAGGCCGGCGGCGGCAACGGTGTCGTGCACAACCTTGCGCTCGAACGGGGTCATGGGATCAAGTGAAACCGGGGCCGACGTGCGCTGAGCCTCAGCAATGGCCTCCTTCGCAATCCCCTCGAGAGCGGTGCGTCGAGCGGCACGGTGGCCGGCGATATCGAGCATCAGACGTGAGCGCTCGCCGGTCTCGCGGGCGGCGGCAAGGCGGGTGAGCTCCTGGAGTGCATCCAGCACTTCTCCATCATTTCCTACCAAATGACGCAAATCACCCGAATTCGCCTCAACAACCGACACCATGGCGCGGTTACCTTCGACGTCGATATCGATATCGCCATCAAGGTCAGCTATATCCAACAGTGCCTCGAGGTAATCAGCCGCTACATCGCCTTCACGATCAAGCAGGGCTGCGCCGGTCAGGCCCTCAGTGGTCTCTTCGGTGCTCATGGTCGTTCTCCGTTCAGGAAGTCGTGCCCTTGCGCTTACTGCGCGATGTCTTCTTGGGCTGAACCCGCGGGGTCGGGTCCGGAGTCTCATCAGTGGTGAGTTCGGGGATGCCAGCCTTGCTGGCCGCCTTGGCTGCCTGGCGCGCCATCTTGGCGTCATGCGCAGGTGTACCTGGCTGCGGGTTGTTGCGGATCACGTAGAACTGCTGACCCATGGTCCACAGGTTGGTGGTGAACCAGTAGATCAGAACGCCGATCGGGAAATTGATACCGCCGATGGCGAAGACCAGCGGGAACACGTACAGCATGATCTTCTGCTGCTTGACCATCGGATTGTCAGGCGCACTGTTCTTGACGATGAGCTGGCGCTGGGTCAAGAAGGTCGTGACAGTCATCGCAATGATCAAGACGATCGCAAGTGTGCGCGTCGCCATGACGTTCGGTGTCTGTCCAGCATCCATGAATGTCGCGTACAGCGGTACGCCGAAGATTTCCGCGCTATGCGCGAGCGGCAGGAGATCCTTGTACTGGTCCCACAGGAAAACACCTTGCGCTGTATAGGTGGAATCGTTCGCGTTGTACATCGCGATGCTCTGGAGAACGCTGAAAAGTGCGAAGAAGATAGGTGCCTGCAACAGGATGGGAAGGCACGAGGCCAACGGGTTAGTACCCGTCTCCTTGTAGATCTTCATCATTTCCTGCGACTGCTTTTCCTTGTCGCCCTTGTACTTCTTTTGAATCTCCTTGATCTGCGGCTGAATCAATTGGAGATTGCGCTGTGACTTGATCTGCTTGACGAACAGCGGAATCAACAGGATTCGAATGACGATCACGAGACCGACGATGGACAAGGTCCAGGTCCAACCACTGGCCGGATCCATGAAGTTGCTGAAGAACTGATGGAACTGCACCAGGACCCAGCTAACGCCGGTCTTCAACCAATCAAAAATGAACATGAATCAGGTGATCCTTAACTCGAAGCCATGGGCACGCGCGGACGTCCATCAGGAAGTATGTCGGGTCGCCAGCGCTCGCGTGACGGCACAGGGTCAACACCGCCCCCACTCCAGGGATTGCAGCGCAGCAAGCGATAACCCACCAAGACGGATCCTTTCAGAGACCCATGCTGCCTCAATGACCCGAGGGCATACGCGGAGCAACTGGGGTAGTACCTGCAGGTGGGGCCGAGAAGCGGCGAGATCGTGACTCGATAGAGCCCCACCAGGCCGATCAGTGCCCAGGCCAGTGGGTACCCCAGGGTGTGATCCCACACCCACAGCGCGCGTCTTCCCAGTGCAGTCATGACTTGATTCCCACCCGAGTGAGCTCCAGCAACGCCTCAGTGAGGTCATCGCCCAACTGAGTGGAGTCGGCCTCCGCTGCCGA
>Ga0164293_10000688_pt1 | contig 27486 bp, 25 predicted proteins | sample GEODES118metaG_FD_111487 | JGI IMG/M metagenome (GOLD analysis project Ga0164293, IMG submission 111487) | Eutrophic lake water microbial communities from Lake Mendota, Wisconsin, USA - GEODES118 metaG | ecosystem: Environmental > Aquatic > Freshwater > Lake | place: USA: Lake Mendota...
ATGCAAGCAGCGGTATTGCTTGAACGAATAGATGGTTTGCAGAAGAACAATGACAAGCGTCGGCAAATTGTGAATCGTTATAAAGCCGCACTTAAAGATTCGCGATTTTTAATCGGTGAAGACGATCCATCATTTGTTGGTCATTTGGCTGTGTTGGTAACAGGTTCGCGAGATGCCGACATGTCAAGATTCCAAAAAGCAAACATTGCTACCGGAATTCACTATCCAATTCTTGATCATCAACAAAATGGATGGAGCACCTATTTCGATAATGTCAAACTGCCGAACAGCGAATCTTTAGTTCAAAAAATTGTGTCGCTACCGTGTTTCCCGCTACTGCAGGAATTCGAAATTGAAAGAGTTTGCGAAGCGCTTCAATCCTTGTAGACGGAATTCCATAATTCGGTGAGTTCTTCACGACTATTAATGTATTCGTTTTTGTCGTATGGCTCGCTTGCAAGTACACCGAGCACTGCATCTTGTGAAAAATTTGAAAGTGCCAACCAGTGAAGTGGTGGTAGGTGAAGTGTTGTTCCGATGCTCATGGCATGAACTGAAATTTCTCCGTCTCCACGGGTAATGGTTGCGTCTAATGTCCCTTGCTGGCAGATGAGTAGCTGGTGGCAACTCCTATGGCCATGGTTTGCTCGAGTGGTATCTGGCCCAACTCCGCTGAGCCAAAAAAAACGCTGAGGAGTGAATGGAACATTTCCAAACTCAGTGACCCCAAGAACTCCTTCAATCTCATAAATAATGCTGGTGAGTTCATTTTTAGGGGAGTCGCTCATGATTTTGTTCCATGAAAACTAGTTAGATCTGAACCATATGAAAACGAGCGAGAGTCGAGTTTCGTCATATTCGCGTATTTCGCTGCGACAGCCCTGGCGCTGTTCATCAATTCAAACTTCTTTCTCCACCTAGGTTTAACCGCGTCAGCGAAACCTCTCCATAAGTCTTTACCTGGGTGGGTGCAGCCATAGGTCCACGGTTTTCCAAAGAGGGATCGGTGATAGTGGATAATCGCTGGATTAGTAATTGCTTCACCAATGGTTTGGTCAGATTCAACAGTGTCTAGGTAGCGCAACATAATTAAGTGGTGGTATGGCATTGAGTTATATCGCGGGTGCAATTGATCAAATTCACCATGCAAGGCGAGGTTGAGGGCATCCTGGTCGACGCAGGGAAGTTCATATTTCGCAAGGTACTCAAGGGTGCGTTCGGTCAATTTCTGTTCGCGCCACCTGGCGAGGTCGATCAGCATTGTTCCGGTGTTGAGATAAGGAGTAAGCGGAGGAAGCCCTTCCTCTCTCCATGGCCTCCACATAGATGGTGAGGCCGCCCACACAATGTGTGCATCAAGCACGGCACCAACCGGAGTCTTTAATTCGGTATCCCAAAGTGGGCCAAGATCTTCAGTTACCACCATGTCGGCGTCTAGGTATATCGCACGTGTTTCATCTTGGAGGAAATAGGTTGGTGCCAAAATGTTGTAGGCGGTAGCTAAAGGGAATCCGCGACTGAGTTTCACATTTTCAAACTGTGCAGTATCAACGGCACGGACTTCCACTCTTACAGAGGGTGTCGAAAACTGTTCCAACCAGTTGGAATTCCCCTTTGACCATCCATTTCCAAAGACCACTATTCGTGTCATTCTGGTTTGAGTCATGCAAATGGACTTAATCCAAACTGCAGCCTGAAGCTTGTAGTTTTCGTCGGCTGCAGTGTAAATGAGCATTAGTTCCAATCTATTCCATACGTCTACACGAAGATGTCAATGCGACACTTGTCGTAGAATCTTCAATTGATGACTAACGCACCAGTACTTTTGTTGGGATATAACCGGCCTGAACAAATGGCTGGTCTAATTAGGAGCCTTGAGCGCCATAAGCCAGAACTGATACTGCTTGCTGTAGATGGTCCTCGAGCTACAAAACAAAACGATGCTGAACTAGTCAAACAAACTCAGGAAACAGTACGTCTCATAACCTGGGATGCTCAAGTTTTAACCCGATTTAGAAAATCAAATATGGGATTGCGAAGGGCAGTAGTTGATGCTGTTAACTGGGCGACGACTACATACGGAAATGTAATTGTTCTGGAAGACGATGTTCGTGTCGGTCCGGAATTACTTGACTATTTCAATTTCAATTTAGACAGGTTCAAAGTGGAGGAGAGAATTGCCCATATCAATGGGTACAACCTTGTGCCCGTTAAGTATTTATCTCAGCCCGATCAACAAAGTAGGTTGAGTATCTATCCAGAGTCATATGCGTGGGCTACGTGGGATAGGGCATGGAAAAAATACGATGATGATCTCACATGGGCAAATAACGTGAGCATAGAAGAGCTCAAATCAATTGTTGGAACAACATTCGGGGCGTTGAAGTGGAAGCAGAACTTTTCAGACGCAAGTGCAGAGCGTATAGATACTTGGGCCTATAGATGGCTTGCTTCAATGTGGGCGCATCAGTTGCTCATAGTTTCACCGAACAGAAACATTTCAACCTATGAAGGAAATTTAAGTGGCACGCACACTCGCAGAAAACCAAAATGGAGTGAATTAGAGATAGGTCAACTTCCACAGCGCAATAGTCAAGAAGTATTGAGTTTGGACAGGGTTGCCGATCGATGGCTAAGTAAGAATGTGTTTAGGGCTAAGCCTATTGGTGTTCTCGAGGGAGTTGCCGTTTCAACCGTCTTGGGTATGAAGCGTTTCAAAAATGAAAAATAGAGATATTCAAGGGCTGCGTGGGCTTGCAGTCATCGCGGTTGTGTTCAATCACCTGTTTGGAAATGTAATTCCAGGCGGGTATCTAGGCGTAGACGTATTTTTTGTAATTTCTGGTTATGTCATCTCGTCTTCATCTATGAAGAATCTAGACAGCAAGTTCTTTGTTTTCATTTCTGGGTTTTACCGCCGCAGAGTGAATCGAATCCTGCCTGCCTTGAGCGTGACGGTTGTAGTTGGATCAATTTTGTCAGCCCTGTTTATCAACCCACTGAGTTTGAATTACTTCACCAGCGGTGTGACCGGTCTTTTTGCTCTGGCGTCTCTGTCCAATGGCTTTCTCATTGCGGTGAATTCAAACTATTTCAGCAATTCAAGCGAATTAAACGTATTCACTCATACATGGTCGCTAGCAGTAGAAATGCAGTTCTATCTCTTTTTCCCAATCATCTTTTACGTAATAAATAAGTCGATTAAAAAAACTGTATTTAAAGTATTCGTAAGGATTGCCTGCGTTACCGCGTTTGGGGCATCTGTCATGAGCTTCATATATCTCTCAACAGTCAGTCATGCTTACATGTATTATTCACCGCTATCCCGGGCATGGGAATTTGGACTTGGTGTACTAGTAGCCATATTGCCAAGAGAAATAGGAAAAAGTACTGGCTATGCTTTTCTGCGATATTTGCTACTGACAAGCCTGTGCTTATGTTTTTTCATTCCTCTTAATCATGAGTTAATAGCCACAATTTTTTCTGTATTTTTTGCATCCGCATCGTTGTACTGTGCTCGTCAATCGGTTAAAAACAACACGATTCTCTCCAGCAAATTCATGTTTTGGATCGGCGAACGTTCGTATTCAATTTACTTAATCCATTGGATTTTGATCTCGATTCTTCGTTGGACTTTTGGAGTTTCAGTCATAACGGTTCTTCTCTTCTTCGTAGTGCTGGCGGGATGTTCAGAGTTGATGTATCGATACATCGAAAACAGCTCTGTTCTAAAGAAAGAGGTTCGGCTTTTCAGGCTGAATGTTTGGCCCGGGTTTGCGTCCTCTATTGGCGCAGTCACTTTGAGTTTCCTGGTACTTTTCACATTTAGAGGTACTCTGTTTGTCGGAACTCATGATGCGACATTCAATAAAACTAAATCCATTTTTTCCCATGGGTGTGACACAAGCGATCTCGCTCAAAATGGTGTCAATATTCTTGATGTTTGTTCGACAGCGTTGGCCATTGGCAAGCAAAAATTTTTTCTAGTTGGCGATAGCCACGCTAAACAATTCGAAGATCCACTAAAAGGCATGGTTAATGCTGATGGTTTTCAATTCGTAAGTGCCTGGTCATCTGGGTGCATTTTTCCAACGACACCTTTTTCTCCGGAAAGGTGCATTGCTGGCGGCAAGAATTTAGAGAAGCAACTTCTCGAAAGGTCAGTCAGGGGAGACGTTGTTGTAATAGCCAATCAATTATTGAACTATCTATCCTCAGATGAAAGTACCAATTCGGGCTCTAATAAGTCGTTAGATGTCGTTTATCGCGACAGATTGGATGAATACTTCCTTGGCTTTGGAAATTTGGTTAATGGCTTATCAAACAAAGGGGTAAGAATAATTGTTTACAACGATGGAGTGCAGTTCCCTGGCCTTCAAGTAGGAGCACTGTGTTCAAAGGAGTGGTTTAGGCAGCGTCTTCCCGAAAATTGCTTTCGAAATTTGAGTAACTACTTGGCGGTACGGGAACCGATTGATTCAAACCTCAATGACTTAGAAAAACGCGGTCAGATCGAGGTTTGGGACGGCATCAATTATTCAATTTGCGAACAGGATCGCTGTATTGCAAAGAATATGTCAGACAGCAACCATTTTATTGATTGGTACACATGGGAAATTGTTAAAGATAAATTTGGAAGATGAACTTAGAATGCAAACTTAAATGAACTACCTCTTTTTCTCCCCCTACACCGAAATTTGGGTGCAAGCTTTCCCCGAAGCACTTATTGCAAAAGAGTTGATGGGGGCTGGACATCATGTGCGGTTCATTCGGTGTGATTCCGAATTAAGGACGTATTGCCCAGCAATGACATCGCATGGTCTAAATTATTGGAGTACCAGTAAGAGAAAATCACGAATTTGTGAAACTTGCAAATGTTCTCGCGATGATGTTTCAGAACGATTTGAAATTCCAAATACTCTTTTGAGCGAATATCTACTAGAGCAGGATTACTCATTTTCTAGATCGGTTGTTGAGAATGTTACTGCCGTTAATTGTTTGAGTTTTGAACTCGACGGAGTGATGATCGGAAAATATGCGACTTATGAAGTCATATTGGAACACAAATTAGCTGACGTTAGTCAATTGACTAATGTCTGGGAACAGTACAAGGAGAATCTCCTCCAGTGTGTTTTAGTACATCTATTTGTAAAAAGGTATCTTGACAAAAATACAGTCAATCATGTTGTGGTTTACAACAGCTTGTACTCGCTCAATAGAACATTTGTGAAAACCTGCGAAGCCTTCGGAATTTCTTGGTCCACTATTCACGCTGGAAAGAATATCTTTGACATGTTGCAAACAATGACCATAAATTCAAGCGACGCTGAAGACATTTTGGTAGCGCGTAGCGATTACTGGAATTACTGGAAGTCAATCCCGCTTTCAAGCGAAGAAGTAAAATACGTAGGAAAGTACCTGAGACATTTGTTTTCTGGAAAAAGTGCTTTTACTTATTCTGCAAGGAAGAAAAAGAGAAGTAGAGCTGAACTCCAAAGTTTCTTTGGTATAGATCCTGATTGTAAAGTAATACTCTGTTGTTTGTCGAGCGAAGACGAACGATTTGCAGCAGACGCTGTTGATGCACTTGATTTCAAAATGACGCAAGGATTTGCGTTATTCCAAAGCAACATTGAATGGGTTCGTTTCCTTTTGGACTATGTCGAAACGAATCCAAAGGTTCATTTAATTATTCGTTATCACCCACGGCTGTTTCCGAATAAGAGAGAATCTGTCGTATCTCCATCGTTATCGGAATTCGAACAATTATTCGCGAACTTACCTCATCGTGCTTCAGTAAATAGACCCGAAGATGAAATTAGCCTTTATGATTTAGCTGAAGTTGCAGACGTCGTTGCTAATGCGACATCAAATGCTGGTATCGAGATGTTGATGTTGGGTATACCTGTCGTAAACCACTGCCCAGAGAAGTTATTCTCTTACCCTGCAGAATTTAACTATGTCGGCACAACAATTACTGAATACGAAGATGCATTAAAGAATGCGATGTCGGATGGCTGGAGCATAAAGAACTCCGTAAAGGCCTTTAGGTATCGGTCTTTTCTTTTCACCAAGGTTTCAGTGTCATTACATGATGCAGTTAGTTCCAGAAACAAACTTGATCTTTTAAGAATCATTACCTGGTTAAGACAGAGGCACAATTTTTGGATACCCATTGTTTTAATTCGCAAACTTCGGGAGAGTGAGTTGAATAGAGCCCCTAAAGTTTTGGCTCAAAGAGAAAGGATTTTAAATTCATTAAAGGGTAGCGAATGGAAATATTCCGCGCCAGAGGAATCGGATTTGCTGAGACGACAAGATATGGAACAATTTGAAGTTGTCAAAGAGTTGTCAAATATAGGTTCAAGGTATTTTTCTAAGGGCAGAAATGGTAATCTGAATAACAAATTTAACCCCTAAAGATTTCCGGTAGTTCTAACATCCATCACGCAAAAATTTTTGAAGCCAAGTTGATTATCAATGACACTTATGGAGGTTTGCTTTATGCAACCAAGAGTATTCTGGATTACTGGGCTTTCGGCATCAGGAAAGACTACTTTAGGTGTTGAATTAACGCGGCGAGTAAAAAATTATGGTGCGGAAGTGATTTTTCTGGATGGGGATAATCTTCGTTTCGTACTTGGTGAGGTGGCAACACATTCTCGAGAAGATCGGGTAAGACTGGCGTATACCTACGCGAGGCTTTGTCAGATGTTAAGTGAACAAGGAGTAATCGTCGTCATCGCAACGGTCGCACTTTTTAGCGAAATTCACGCTTGGAACAGAGAAAATCTACTTGGCTATTTTGAAATATTTCTAGATGTTCCAATTTCTGAACTTCGTAAGAGAGACCCTAAAGGCATTTATAAGCAGTTTGACGAAGGAAAAATCAAGAATGTTGCCGGATTGGACCTTAAAGTTGATTTCCCATCAAATCCCGACCTGCATTTTCTCTTCGATCCAGAAATAGGGGTGGATGAAATGGCCCAGACTGTGCTCAATTATGCAGACTTGAATGGCTACAAGGCAGGCATATCTACATGAAAAATAAAAAAATTGTTTATGTAGCAATGAGCGCAGATCTATTGCACCCTGGCCACATAAATATTCTTGAAGTTGCGAGTCGCTACGGTGAAGTAGTCGTTGGTCTTCTGACTGATTCTGCGATTGCTTCCTATAAGCGTTTGCCATTCATGACATTCAGCCAACGTCAAATAGTTGTTCAAAATGTGAGGAATGTTTCTAGGGTAATTCCGCAAGAGACATTGGATTATGTTCCAAACCTAAACGCTTTAAAGCCTGATTACGTAGTTCATGGCGATGATTGGAAATCTGGTGTGCAATCTGGAACACGACAAGGTGTTATTGATGCGCTGAGTTCCTGGGGTGGAGAACTTATTGAAGTGCCATACACAAAAGGTATTTCGTCGACATCCTTAATCGGAGCGATGAAAGAAATAGGAGTTACACCAGATATCCGAAGGCGACAACTTCAGAGATTATTAGCGGCTAAACCGTTAATCAATTTTATTGATGTCCATAGTGGATTGACGGGCAGAATCGCAGAGAACGTGATAGTTGAAGTCGGATCAATGAAACGATCATTTGACGGGATGTGGGCTGGAAGCCTCTCTGATGCGACAATGCGAGGAAGGCCAGATATTGAGTCTGTTGATATTTCGTCTCGAATGGCGGTTGTGGATGACATTGTAGACGCAACGACAAAACCGATAATTTATGATGGAGACTCAGGTGGCAGGGATGAACATTTTGCCTATACGGTGCGAGCACTTGAAAGAGTTGGGGTCTCGGCAGTAATTATTGAAGACAAAATAGGGAATAAAAGGAATTCGCTCTTCGGATTACAAGTTCCTCAAACCCAAGCTGATATAGAAGTTTTTGCAGAGAAAATCTCGCGTGGAAAACGAGCTCAGATAACAGACGACTTTATGCTGATAGCTCGAATTGAAAGTTTCATATGTGGCGCCGATTTAGATGACGCACTTCGTCGCGCCGAAGCCTATGTAGCAGCTGGAGCAGACGGCATAATGATTCACTCATCAAACAATACTCCAGAGCAGGTGTTTTCATTTGCTGAGCAGTATAAAAAATCAATTAGTGGTAAACCACTGGTGGTTGTACCTTCATCATTCAGTGGAGTTAGTGAACGAGAACTTGAGCAGCGCGGATTTAATATAGTGATCTATGCGAACCAGCTTTTGCGAAGTGCCTTTCCTGCAATGATTAAGACCGCAGAAGATATTCTCTTAAATCAAGAGGCACGTAGTAGTGAAAGTTCAATGATGTCAATTTCAGATTTGCTTAAATACATACCTGCTACTGACCAATGATTAATCCATCCAGTCTTTTAGAAGTTCTAGCAAGGAACAAAATTAGGTACTTTGTGGGAGTGCCAGATTCTTTGCTTTCCAGTTTATGTTCAAAAATTGAAGGGAGTTCATCAGGCGTTGAACACATGATTGCACCTAACGAAGGTACTGCAGTAGCCATTGCAATCGGATTTCACCTGGCATCTGGCGACACTCCTGCTGTTTACATGCAAAATTCGGGATTAGGAAATGCATACAACCCTTTGATTTCACTGGCTCACCAAGGGGTCTACGGGATACCCATGTTATTGATCATTGGTTGGCGAGGCGCAAAGGGGCATTTAGATGAACCGCAGCATGTTGCACAAGGAGTCATTACTCCAATGATGCTTGAGCTAGCTGGTATCAATACTTTTATTGTCGATGAGCACTCGCAAGTTAATCAAATAGAGGAATTTCTCAGAGGCAATGCCTTAGGCGCCAAAGGACCCTATGCTTTACTCGTCAGCCCGGATGTTCTTGAAAAGAGCACGATTGCGGTAGACACATTGGAGACGGTAGAACTCACTCGCGAAGCAGCCTTAACTGAAGTAATCAATAGTTTGCCCGCTTCATCAATCGTTGTCGCTACAACCGGGAAGCTCTCACGAGAGTTATATGAATATCGAGAAAACACTGATTTAGTTGGGTGTGATTTTCTGGCAGTAGGCGGAATGGGCCACGCAAGTGCAATTGCGCTAGGAATTGCAAAGCAATGTCCTAATAGAACAGTCGTATGTCTTGATGGCGATGGAGCGTTTCAGATGCACCTTGGAGTGACAGCCCTAATCGGAGAGTGCTCACCCTCTAATTTCGTGCACGTATTGTTCAACAATGGAATTCATGAGTCTGTTGGTGGACAAAAAATAGCTGCTACTGGTGTGAAATACGAAGAGCTAATTTTCTCTCTGAATTACAAGAGTTATGACCTACTGCTCACGCCAGAAGAAATCGCATCGAAGATGTCGTTAGTTTGGAAGAAATTAGGCCCAAATTTTGTGGAAATCAAGGTGAACAGTGAATCCCGCAAAGATTTGAAGAGGCCAAAATCAAGCCCAGAAGACAATAAAGTGACTTTCCAGAACTATGTTTTGAACCAAGAATCCAAGAAATAAAGTGTTTTACACCTATCCACCCACTCCTAAAATCTTTTCAGGTCAATTTTCCCTGCAAGATATATCAAGTCAGATTCCGACTGGTCGGGTTCTGTTGTGCTCTTCGAAGTCCGTAATTCAAAAGACGGAAGTTCAGAAATTACTTACTCAATTTGGAAGTAGTTTAGTCACAGTTTTTGCAGATGTTAATCCCAATCCAAGTTTTGAAGATATCAACAGCTTTTTGCCTCAGGCACGGGAATTTAGTCCTGACGTTTTAGTTGCGATTGGCGGGGGCAGTGTCATTGATTTCACCAAAGTAATTGGTCTTGCAATATCTAACCCACAAATAAATGCCGCTGAAGACTTACAAGGCATTGGTCTAAACCTGCAGAGGTCGATTCAAATTGTGGCCATCCCAACAACTTGTGGAACTGGGGCAGAGGTAACACCATTTGCAACTATTTGGGACAAGGTCAATAACGTTAAGTGTTCAATAGAGCATCCGCTGTTGAGACCAGATCTGGTGGTTCTCAATGGTCAGTTATCGTCAAGCTCAAGTCACTCCCAAATACTTTTCTCAGGTCTGGATGCAGTGTCGCATTGCGTCGAAACTCTTTGGAATAAACACATAAACAGCTGGTCATCTAGTTTTGCAGTCAGTGGGATCACTTCGATTTTAGAAGTTTTTCCTAAAATACTTTCTGGTAACGGATCAGATAAGGATTGGCAGGTTATGCAGGAAGCTGCAATGTTTGCTGGTTTGGCGATTTCGCAGAACCATACTGCGATTGCGCATGCGATTTCCTACCCATTGACTGCAAATTTTCGAGTACCACACGGACTTGCTTGCAGTTTCTCGATCCCAAATATTTGGCGAAGTATAAGTGCATCTACAAAAAGTGAAATAAAGAATTTTGAATTGATCAATCAGGCTGCAAATTTTGTTGACTCATTGCTATTGGATCAAGTCATCGCTAAGTATGTTTCTGATGTAGAACTTTACTCAGTCGCAGAGAAGATGATTAGTCCAGATCGCGCAGGAAATTTTATAGAAAAAATTGATGCACTTTGGATTGAAAAATTTCTAGATACGTTTCATAAGCAATGAGGAACTCCGAAGCAATTGCTCTCATAGTCAGCTACTAATTGAACCAAAGGCGTGCGGAGATCACCTCGAATTTCTTTTGAGAATAAATCAAAAGTCTTGCTGCGCAATTTTTGGTCTAATTGGCGAGGAATGTTTGATGCTTTGAGAGTATTCCAAGTGTGTTCAGTGGGCCTTTTCCCAATGAAATCTGAAACATAAGAGATTACAGGAATGGGAGTGGTGACTAAATCCTCAAATTTAATTGTTAGGAAGTTTCTGGAATCTGATAAGGCTCTGTGATTCTTTATAGATTTATCTAAAAGCGTTAGGGTCATCCAGACCGTACGCTCAAGTTCCGAAAAACTATTCCACTCGGATTCGTAGCCAATCGCGTACCAAGGGTATAAAGAGCCATTCTTTGTTGTAGTAAGCGTGAATGATCGAGGATCGTATCCGAAGCGGCTTCCCCAACCACGTTTATATTGTGATTGAATCAGATCAATTGGATGGCGATAAATTTCGATTAATTTGAAGGTGAGATCTAAACGCAAATATGACTCAATTGAAGCCATCGCATCGTGAAGCATTATTGGTACGACGCTATTTGATTGACGTATCTCCTCGATTATATTGTCGCCTTCATCTTTTCTAAGACGGGCTTCGTACTCATCAGCATGCGGATGGTTGTACACACTTGTTTGATCGTTTGGTCGGAAATTTGCGTTACGAGAAAGCTTCATGTCGTAGACGAATTCATTTAATTGTGTTCTTATAAGCGATTTAGCCAAATCAACGTTGATTGCGTTGACCTCAATTGCAGGGACTATCTGCTCAATTAGGTTAAAAAATCTGATTTGTTCAGTTTCTTCAAATGTGCCAATTAAGGGTGAAAATATGGACTTTCCACATCTTGTCAATCCGTCTATAAACAGCAAGTTTGGCGTTAAGTTTTCTTGCATTCCAAAAGTAACCATCGAGAACCTGTTCTTAGTTGTGTATCTGATTAACTGCGTTTACCAAATTGTGAGACCACCGTCAATCAGAAAATTCTGTCCGGTTATGTAAGAAGAAGCATCTGAAGCCAAAAGTAGCAGTGCTCCTTCAAGTTCTTTAGGATCCCCCATTCTATTCATTGGCACTTTGTCTGAATATCTCATTACAAATTGGGCATTCTGCCCACTAAACATTCCACCAGGTGAAATCGTATTGACACGTATGCCTTTACCACCCCAGTAAGCCGCCAGATAGGCGGAAAGTGCAATGACGCCTGCCTTAGACACCGAATAAACCGCAGGAGTATTAATCGGCCTGCCGTTGTATTCCGATCCTTCATAAATCCTTTGATCCGGTGCGTTGACGCCATAGATACTTGAAATCTGCACTATTGAACCGCGGGTTCCAGCTTTAATCATATGATTCCCGATTGCTTGGGCAACAAGAAACATGCCATCAATGTTTATGGCGGTAACTTCTTGCCAGGTCTTCAGTTCGTAAGTTTCAAAAGGCTCAAAAAAATTCTTTAAACTGTTGGTCTTCGTCGCTGCATTGTTGATGAGAACATCAATACATGTTTGGGTAGCTTCAATATTTTCGACCATTCCTCTGACACTTTTCGGATCAGATACGTCGCATTGAACAGTGATTGCTCGGCCCGAATGCTCTGCATTTATGGCCATTGCAACTTTCTCTGCAGCTGCTCTGTCTATGTCGGCGACGATTACTTGTGCACCTGAATTGGCCAAAGATTCACAAAAAACCTGACCCAATAGGCCGCCACCGCCTGTCACAAGTGCTGTTTTGCCCTCTAGTAATTGGTCATTCAACTTGCACACCCCCTTGTTGACGAGACATCTACAACATTACTGAAAGGTGAAGCGATATTGTCTAAGTAATGAAATTCGTAGCATTTTCGCGATTCTGGATGCAGGCATGACTGACCCAAAGACGTTGGTAACAGGTGCAGATGGGTTCATAGGATCCCATTTAGTTGAAGCACTAGTTCGGTCCGGGACACCTGTGCGAGCATTTTCTTTGTACAACTCGTTCTATACAGCGGGATGGCTGGACAATCTTCCGAAGGACATCCTGAAAGAAATTGAAATTTTTCGCGGAGATATAAGGGATTCAGGGTCTGTACGCGCAGCAATGAAAGGTTGTCAGTCGGTAGCCCACCTAGCCGCTCTGATTGGAATTCCCTATTCATATGAAGCACCACACTCCTATATTGAAACCAATATCACTGGGACATTGAATCTTCTTCAGGCAGCACGTGAATTTGGAGTACGCAAATTTATTCAAACTTCAACGAGCGAGGTATACGGAACTGCTAGGTATGTTCCAATTAACGAAGATCATCCGCTGCTTGGCCAATCACCGTACTCGGCCTCAAAAATTGGATCAGATCAAATTGCTTACTCGTTCTACTCATCGTTTAACTTGCCGGTCACAATTCTTCGCCCGTTTAATACGTTTGGTCCGAGGCAGTCGATGCGCGCAGTCATACCAAGCGTCATTGTGCAGATTGCTTCTGGGGTTAAACAACTAAAGATCGGATCAATCACTCCGACTAGAGATTTTTCTTATGTGGAAGACACGGTAAATGGTTTCGTAAAGGCGTTGGAGTCAGACTCTTCTGGAGAGACGATAAATCTGGGGTCTAACTTTGAGATATCAATTAGTGCGATGATTGAAAAAATCGTCAAGCTCATGGACGCCAATGTTGAATCGATTGAGGATAAGACGCGACTTCGTCCAGAAAAATCTGAAGTTGAACGGCTGTGGGCAGATAATTCAAAAGCCCGAAATCTCTTAGATTGGCAACCCAAGTATGCAGGTGAGTCTGGATTCGAAGTTGCGCTTGAAAAAACCATTGAGTGGTTTAAGAATCCTTCAAATCTAAACCTATATTCATCAGACCAATACGTAGTATGAAAACTGAACTACTAGTTAGTGCAATTAATGCTGCAATCTTGTCTGCAATTGAAGTTCACACGGCCACACTGCACGCGCCTACTTTTAACGGCAAAGAGTTGGCGTATCTTCAAGAGTGCATAGAGAGCACGTATGTCTCTTCGGTGGGTGCGATGGTGACTGATTTTGAAGAGGCAATCTCTAGGTATACCGGTGCAAAATATGTTGTTGCCGTAGTGAATGGAACCGCTGCTTTACATCTTTCCTTGTTGGCCAACGGAGTCGGTGCTGGCGATGAAGTGCTTATTCCTGCTCTTAGTTTTGTTGCAACTGCAAATGCTGTTTCATATTGTGGAGCTACACCGCATTTTGTAGATGTCGATTTGCGGCGGATGACTGTTTCAGCTGAATTTTTGGATGAATACTTGGAAAGTATTTCAACTGTAAATAACGGAATTTGTATCAATAACGCGACAGGTTCAGTCATAAGAGCAATGATTCCTATGCATACTTTTGGTCACCCAGCAGATTTAGATGGACTTCAAAGAGTTGCTCAAAAGTATGGTCTTGTAATGATTGAAGATGCTGCCGAATCACTTGGAAGTTGGTATAAAGGCAGACACACTGGCACGGTCGGTAAGTGTGGTGCTTTAAGTTTTAATGGGAACAAGATAATTACCACTGGTGGTGGTGGTGCGGTAATCACTGACGATGAAAACCTTGCACAAAAACTTAAACACTTATCTACAACGGCGAAAATTGCACATCAATGGAAGTATGTGCATGATGAAATCGGCTACAACTATCGAATGCCAAACGTTAATGCGGCCATAGGCAAAGCGCAGATGGAACAGCTTCCAGGATTTATTTCGAACAAAAGAGAACTCTTTAACAGATATCGCCAATCTTTTGATGGCGTTGATGGAGTCACGCTATTTGCTGAATCCCCAGACTCCTGCAGCAACTATTGGCTACAAACTTTATTGTTGGATAAGAGCATTTCTGACAAGAGGGACCAGGTCATTGAAGGCATAAATCTCTTTGGGTTTCATGCTCGACCAGCATGGTCATTACTTAATCGCATGAAGCCTTATGCACTGTGTCCTGCATCTGATCTTGAAAACTCTATTGAACTCGAAAGTCGTATTATTAATATTCCGAGTAGTTCGAGCCTCATTTGAAACTGATTCATAAAAGAGAAAAGATCTTGCTATTGGGGATGGGAGGCCATTCACGTTCCTGCATCGATGTGATTCAGTCTGAGGATCGATTTGAAATAGCGGGATTCGTTGTTAACGACGTTACCAACTCTGCTATCAACGGCGATTTTGAAATTCTAGGAAATGATCAAGATTTGCCAAATTTACGTAAGCGAATAAGGCATGGCTTCGTCACAGTGGGTCAGATTCAAACGGCATCAACTCGGATGGCTTTGTATTACAGCCTTCAATCTAATTTATTTGAGGTTCCAACCATTATCTCTCCACATGCTTATGTATCTCCAAATTCGATTGTTAGAGACGGATCGATCGTGATGCATGGAAGCGTCATAAATGCTGGTGCCACGATCGGATCAAATTGCATTATTAATTCATGTGCGTTAATTGAGCACGATTCGATAATTGGCGATCATTCGCATATTTCAACTGGTGCACTAGTAAATGGCTCAGTTCAGATAAAAGAGGGATCCTTCATCGGGTCTGGAGCCATTGTTAATAACAATATTGTGATTGGTAAGTCATGTGTAGTTTCGTCAGGTCATCGAGTCGATGCAGATCTTGCTGATGGGACCATTTATAAGGGCTTGGTATAGATGTCGGATCGCACATTGATAATTGCTGAAATTGGCGTCAACCATGACGGAGAATTAGACAAGGCAATACAACTCGTTAATTGCGCTGCTGAAGCAGGTGCCGATGTCGTGAAGTTCCAGACGTATGTAGCGGAAAATCTTGTAACCAAGGATGCTTTACGAGCCGAGTATCAAATCAACAACTCAACCCAAAACGAATCTCAACTTGAAATGCTAAAGAGGTTAAGTCTCTCGAATAGTGATTTCAAAGCAGTTTTTGAGCACTGCAATACCATCGGAATTGAGTTTTTGTCAACAGCTTTTGACGTAGAAAGCTTTGAATTTCTTATCTCGCTTGGGTTGAAAAGAGCCAAAATCCCATCAGGAGAAATAACGAATAAGCCATTACTCCGGAAGGTTGCACAGGCAGGGCTCCCAATCATTATCTCAACCGGAATGGCGACTCATGATGAGGTTGCGAGTGCGTTAGAAGTTCTAATCGAGGAGTCCGTATCCAAATCTGAAATTGTGGTTTTGCATTGCACCACCAACTATCCAGCCCCTTTGTCCGAAGTGAATCTAAAGGCAATGGTTCAAATGGGGATTGATTTTGGTCTACGGGTGGGATATTCGGATCACACTGAAGGAATTGGGGTCGCTAGCACTGCTGTAGCACTGGGTGCCGTAATTATAGAAAAGCACTTGACTCTGAGTAGGTCATTGGATGGCCCAGATCATGCAGCAAGTCTTGAGCCGGATCAGTTCCATGAAATGGTCGATGAAATCAGGAACACTGAAATGTGTCTCGGGTCAAGCGTTAAATCAATCTCGGAAAGCGAGAGACAAAATAGATTTCATGCTCGAAAATCGATAGTTGCTAAGACAGTGATAAAAAAGGGTGAGATTCTGACCGAAGAAAATATAACGACGAAGAGGCCATTTTCGGGGTTAAGCCCAATGATGTGGGACAACATTTTGGGAGTACCGGCAAAAAGAGATTTTCACATTGATGAATGTATAGAGCTGTGAAAAAGAGTATTTGTTTCATCTCAGGGAGCAGAGCTGACTACGGCTTATTGAAATGGCTCATTCGCGAGGTCAATAACGACGAGCAATTTGATATGTCAATAATCGCAACCGGAAGTCATCTTTCAGAAAGATTCGGTAACACGGCAAGCGAAATCGAATCTGATGGATTTCAAATCGATGTGAAAATACCTTTAGATCTAGATTCAGATTCCCGCATTAACACCGCACGCGCTTTTGGCGAGTGTGCCATTGGCATCGCTAACTCCGTTGAGAAGCTGAATCCAGATTTAGTTGTACTGCTAGGTGACCGATACGAAATTTTTGCTGCTGCAACAGCTACATACTTACTGGGTAAACCGATTGCACATATTCATGGGGGTGAAGTCACTCATGGAAGTTTTGACGATGGAATTCGACACTCCATCACTAAACTTTCTCAAATTCATTTTGTAGCTAATGCCGAATATGCAAAAAGAGTAATGCAACTAGGCGAAAGCCCTGGTTCGATTCACATTGTCGGTGGACTTGGCGTTGATGCAATTGATAAAACGCCCGTAATCCCTTTTGGTGATCTCGCCAATTCTCTCAATGTACGGTTTAGTGAACAGAACTTTTTGGTTACGTATCATCCTGAAACCGTTGACACATCAGATAAAAGAGCGCAGGTCAAGGAACTATTAGCAGCGCTAGCAGATCGTTCGGATACCTCTCTATTCATAACATTGCCTAATTCAGACCCGAATAATGCTGAAATTAGGGCAGAATTTCACGAGTTTGGGAAGCGTGAAACAAATGTATTCATTTTTGAATCGTTGGGACAGACAAAATATTTGTCACTTTTAAGACGCATGGATGGCGTGATAGGAAATTCTTCAAGCGGAATTATTGAAGCCCCACACCTAGGGATCCCTACAGTAAATATCGGTTCCCGCCAATCAGGTCGAGTGAAGGCAGCGAGCATCGTTGACTGTGATAACAGTGAGACCGCTATCCGAAACGCAATTCATAAAATAATGTCAAATGATTTCCGATCCGTCTTGAAAAATGCAGAAAGTTCTTACGGGGGGCCGGGGGCGAGCAGCAAAATTTTGGCGATTATCAAATGTCTAGATTTTGAAAAAATGCCCACAAAAGCGTTCTTTGACTTGCCCAGCCAGAGTTAGAGTACCAGGAATGACAGTAAAGCCTGAAATCTGGCGTAGAGCAGTTTTGGATGAAACCAAAACTATCCGTGAGGCAATAGTTGTCCTAAATGAAACCTCACTGCGAATTGTCATGGTTGTTGATGATCAAAACAAATTTTTAGGAACAGTCGGAGATGGTGACGTAAGAAGAGGGATGCTTAGAGGTTTGGATCTTGACAGCAAACTTTCCACTGTTGTATTCACTTCGCCATTAACGGTTAATCCAAAAACCTCACGAAATAGCGCTATGGCACTCATGGTTGAGAGCAAGATACACCAGATACCAATTGTTGACGCCAATTTTGAATTATGCGGACTTCATCTATTTGATGAAGCGTCTTTTATCGAAGCAAAGGAGAATACGTTTTTTATTTTGGCGGGTGGCCTTGGTACCCGTTTAAGACCCTTGACGGATCAATTGCCGAAGCCCATGGTCAAAGTTGATGGGACTCCAATGTTGGAGCACATTATTAATCGAGCAAAAGCTGAAGGTTTTCATAAATTTGTTATTTCAGTTGGGTATCTGGGTTCAATTATTGAGGAATACTTCAAAGATGGGTCCGGATTTGGTGTTGAAATTGCTTATCTCCGAGAGTCAAAGCCTTTAGGTACTGCTGGTTCACTAAAACTTTTAAATCCAATACCGGCGATGCCAATTTTGATCTCGAATGCTGATGTCATAACTGATGTCCAGTATGGAGAAATTCTAGATTTCCATATTCAGCACGATGCATTAGCGACAATGGCTACACGTGCTCATGAAATCGTTCACCCATTTGGTGTTATCGAGATGGAACAAGGCCGAATTACGCAAATAGAAGAGAAACCTAAGATAATGACTCACATAAACGCTGGCATATATGTCCTCAGCCCATCTGCGTTTGCAGCTATTCACTCTATTGATCGAGACCAATTTGATATGACTGAGCTTTTCATTGAGATGCTTCATGCTCATCCCGGAAAAGTAATGGGATTCCCAATGTACGAGGATTGGATTGATGTAGGCAAGGAGTCTGACCTACTGAAAGCCAATAAGCGTAAGAGTTAGACTTTCATTAATGAATCTGAAGAATCACAACACGCTGCGTTGGTGCTCCAATTGTCTTGCAATGTCTACTCGACCTCGCATTGATTTTGATACCGAAGGGAAATGTAACGCCTGCAGATGGGCTCTAGAAAAGAAAAATATTGATTGGAATTCACGTGAATTAGAGCTTAAAGATTTGCTGGGTAGACATCGCGGGGGAAAAGGTAAGTTTGACTGCCTAGTGCCAATGAGCGGCGGGAAAGACGGCTCATACGTCGCTTACAAACTTAAGCATGAATACGGCATGAATCCGTTAGGAATTACTGTTACGCCCGCGCTGCCAACATCGCTTGGCGACGAAAATTTACGGTCGTTTGTAAAAAGTGGATACAACCATATTTCGGTAAATCCCGACTATTCAGCGATGACCGCATTGAACAAAATTGGATTCATTGAAATGGGATTTCCTTACTACGGTTGGTTAATCGCAATAATGACTACGCCAATTCGAATCGCAAAACAATTTGGCATTGATCTTATTTTTTATGGCGAAGACGGCGAAGTCGAATATGGAGGATCGTCGGAAACGGCAAGAAACCCAATTTATGACTTTGAATACCAACGCAGCATTTATATGGAAGGCGGATATAACCGCGTACTTGATTCGGCGAATCTGGCTGAAGATCAGAAGTACTTTTTTACATATCCCGAAGAAACAGATTTTAAATTAGATTTAACACATTGGTCGTATTTTGAAAATTGGGATCCGTATCGTAACTATGTAGTAGCCAAGACGCATTGTGGCCTTAAAGAAGCAGACTCTTCCAATGCCGGCACTTTCACAAATTTCGCTCAGAATGATCAAAAATTCTATGCACTTCACACTTACATGATGTTTCTCAAGTACGGGTTTGGAAGAGCCAATCAAGATGCTTGTATCGAAATACGGCGCGGCGCAATGGATAGAGACCAAGCAATCAACCTTGTGAAGTTGTATGACGGTCACTTCCCGGAAGAATTTATAGACGATTACCTTGACTACTACCAGATGGATAGAAGTGAGTTTGACGGCGTATTAGATCATTACGCGAACAAGGCATTATTTGAAAAAAGCGAAGGTCGATGGAGACCGAAGTTTGAGATCGTCTAATTTTGAATCGAACTGTAACCATCATTGATTTCGGTATTGGAAATCTGAAATCGGTCCAAAACGCCTTTACCTATTTAGGGTGTGATGTACAGGTAACCAAGAATATTGAACAAGTACGAAACGCGAAGACTTTGGTACTACCTGGGGTTGGATCATTTCGAGCGGCTATGAACCGTCTGAATGAGTCCGGATTAGCTATTGCTATAAAAGATGCGGTTGGTAATCAAGGTGTAAAGCTGCTGGGAATTTGCCTAGGCCTCCAGCTAATCGGTCAAATGAGCACTGAGGACGGTGCTACTGACGGTCTCAAACTTGTGAATGGACATACTGATGTATTCAAAATTGCGTCCGACACCGAATTAAAAATTCCACATGTTGGGTTTAATACTGTAAATTTCTCAAAAGAATCACGTCTTTACAGAGGTCTTGAAAATCCTTCTGATTTCTACTTCACACATAGCTACAGAATGGAAAAGTGTGATCCACCAGCGTTAATCGGTTGGGCTCAGCATGGCGAGCAGTTCGTTGCATCAATCGAATTTGAAAATATTTATGCCACTCAGTTTCACCCCGAAAAAAGTCAATCAAATGGACTTATGGTTCTTAAGAATTTCGTGGAAATTTAGATGCTAAAGAAGAGATTAATTTTCACCCTGCTTTATGACGAAGGCAATTTCATGCTCAGCAGAAATTTTCGCTTGCAGAAAGTTGGAGATTATGAGTGGCTTAAAACGAATTATGATTTTAGTAAAATTTCCTTCGAAATTGATGAATTAATTATTCTTGATGTGACTAGGAACAATCGTGATTCGATTAGATTCTGTTCAACCTTGTCACGTCTTTCGGAAACGTGCTTCATTCCATACTCAGTTGGTGGTGGAATCCGAACAGTCGAAGATGCAAAGAAGTTAATCAACGCAGGTGCGGACAAAATAGTTTTAAATACTTCACTTGTGAAGAATGTTGAACTAGTCGATGAGCTGTCAAAGTTGTATGGAGAACAGTGCTTGGTTGCTTCGGTAGATCTAAAGTTTGGAGTCGACGGTAAATACAAAGTTGTAATTGAGTCTGGAACGGTGGAAGTCGATGGCGAAGCTCAGAATGTTCTAAGACAAATTCTGGACCTCCCAATAGGCGAAATAATGCTTAACTCAATAGATAAAGACGGGACAGGACAAGGTTTAGATATGGAACTTCTCACTTTGTTACCAAACAAGATATCGAAACCGCTGATTCTTGCCGGTGGAGTGGGTAATGCAGCTCATTTGGCTGTGGGATTGGGTGATGCAAAGGTAGATGCCGTAAATACAGCAAACCTTTTCAATTTCGTTGGGGATGGCCTTCGCAAGGCGAGAAAGCAACTTATTAGTGGGGGGCACAATTCGCCTCATTGGGATTCGCGGTTGGCTAGCGAACTGCAGAATTGCTTTGCTATATGAAGAATCACACGGCCTTTATTTTTGCGCGCGGCGGTTCCAAAGGACTCCCGGATAAGAACATTTTGGAAATCGGAGGGGTACCCCTAATTGCATGGTCAATCAAGCATGCGAAATCTTGTTCGAGTATTGAAAGAGTGATTGTTTCAACGGATTCAGAAAAAATCAAAGAAATAGCTCTGGAGTATGGAGCAGATGTGCCTTTTATGCGTCCGGCCGAACTCGCAACTGACACCGCGTCGGAACTGGATGCGTGGCGTCATGCAATCAAGGAACTTGAGAGAATTGATGGACGTTGCCCTGAGATCATAATTTCTCTACCAGCAACTTCACCTCTACGCATTCCAAGTGATATTGACCGTGCGCTTGAAAGGTACCACGAAGGTGATGTAGATGTAGTAATTGGTGTAACTGATGCCCATAGGAATCCATATTTCAATATGGTTAAGTTTGACAGTCAAAATCATGTTGAAATACTGAATAACCCTAATGGGGGTATTCAGAGGCGCCAGGATGCGCCAAGGGTTTTTGACATAACTACTGTGGTTTACATTGCGAATTCAGAGTTTGTTAGTGAGTGTTCTTCGCTCTTTACCGGGAGAGTTGGAGCGGTACATATACCCCAGGAGCGATCTATAGATATCGACAATCAACACGACTTTAAGATTGCTCAATATCTCTTGACGAAATCAATAAATGACAAAAATTAATTGATTATTGAATTTCTCAAGAGCGCAATACACCTGATGGTACAGTTAATTACGTGAGTGAACTATTAGAAGTTAGCGCCGATTGTCTTTTTCTGATAATTGTTATAACGACAATCTGTGTTATTTATCAACAGAGAAAGTCATTTGTCTACACATTTATTTTTGGAATTCTAGCGATGTCGTCCGCCGGCATAGTCGGACAGATTTTGGAGAATCAAGGGGTTGCTTTAAATCGATATCAATTTGATGCATTGATAGCTTTGTCTTTTTGCGTAATGGCAGCAATAGCTCATCTACGTCGTAATGGTAACGAGATTAGAAATTCATTCGGGAATGCTTTTCTTATCCTTGCTGTAATATTTGTTTTTCTTGGAAACCTTTTAAGCCGACTTTTTGCTTTGAATCAAATGCCTGGCGTTTTGACCCAATTCACATTTGTGTCTGGTGCTGAAGATAACGGAGCTTGGTTAGATGTTACCTCGCATTTAATTTCAGGAAAAGCCCTGGCATTTGAACAAGCCGGGGGACCACTTGTTGCGTTCTTAAGTATTTGCCAAAGCGTTTCGCGGGTGACTGTTTATGCTCTCACCGGAAAAATAAATGACTTAAGCTCAGTCTTGAATCCATTAGTTATTGCGTATTCGCTTCTAATTATATTTTCTGCAATTGCACTGACGCCTTATTTGGGAAGAATTGGGCAGAAGATAGGACGAAGTTCAATATACATTGGAATATCAACTTGGCTTTTGATAGTCGGAGCAATATTGATAGCCCAATCGTCAGGCCATTTGAGCTTCATTTTTGTCGCCGTTGTATATTTGAATGTCATTTCTGAGTTAGTCGGCAATACAAATATAGGAACGAGGGACAAGCGCCTCAACGTAGTTTGCCTGATTTCAGTCATGCCAGTTTGGCTGCCACTCAACACAGTGTCTTTGGGGCTAAGCGTATGGTTGCTAGTTAGTCTCGCTAAGGATTTAAAAACAGGTAATGCAAAGAGGATGATTGATCTTGCAATAGTTCCTGTAATACTCGGAGTCTTATATTTGTCAGTTCTATCTTTGAACTATTCCGTAAGTTCGAGCAGTCAATTAAAGAACTTATTTAGTGCTCAAGGCGGAGTTGGTGCAGTATCTCCAATCTTTATAGCGATTCTTTCTACTTCACTGATTGTATTGTCGTTTATGTGCACTGCAAATGAGTTTAAAAGGCTAATGCCTATTATTGCAGTAGTTGGATATACCTTTTTCGTAATTACGGTTGATATTTGGTTAACAGGGCAAATGAATTATGGATCTACAAAATTACTAATTGGAGCATTGATCGTTACATCTCCTGTCACGTGTTTATACATGACAGAAAAATTAATACTGCGAATAGATGGTTTGGTTGGTAAATCCTTTGCAAGTGCCTTAGTGGTTGTGATATTCATGTTTGGTTTACTAGATAGTTCAACTCAATCGGTTCTAAAGAGCCTTTCTCCGTCTAAGTGGCCCCAGAATTTGAAGACTTTGGAAAGATCTTGGCGTGATGCAGTCTTAATCAAATCTGAAAATATAGGCCTTGAAGATTTACCAATTGGGTGCGTGACCAGAGACGATTCAGGTGATATCTGGTTTGACATGGAAACCTATGGCTGTTCAAGGCAACTTAGTTCAATATCCGGTGTTTGGGGAATAAGTAACTTATTGAATGAACTGCAATTATGGCCAGACAAGATAAGGGTTAAGCAATTAAAGGATCTACCTGTTGCTCTTCTGGACCGCAAATTGCTAGTACTAGATGTAAATAATCATGAGGTTGTTGATCAAATTACCGTGGGGGAATTACGTGATTATTTTCAAATTCACCAGCCATTGAATTAATGACTGCCACCGTAGACAACTTTCAAACTTTACTTGTCAAATATGCAGAAATAAATTCGTATCTCTGTCAAATGGCAAATCACTGTCGGATGCGTAGAAGTAGAGATTTGTTCTCGAAGGAAATACAGTTTCAAAGACATGAACGTTTTTGAAATGCGGTGAAAGAAATCTTGCTAGATCTTCTTTATTGTGGAATTCGTATTCATGCTGGTGGAGATGCTTCCCTCCATTTGGCGGCTCAACAATTGTGTACCCGCTGAGTGTTCCTTCGGGAGCAAGAACTGTTTTAATTCTTTCCATTATTGAAACGATTTCATATTCAGTGAAATGCTCAACCGCAGCGTCCCAGACAATGTTGTCAAATGGGCCTTCAGGAACATCTGTTCGAATATCTCCAACGATAAACGTTAAATTCCTTGCCGTGTAGTTGCGTTTCGCCCAACGAATTGCTTCGCGATCAAAATCAATAGCTGTAACTGATGCAGCACGAAGTGAGTAAAAATAAAATGAATTGAATCCATCACCACAGCAAAGATCAAGCACGTTACTGTTCGGAGTCAAGGCAAAGCTGGAGAACACTCCTCGTTCAAGCGGGAATGATTCACGGGACCGATGCCACGACGAATATAAGTCAATATTGTGATCAAAATACTCTGGGTTATCCACCGACCATTCAACTAAAAACTGAAATCGATGTGTTAAAGCAGAAAATCTCCTCACACCAAAGTTCATCCAGCGAACTATTGCAACTATTGGTGTGAACCTCTTTGTGGATCGAATAAGTATTAAAACGAATTTACGCATGTCACTTTTCCGATGATTTTTGTATAGCGACTATCACTTGAGCCGTACCGCTGATCACTAGAGACTGAGTTGGCCATTGAATTAAAAATTTGTCATCCTTATTTGGCCATAGATTGTGAATATGCGCAGAATCAAACATGTATCCGCTATCCGAACCATAACTTGGGCTGGGGTTGTGAGGGCTGAGGTGATGGTCGCCAGTAATAATTGCTATTCCAGTGTTTGACTTTATCACTCGCCGAAGCTCCGAAAGTAGTTGCTCTTGATTTTTAGAATACACCAAAATCCAGGAAGCAATTACTGCATCAAAACTATTCTCTTCAAAGTTCAGTTGGTGCGCGTCACCAACTGTGATGAGTTTCGAATATGAGAAGTGGTCAACCAATGAAATATTCGATTTTGTAAAACCGTAACCGCGAGCAAGAAAATAGTCTGATTCGTACCGGGGACCAATGATCAATAACTTTTTATTAAACGGTTCTGGCCAAAAGAGTGATGAAGCAAGAGAAATTGGTAAGACCGAACGTGTGAGAGGTCGAATCAGTGCTTTTGAATAAGCAGATTTTGAATAGTCGTAGTTAACGGTTTTTTCGTTATCTACGGACCACATTTGAAGTTTTCTTCGAAGCACATATTTGATTACAAAGAATCGAACGGATGTAATGAGGAATGAAATCCAGGGAACTCTTAAAAGTGAATCAAACATGACGTACTTCACTCGGCTAACGAAAATTCTCACACCTGTGAGACTAGCAATTGAAAATCGGGAGTTAAGCACTTTCTCAATTGAGGATGTATGTTGAACGCAATTTCATTCAATTCTCTGGGAAGTAGTGGTACATTCTGTGGTTAGTAGTGAAGACAACCACCAAAATCCTTTCAGTATTGAGTTTTCCTTCATTAGTGATATTCGCGTTCTTGATTTGGCCAATTGCGACGGAATTGCCAGTGAATGGGATAGAAGCTGGTGCGGAGGCGAAATCAGTGCTCCTTCTCTCCTCTTGGGACGACGTGTACTCGCTTGAGTACAACAACTATTGGCGTTCGGAGGTGAGCGAAGACTTCGTCGAGGCACGTTACGACGAAGTATTGGATGCGGCGTCGTTGGGAGACGATTTCTTCAATCAATTTCTACAGTCAAAAGGAATTACTCACGTTTTAGTCCCGGAATCAACAAGCGTACGTGGTCAAATTTTCCACAAATGGGGCGAACGCGGTTCAATAACCATTGACTTGAATTCACGTTTTTTTACGCTTGTTGAGAAGACAAGTGGTCCATTTGCTTCAGCGTTGTACAGGGTGCGTGAAAGTGGCTCAAATTCTGATCAGAACGTAGCTACTAACTATTCGTTGGAGTGGTCAAATGTTGACTGGTGGTTTTACCGGAGCGGTAGGTCAAAGAAAGAAGTCGGGATGTACGCATATGGCGTCTACTCAATTGGCTATGACGGTGGTGAAGACTCCAGCTGGTTTTACGATCTTTCGCCCGAAAGGTCAAATGAACTGATATTGCAGTTCAATTCCGAAAGCATTCAAAAGGTAGGCATTCGCATTGGATTACTCGCGGCTTATGGAGTCGATGCTCCAGATCACGAAGTTCTAGTGGAATCCAAGAATTTCTCTGAACGCCTAACCCTGACGGCAGCTGGCCCTTCTTACGTAGACGTTGCTGTGGAGGCGGGGAGCGAAATTCGTATTAAAAATGTGACACCGTGCAAACTGCCAAGTGAGTTTGAACCAAATGATGAAAGCATTTTTAAGATCTGTTATGGAATCGGAACCGTTCAGGTCACTCCGATAAATACAGGTCAATAGATTTCCAGGCAAGGGCAAGGAAAGCGGGAAACAGGATTACACCAGCGAGAAAGACGAAGTTTGGTCCGATTGGCATATTCCACCACCAGGTGCCATTTAGCGTAAGCGTCTCAAAGTAGCCAACATTTTTCCCTTGCATTGTGTAGAACTCGATCAATGAATAAAAAGTAATCAAGTGCGCAAAACTCAAGAGAAATATCGAAATTTTTCGATGTCCGGGTGACGACATAAATTGAACCTTTTGGCTGGAATGGTGAACTGTGAGTCCAAGCCAAGGAAGTGCCATACCAAGAGTGTAAATGCCAGTTAACGGCACAATTGAGCCCGTCCACGCTGTTGATTTAAACAACAGAGCACAAATAATGACGGCGAAGCCGGCTGTAATGAACCGCTGTTGTTTTGATGATTTAACTAACGCAAATGCCAAATTGATAAAAAACAGCACGACACCAATGAGCCCTACAATTCCAGGCCCGTTACCTTGCTGGCCAATCCTGTATCCCCACCAGTCAGCAACAAATTCTGGGAGGTGCACAATTTGGAAGAGGAGGTATTGCCGGGCGCTGTAGTTACTTGGCACGTACACGCTGACAAATTCATACAACTTTGGAATTTGGCGTAAAACAAGCCAGAGCACTGATACTACAATTAATGACACAGTGATTTGTCTAGTTGTCAAAACTCTGTTTCTCAACAGGTGCGCAGAATAAACAACAGCCAGGGTCAAAGCCACCATCGCGGCGGCGTCGAGTCGGGCTGAAAGAGCAAGAAGGAATGTGAATATTGTTGCCAACATTTGTGAGGCCCTCAGAGGCTTCCTTGATTTATCCGTACTGAGATAACTCGCAAAAAAGGCCCACGATGTCATGACACCGAGCACAGCCCATGCTCGAGTGGTAACTCCAGAAAGTATCTGAATCCCATTGGGGATGAGGGTGAATGTGAAACCTACCAGCGATGCTAATGCAATTCTTCTAGTTGTAATGCTTAAGAGCAAAAACAAAACCGCACTTGCGACAAGGGAGTTCATCATTCGGATACGTAGAACGCTTTGGCTGATTCCTTCTCCGATAAATGTGTGAGCAACTTTGTAGTACAGGCTCATATGTTCTGGCGATGCCATCCGCAATCGTTGGGTCTCGGGGTGATCAGTCTCGACTTCGCAATACGGCCAGAAATCAATATTGCGACTGTCGCAAAGTTGAAACATA
>Ga0164293_10000692_pt1 | contig 27452 bp, 24 predicted proteins | sample GEODES118metaG_FD_111487 | JGI IMG/M metagenome (GOLD analysis project Ga0164293, IMG submission 111487) | Eutrophic lake water microbial communities from Lake Mendota, Wisconsin, USA - GEODES118 metaG | ecosystem: Environmental > Aquatic > Freshwater > Lake | place: USA: Lake Mendota...
AGCTCAGCGGGAATGTCGTATATCACCTCTGGTGTTGTCACTACCCGATAAATGATCAATGTGAGCAATACGGTAATGAGGAGCGGCAACATGACTAAAACAACGTTGCGATTCATGTATTGACGCGAGACAGCTGGATCGCGCTTACTCTTGAAAAAGTTCGATAACAAGCCAGGCGCTGCTAATTTGAACCCTTGGGCTTGAAGCGACTTTGAACCAGCCGGCAAGGGGATAATGCGGTCTTTCTCTGGAAGTGGTGGTGCCATTTCTGGCCAAATCTTTGCCACAATCATCACATAGATTGCATAGAGCAAGGCTAAGCCGATACCTGGGAAAAGCGCGCCCGCGTAGAGTTGAACAACTGACGTTCCCGTTGTGGCACCGTAAACAATCAAGAGCACTGAAGGCGGAATCAGGATCCCTAAGCAACCACCTGCGGTGATGACGCCCGCGGTAAGGCGCACGCTGTAGCCTGCCTTAAGCATTGCTGGCATGGCGAGCAAGCCCATCAGTGTGACCACAGCGCCGACAATACCGGTAGCCGTTGCAAAAATAGCGCAGGTGGCGAGCGTTGCAATCGCAAGTGAACCTGGCAGTCTGGCTAGTGCAAGGTGCAGCGATTGAAAGAGCTTTTCAATCAGGTTTGCACGTTCAACCAAGTAGCCCATAAAAACGAATAAAGGGATAGAGATTAAAGCGTCGTTCATCATTGTCGCGTACGTGCGCTGCACCATGAGGTTGAGCGTTTGTCCAACCGCACGTCCTGCTAAGTCTGGTGTCTGCATAAAGTAGGCAAGGAAGGTGAAGATGACACCCATGCCCATCAATGTGAACGCTGTAGGAAAGCCAAGCATGATCATCACCACGATTAGCGCAAGCATAATCAGACCGATATGGCCTGTCTTTAACGCACCCCAAGGTGTTAGGAAGGCGATCATCGCGATGACGATGCCTATACATGCAAAACCGAACCATATTGCCTTGGGTAATTTCATTTTTGCTGCTCCTGCGCGACAACATAGCGGTCTGCCTGTGCAATATCCTCGTCTTTGACGTGAACCATTTCCTTTAGTTTCTCGACGTCCACCTCTTGTACGTCGGCTTCGCGCTCGGGCCACTCGCCTGAGCGAATGCACATGCCGCAACGAGCGATTTCAGCGAAGCCTTGGATCAGAAGAAAGAATCCAGCGATAGGGATGAAAGCTTTAAAGGGGTAAATTGGCGGACCATCCGCCATAAGCGAGGAGTGCTCTCTGATGGCGATCGATTCTGCGGCGTAAGTCCAGCCCGCCCAAACTAAGGCCGCCACACCAGGAATGAAAAATAAAATGTACAACACCAAGTCCAGACTAGCTTGCGCACGGGGAGGCAGAAAACCATACAGAATATCGCCTCGAACATGCCCATTTTTTGCAAGCGTATAGGCACCCGCCATCATGAACATGATGCCGTAATACATCAATTGCAGATCAAAGGCCCAGGCGCTGGGGCGATTAAACAAGTAACGCGCGAAGACCTCCCACGATACATGCAACGTCAGGGCGACAATGAGCCACGCAAAGGCCTTGCCGACAAAGGTTGAGGTTGCGTCAATACGCCAGAGCCATTTGTTCATGATCTTACCTACAGTGGTACACAGCGGTTCATACCGCTTATAAAAATCGGGTGGCTACTTCATCTACAGTAGCCACCCGATTTTTTGCTACAAGAGCAAGCTGATTAGCCTGCTTTCTTTGGTGCGAAGTAATGGTTGTAAGCCATACGGAAGTTGACGTTTGTGTCGCCAGCCCAACGGCCTGCTCGCTCGGCAAACGCACGCTGAGAGTCCAGTACTTTTTTGAACAATGGGTTTTCAGCGGAACGCTTTGCAATCATCTCGTCCCAAATCTGCAGCTGGCGCTGGAGAATAGCGTCAGGAGTTTTGTAGAACTTGACGCTACGATCTTTTTGCAACTTCAGGTAGTCAGTGGAGTAACGATCGATTGCTTTCCACGACATGTCTGCGCTCGCGGCTTGCGAGGCAACGGCCAACACACTCTTGAGGTGCTTGGGCAGAGCATCGTATTTCGCCTTGTTGAACACAATCTCGAATTGCTCGGCGCTCTGGTGGAAACTCTGTAGCATGCAGACCTTGGATACGTCGGCAAAGCCTAGCAGTAGATCAGACGAGGCATTGTTAAATTCTGCACCGTCCAAGAGGCCTTTGTCCAACGCGGGGACGATTTCGCCGCCGGGTAGCGCGTTAACAGCGGCACCCATCGCGGTGTACATGTCGATCGCGAGTCCGACCGTGCGGAACTTCACGCCTTTCATCTCCTCAACCTTTGTGATGGGCTTCTTGAACCAGCCGAAAGGTTGAGTAGGCATTGGACCGTAAACGAGTGACACAACGTTGACGCCCATTGCTTTTTGAATTTCTGTGAGCAGAGCTTTGCCACCACCGTACTCGTGCCAGGCCAACAGCATGTTCGCATCCATACCGAACGAAGGACCCGAGCCCCACAAAGCAACAGCAGTGTTCTTGCCGTACCAGTAAGCCAGTACGCCATGGCCGCCATCAAGCGTTCCGGCTGACACGGCGTCTAGCAGGTCAAAGGCTTTAACAACAGCGCCCGCAGGCAGAACGTCAATCTTGAGTTGGCCGTCAGCCATTTCATTGACTTTCTTTGCGTAATCCAAGGCATACTCGTGGAAGATGTCCACTGCAGGCCAAGTGCTCTGAAAGCGCAAAGTAATGGGGGCATTTTGAGCCTTGGCAACCATAGGCACGCCTAGAGCTGTTGCGGTACCTGCGGCTGCGGCAGTCGAGAAAAATTTACGGCGCGATGCAATGACAGACATATTGTGTCTCCGTGGGATGGATAGAATGCTGCGGCGCAACAACTTGTCTTGGAGGTCATTAAGATGACACGTCGCAAGTCGTTTGCTCTCGCGCTATTAGACTGCTTGGGCTGATAGAACACAACCGATCTCACACTAGTGTTAACCCGATACTAGGGCTTACCAGAGTCAATGTTGAGGTTCATAATGGGATGAAGCAACGCAAGGACTCTAGTCTGCGGGAGAAGTGCCATGATTTCTTCGAGTTTGATCCAAAACCTACGACAACAAATTATGCAGCGCTTGCCATTTTCAGAAATGGCACCGTCTGAGGTGGATTTTTTTATTGAGTCGTCTTGTGAAGTCTATTACGCACCCACTGAGGTCATCCTCTCGCCCGCAGATGGTCCGCCCGCATTTCTTTATCTAATTCGGCAAGGCCGGGTCTCTGGCAAACGCACCTCGCCGGGTCTGACCGAAGCTGCGTTTGAGCTTGAGGCGGGAGAGCTGTTTTCTGTTAGTGCGAGCTTGGCCGCCCGCCCTGTTGCTGCAACCTACACAGCAACCGGTGATTGTTTTTGTTTGACGCTTCCCGCGGCTGCCATGCAGGCGCTTGTCGGGCGCTCTAAACCCTTTCGTGATTTCATTAATAACCGCGTGTGGATGTTGTTAGAGCAGTCACGCCAGGCGCTGCGAAATAATTTTGCGTCTAAAGCATTGCTAGAGCAGTCGTTAGAGACTCGTCTGGGCGACTTAATTCGTCGGGCGCCTTTGACAACGCTTGAGCAAACACCTCTGCGCGAAGCCTTGACCGTTATGTATGAAAAGCGCATCGGATCGATGTTGGTCGTTTCAGACAGTGGTGCGCTGTTGGGAATTCTCACCCGGTATGACGTGCTTGAACGCGTGACGTTGGCAGGCATTAGTTTGGACACACCAATAAGTGAAGTCATGACGAAGGGGGTCAAGACGCTCACGGTTGATCACACGGCCGAATCGGCAGCAGTGCTAATGTCGCGGTATGAGATTCGTCACGTGCCTATTGTCGATCTGCGAGAGCGTGTTGTGGGCTTGATTTCAGAACGAGATTTGTTTTCTTTACAGCGGCAGTCACTGGGAACGATCTGTTCGCTGATCCGCCAGGCGGATGATGTAGATGGGCTCAAGGAGTGCGCGACAAATATCCGTAGATTTGCACGCAATTTATTGGGGCAGGGTGTGAGCGCAAGGCAGCTGACTTTTCTTGTCAGTCATCTAAATGATGTGTTGACCGCGCGTCTGATCACCTTGCTTGCGAAGTCGCATGGACTGGAGCTGCATTTATTTGTTTGGATTGCACTTGGTTCCGAGGGACGTAGCGAGCAAACGATCGCGACAGATCAAGACAATGCCTTGATGTATCAACCGACGGGTGCTCCTGAGGAAAAAAATCGTTACTTGGCTTTTGCTCGTGAGGTGAATATAGCGCTGGATACTTGCGGCTATCCGCTGTGCAAAGGCAACATCATGGCCAGTAACCCGTCGTTATGTCTGACCATCGCTGAGTGGAAAAAACGGTTCATGCACTGGATCGAACATGGTCATCCCGAGGACCTACTTAATGCCGGTATATTTTTTGACTGTCGAGGCTTGGCGGGCAATGTCGATTTACTCAAAGGTCTGAGGGACGAGGTCAAAACCACAGCTGCACGTACGCCGCGCTTTATCAAGCTACTGGCCGATGCAGCGCTAGTGAATCAGGTGCCCCTTAACTGGTTGGGGGGGTTAGAAACAAAGAAATTAGGCGGTAGATCGGTTATCGACTTAAAACTACAAGGCACGGCGATTGTCGTTGAAACGGCACGCGTCTATGCCTTAGCTTTGGGTATCGAAGAACTGAATACGCAGGATCGCTTGGCCGCGATAGGACGCGGCCTCGGTTTGGCGCAAACCGAAACGGATGCCTGGATCGCTGCATTTCAGTTTTTGCAGACCATGCGCTTGGCGATACAAATTGATGGCGATGCGATCGAGAGTAATCCAAACGCTCTAGATATCGATGGCCTGAACGCGGTTGATCGCAGTATTTTGAAAGAGTCGATGGCCAGAATTCGCTCTTTGCAACAACGCTTGGAGCTGGACTATGCGCGATAGCCTGCTGCGTCCCCTCAAGAGCTTGTTCGGTATTTCTATGGATCGAGACGCTTCTGTGTCCGATCGATGGATCATGGTTGATGTAGAGACCACAGGTCTGAATCCCGCAAGCGATCGGCTGTTAGCGATCGCAGCGGTTGCCTTGCGCCAAGATCCGAAGACTAAAGCGTTGCAGGTCGTCATCGGCGACAGTTTCGAAGTCGTGTTACGACAGGCTCAGCCGTCGGCAAAAGACAATATTTTGATTCACCACATTGGGGCAGAGGCGCAAACGCAAGGGGAGGCGCCTGCGGCCGCGCTAGAGAACTTTCGTCATTGGGTGGGCACCTCTCCTCTGTTGGCTTATCACGCGGCCTTTGATGCAGGGATGATTCGCCGCGCCTACCGCTCCTATCACTTAGAAGCTTTAAACGTTCAGTGGCTTGATATCGCACCACTGGCACGCATGTTTGGCGGTAATGCGCACGCTAAGGCTTTAGATGACTGGTTAACGCATTTCAATATTGAGTGCGCAGTTCGTCATCAAGCGGCCTCTGATGCTTTTGCCACGGCAGAGTTGTTACTCAGACTTTGGCCTGCAATCAGCCGAGAGACCCAAACTTGGCGAGGACTGGTGCGGCTCGCGAAAGAGGCCTCTTGGATTCCTTCTTAATAAGCTTGCGTAATATAAAAAAAATAAATCCGTCTTTTGTTCTTCAATGCTTCTTCGATATGATGCTGAGCTATTAACCTTGTTCAGTTTGATGTCTTTGGAGCCCACAGGCGGATATGTTTTCTTTCCACGCGTTATTAAAAAATAACTTAGTTTGCTTGGCCGGTCTTGCGTCCGCTGCGCTGATGGCTGCGGCGCCTTGGCATGGAGCGCGCGCGCAAGGGGTGCTCGATGTATCGCTTTTGGCGGGTACCTGCCTGAACTGCCACGTCTCTGATCCTAAGCTAGCGACAAGTATCCCAGTCATTGCCGGTAAACCTGAGGCGGTTCTAAAAGCGCAATTGCTTGCCTACAAGTCTGATCAGGCTCCCGCTGGAACCACCATCATGAATCGTCTTGCCAAGGGCTACAGCGATGATGAAATCGCGGCGCTTGCGGCATACTTTTCTAAGCTCGATGCTAAGGGCATCGTGCCTGCAGGAGTCAAAAAATAATGAACACCGTACCTAAGTTTTCTCGCCGACGTTGGTTGGCCACAGCAGGACAGGCGGCACTCGCTGCAGGTTGGACCATCAGTGCTCCTGTCTTTTCTCAGCAGTCTGCAGGGCGCGTCGTCGTCATCGGTGGAGGCTTTGGTGGCGCAACCGCAGCAAAATATATCAAACAACGTAATCCTCTCATTGATGTCACCTTAGTAGAGCCAGCGCAAAAGTTTTACACCTGCCCGTTTACGAATCTGTATTTGGGTGGGTTGCGAACCTTTGAGGCGCAAGGTCATAGCTTTGATGAGCTACGCAGTATGGGTGTGAAGGTCCTCCAGGATTTCGCACAAAGTGCGGATGGGGCTGCGAAGACGCTTAAGCTCGCTGGTGGTCAAACGCTTGCCTACGACAAGCTGGTGCTATCTCCCGGCATCGACTTCCTGTGGAATAAGCTTGAAGGGTACGACGAAGCCGCTTCTTTATTAGCACCACACGCGTGGAAGGCGGGTGCACAAACCACCTTGTTAAAAAAGCAGCTCGATGCGATGCCCGACGGTGGCACGTTTGTGATGGTGGCCCCCGCTAATCCCTACCGCTGTCCACCCGGACCGTACGAGCGCATCAGTATGGTGGCGCATTATTTCAAAACACAAAAGCCGAAGTCCAAGATTCTGGTGCTCGATGCCAAAGATGCGTTTTCAAAACAAGGTCTGTTCCTTGATGGCTGGAAGCGTTTTTATGGCGACATGATTGAGTGGGTACCAGCGAATAAGGACGGCAATGTAATTCGTGTTGACGCTAAAAACTTGTCCGTTGAAACAGATTTCGGCAAGATCCACAAGGCAGCAGTCTTGAATGTGATTCCGCCGCAAAAGGCAGGCTTGATTGCTGAACGTGCTGGTGTTTCCAACAAGAGCGGTTGGGTACCAGTCAAGCCTGACACCTTTGAATCCACGCAAGTCAAAGATATTTATGTGGTTGGTGATGCAACCATTGCTGCACCCATGCCCAAGTCCGGCTTTTGTGCGAACGCGCAAGGTAAAGTTGCCGCAGCGGCAATTGTCAATGCCTTGGCTGGTAAGCCTGCTGCCGCTGCCTCGTGGTCGAACACTTGCTACAGTCTGGTTGCACCGGACTATGGTATCTCGGTTGCGGGGGTGTACCAAGTCGCGGATGGAAAAATCGTCGAAGTTAAGGGCTCTGGTGGCGTGAGTCCAAGAGAGGCGAGCGATACAGTGCGCAAGCTAGAAGCACTGCACGGTGTGGCTTGGTATAACGCGATTGCACGCGATACCTGGGGGAGTGGTGCCTGATGTCACCGAACGAAATACTGGCTTGGTCTGGCCTGGCGATTGGTGTCGCGTTCGGTGCGCTCGGCCAATCAACAGGATTTTGTTTGAATCGGGCGGTAAAGGATTATGTTGAATCTAAAAATCTGCTGAAGGCGAGATCGTTTGCCTTGGCGATGCTTGTCGCGATAGTCGGCACACAGTTACTGGCTATAACTGAGCTGATTGATTTTTCGACTGCTATCTACCGCACATCGAACTTCTCTTGGTTGCTTCTACCTCTGGGTGCGACGATGTTTGGCTACGGCATGATGCTCGCAAACGGTTGCGGCGCGCGTACCGTGGTGCTATTGGCGCAAGGTAATTTGCGCTCGTTGGTTGTATTGCTTTGCCTTGGGATATCGGCCTACGCGACACTGTCAGGAGTGTTGGGTCCATTGAGAACAATGCTGGCGCAGGTAACAAGCGTTCCCCTGGGCGGACTGTATGAGTGGTCGTCGCTTTCGAACCGTTTTCTTGTTGGTCTATTGCTCGTGACCTTAGCTTGGTTTGTTTTTTATCGCGGCATGATTGTGCGCAGCGCGAAAGACTTCTTCGGTGGTCTTGGTGTGGGTTTGCTGGTGGTGGCCGGTTGGATTGCAACAGGTTGGCTTGCCGCTGACGAGTTTGAGCCAACACCGTTGGTATCACTGACGTTTATCGCTCCGATTGGCGAGACCATTCAGTATCTAATGATTGCCACGGGTATGCGCTTCGGTTTTCCGGTAGCCGTGATCTGTGGCGTGTTACTCGGCTCGTTTGTGATTGCCGCTCTGCGGGGCACATTACAGCTTCAGGGGTTTTCTACACCACGCGAGATGAGACGCTACGTGCTCGGTGGCATGTTGATGGGAGTAGGCGGTGCCTTAGGGTTGGGCTGCTCGATTGGCCAAGGTCTAACAGGGATGTCGACCTTGGCGTTTAGCTCCATGATTGCAAGCCTCTGCATTTTGTTGGGCGCAGGGCTTGCAGCGCAGCGCAACCGGTAAAGACTAGTTCGGTACTGACCGTTTCTTTTCTTGCGCGTCCTTATGACGCAACCAAAGAAGTGCGACACCCATTAAAACAACCGGGAACAATGAACCAAGGTTCAGGATGTCCCAGCCTGATGTTGTCACAAGTGCGCCTGAGCTAAACGAAGTGACCGCCATCGTTGTGAAGACAAAGAAATTGATCACGCCCTGCGCGCGATCCTTCTCTTCTGGTCGGTAGGCGGTCATCGCGAGGTTTGTTGCGCTCGTGAAGAGGAAGTTCCAACCGACGCCGAGAATGAAGGAGGCCAACATAAAGTGCATCACGTCTACGCCAGACAGTGCGATCAAAATGCAGACAAAATTTAAAAATATGCCAAGCCACATAATTTTGCCTGTGCCATATTTTTTAATTAAAGAGCCTGTAAAAAATCCCGGTGCGAACATCCCAATGACATGCCACTCAAGAACAAAGGCAGCGTCTGAGAAGGGCAGGCCACAGACCTTCATCGCAAGAGGTGTTGCGGCCATCAGCAGGTTCATCACGCCGTAGCCGAGAGCGGAGCTCACAGCGGCGACAAGAAAGACCGGTTGTTTGAGTAACTCCCAGGCCGTACGCCCAGTCCCCGCTGCCTTTTTTTCTGCCGCTGAGATCTTTGGGAACTCGATGAAGTGCATGACGAGCAAGCCCAGAAAACCCGCAACAGTCAGAATGAGATACGCACCTAAAAATGGCGTGTCAAAGGAATCTTTCGTGTAGTTCGCCAAGTTAGGGCCAACGACGGCGCCGATGATGCCGCCGGCTAAGACCCAAGAAATTGCCTTCTCTCTAAGACTGACATCCGTGAGCTCGGCAGCTGCGAAGCGGTAGAGTTGACCGTTAGCGCTGTAGTAGCCTGCAACAAAGGTACCAAATACTAATAACCAGAAATTTTTCGAATAGGCTGCATACGCGCAAATCAAAGACGAAACGATCGCTACTAAAAGTCCGAGTTGGAAAGACTTTTGCCGACCGAAGCGCCGCTGTGCTCGGGCAACGATAGAGGTCGATAGGGCACCCCCCACAACATATCCCATGATAGGGAGTGTCGCCATCCAGGCGACCCGGCTCAAACTCAGTCCGACAAGACCATTGATTGCTACAAAGGTGATGTTGTTGACGAGAAAGATGCCTTGACACAAAATCAATAGCACCAAGTTTTTATTAAACAGCTTCGGTGTGTTTTCCATGGGGGGATTAAAGCACGGCGGCGCGCGCGAAAGTGTCGGGATCCAATTGCTGCAGCGCACGATAGTTCGTGAGGTAAACCTGACCGCTAAGCTTTTTTAGAAACTGCGTTTTTGTTAGGCGATCCATGACCGGACCTTTCACCTCGGACAAGTGCAGCTTGATACCGGCATCTCTCAGGCGTTTTTCGATAGTCTCTAGGCTTTCTAACGCGCTGGCATCTATGTCGTTTACTGCCGAACACTGCAGCACAACATGTTGTAGCTCAGTGCGTCCTGCGACCTCGGCATTCAGGCGATCTTCGATATTTCGTGCGTTGGCAAAATAGAGGCTTTCATCGATGCGAAGGCAAAGTACGATTGGACTCGTCATGACATGGTGGCGCGTCACATTTCTGAAATGCTCGGTGCCAGGGACAAGCCCGACTTCTGCGATGTGTGGTTCACTCGTTTTATAGAGGTGGAGTCCGATTGATAACAGCACACCCACAATAAGACCTGCCTCCACACCAAAACCAAGGGTGCCGAGTAGGGTTGCTGCTGCGGCATAAAAGTCGGAACGGGCAAAGTGCCAGGTGTGTATAAATATCTTGAAATCGACAAGCGATAGCACTGCAATGATGATCGTTGCTGCGAGAGTGACATGAGGCAAATAAAAAAGAACGGGTGTGAGCAATAACGAGGTGAGTGCGATGCCCAAAGCGGTCATGAAGCCTGCTGCTGGGGTACGGGCGCCGCTATCTGCGTTCACAACCGAGCGCGCAAAACCTCCGGTAACGGGGAATCCACCGGTGAAGGCCGCCGATAAGTTGCAGGCACCCAGTGCCACCAGTTCTTGATTAGGTTCGATACGCTGGCGCTTACGCGCGGCAAGTGTCTGGCCTACCGACACTGATTCAACGAAGCCCACAATACTAATCAGGAGTGCCGGGACAAAGAGAGTGCTCCAAAGCGAGATATCCCAGAGCGGCGCCGTAACGGGTGGCAGGCTCTGGGGCACAAAGCCCACTACTTTGATGCCGGCCTGATCCCAAGAAAGCCCCCAGGTGAGGCCGGTTGTGAGGCCTATCGCGATGACGGGGCAGGCTTTGCCCACGATATCGGCGATTGTTGGTGGTACGCCGAGCCTGATCAGGTTCGGCTTGAGGTAATGCCGAGTTAGAAACAGGAAGCCTAGTGTCCCAATACCAACTAAAAATGTTAAAGCATGTGTGTGGGTAGCCTGTGCCAGTAAATTCTTTAGGAGTACAAAAAAATTGTCCCCGTCGACGCGTACGCCCATGACGGTTTTGAATTGATTCGCGGCAATAAGCAATGCCGAAGCGGTGATGAATCCGGATACCACCGAGTGACTTAAGAAGTTTGCAAGAAACCCAAGGCGTAGCAAGCCCAAAGCCAGCAGTATCAGGCCAGATAAAAAAGCGAGAGTGATTGCGATCTGCCAGTAGGCGTGTGTTCCTGCGCTTGCATGTTCACCGATGGCAGCTGCGGTCATCAGGGAGATAACCGCGACCGGACCGACAGCGAGGACTCGACTAGTCCCGAAAAACATATACAGGACTAATGGTGCGATGCTCGCGTAAAGCCCCACCTCTGGAGGTAGTCCCGCCAGCATCGCATAAGCGAGACTTTGCGGGATCAGCATGAGGGTGACGATTAGCGCAGCAAGTAGATCACTGGTGAACGTCTTCTGATCGTAAGTGGGGACCCAGTCAAAAATTGGCAGTCGGGGGGGTGGGAATCTCATCGATTACGTTCGAGCGCCTCGAACGCCAGCATGCCCGCTACCATCGCACAGACGAACCACAAAGCTTGTATTTGACCCGAAGCCATTGACACAAGTGCTGGACCAGGGCAGAAGCCTGCTAAGCCCCAACCGATACCAAAAACAGTGCTTCCGATGACCAAGCGCTTGTCGATATGACTCGCCTTCGGTAAGTGCAGGGCACCACCAAAGATCGTCGTGGTGCGTTTTTTGGCAATCGCAAAAGCAAAAAATCCCACGGCGATTGCGCCCATCATGACGAACGCCAAGGATGGATCCCAGGCGCCAAAGAGGTCCAGAAAGCCGAGGACTTTTCCAGGATCAGTCATGCCTGAAAGAATGAGACCTAGACCAAATAGCAGTCCCACAAGAAACTCAACGAGTCGATGCATCGTGCTTCCTTTATAACCAGTGACGAACAAGGAGAACGGTGCCAAAGCCGGCACCCATAAAACTGACTGTTGCGACTAACGAGCGTGGCGATAGGCGGGAGAGACCGCAAACGCCATGGCCGCTTGTGCAACCTGACGCGTAGCGCGTACCAACGCCGACTAGAAGGCCGGCAATCACTGTCGTAAGCGTATTGGCCTCGATGCGAGGCACCGAGACGAGGTCTGCTGGAGCGAGTAGCAAAAATACCCAAGGTGCTACGAACATTCCGGCGAGGAAGGCTAATCGCCAACCGGTATCACCTGATTTAGGTGGAAGCAATCCACCAAGAATGCCGCTGATACCAAGTATGCGGCCATTCGCGAGGATAAAAAGTGCAGAGGCGACGCCAAGCAACACACCACCAAAAATGGCGCTCCAAGGGGAAAAATTTGTCCAATCGATCATCATGATTTTTTAGCCTTCGTCTTTTTACAAAACTGGGAATACAACACTTCGATTACGGCAAACGCCTGAGGACTAGCGAAGCGATAGTAGATATTTTTTCCTTCTCGACGTGTGGTGACGAGCTTTTCGTTGCGCAAAACGGTTAGTTGTTGAGACAAGGTGGGCTGCACGATACCGAGCAACTCTTGCAATTCGCTCACGCACTTTTCTTCTTGTGTAAGTTGACACAAGATCATTAAGCGATCTGAATTGGTGAGCACCTTCATTAAGCGGCAGGCCTGATCGGCCGCGGCTTGCATTGCCTCTAGCTCAAGCGTTGGGGTTGAAGTGGACATTTGTATTGGCTGCTTTGTTGATAATAATCAAGTAAGTATTATATTTACTAATAATGTATTTGTAAATATAATATATTCATCTTATTGATAGTTGGAGTGAAAAAATGTCTGCCTCAGAAAAAAAGCCAAACGTTCATGGAATTTTCGATCCAGCGACCTGGACCGTCACCTATGTCGTCTACGACGCCCCGGGATCGAGTTGCGCGATTATTGATTCGGTGCTGGATTACGACCCCAAGTCTGGTCGGACTAAACACTTCTCTGCGGACAAGGTGGTGGAGTTTGTGCGGGCGAATCAGCTAAAAGTTGAATGGATTCTCGAGACGCATGCGCATGCGGATCATTTGTCTGCCGCACCCTACTTGAAAGAAAAGTTAGGAGGAAAGATATCGATTGGCTCGAAAATTACTGCGGTACAGAAAGTCTTTGCAGGCATTTTTAATCTAGAACCGAGCTTCAAGCAGGACGGCTCGCAATTCGATCATCTGTTTGCAGAGGACGAGGTAATCCAAGTCGGTTCCCTAACTGGTCGTGCTTTGTTTGTTCCGGGTCACACACCTGCCTGCATGGCCTACCAGTTTGGTGATGCAGTATTTGTGGGTGACACGATGTTCATGCCTGATGTAGGCTCGGCACGTTGTGACTTTCCTGGTGGGGATGCCAGAGCGCTTTACGCGTCGAACAGAAAGATTTTGAGTCTGCCGCCAGAGACGCGTTTGTTCATGTGCCATGACTATCCACCAAACAACAGACCTATTCAATTTGAAACGACCGTGGCTGAGCAGCGAGCAAAGAACATCCATTTACATGACGGTGTGACGCAAGAGCAATTCGTTGAAATGAGGACGAAGCGTGACGCAACCCTAGAAATGCCCGTGCTCATTCTGCCCGCAGTGCAAATTAATATTCGTGCGGGTCACTTACCGCCACCTGAGTCCAACGGGACCTCTTACGTCAAGATTCCCTTGAACGCGCTGTAAAACTTTTCCTCCGTGTCTGTTGATCGTTAGGGTTGTTTAAAACTGATCGGAACGATCACGGTCGCGCTGATGGCGGTTTGCCCCCGCATGCCGGGAACAAATCGCCATCGAGTGACCGCTTGTATGGCAGCTTGATCAAGTCGCTCATACCCGCTCGACTTATGTAAGGTGACAGTGGTGGCCTTACCCTCTGGATCGACCTTGACAAGCAATAACACCGTTCCGCTTTCTCTATTGCGCTTTGATAGTGGTGGGTAATTGGGGGCAGGGTTGTGTAGATACGCTGGATCTAACCGTGGTGGAGTCGTCTGAAAGTCAGAATCTCTATTTAAGCCTGCAGCGGGTTGCTGAGGCGCACTGGTGGTTGCTGAAGACGATGGGGCTGGAATGTTTTTGTTTACGGCGGTTGCTACTGGCTTTGGTGCGGGTGCAGGCGGCTCTGGTCGTACAGGGGATTCGGCAGGTGTGGTACGTGGCACTTCTTGTGTCACGAGGAGTGCCTCCACAGCTGGCTGGGTGGCTGGTTCAACTGGAATAGTGGCTGGCGCTTGAATGGGCTGCGATTCAGTCGGAGGCGTGAGGGAAGTCGGTGGAGGCGGGCTTGTGATGGAAGCTTCTGCAACCGGCTCTGCGGGTGGTGTAGTGTCGCTCTCGCTCGAGAGATCGACGACGATGATGTCGAGAGTTTCGGACTTTGACGGTACGGCGCCTCCTGACAAAAAGTCAAGGCGCATCAGGAACACGGCCAAGAGTGCAAGGTGTGCGAGGACAATGATCGCCGCACGCCAGCCATAACGTTGACGTGGTATCGGCTGGATCAGGCGCGCGGGCGCGTAAATCCCCGATGCTTCCTGATTAAGCAAAGTGCTGCGTGTCCCTGATTGAGAAGTTTTATCTGACATTGCTTTTTTTACCTGCAGTGCAGTTTAGAGCGTTTACTTGGTCTTCAGATAAAATTTGGGGTATCAAAGTTTAAGAAGCTAATTTTTAGGTGATAAAAATGAAAAAGCTGTTCAGTTCTGTCGCGCTCGTGATCGGCGTTTTGCTCGCTAGCTCGGCGGCGGCACAAAACACGTCAAATGCTGGCTTGGCTTTCGAGGCGCCTTGGGTGCGCGCAAGTGCTCCTGGCCAAAAAAATGGTGCGGGTTATGTGCAGATTCAGAATAAAAGCACCCAGACGGATCGCTTGATTTCAGCGACGACGGCAAATGTTGGACGTGTCGAGTTGCACACAATCATTAACGAGAATGGCGTAGCAAAGATGCGGCAAGTGCAGGGTATTGACGTACCCGCAGGCGCGAGTGCCACGCTCGCACCTGGCGGCTTTCATATTATGTTTATGGGGTTGAACGCACCGTTCAAGGCGGGTGAGATTGTTCCGGTAACGTTGCGCTTTGAGAAAGCGGGTGAAGTAAACGTTAATTTTGAAATCAAGCCAGCGACCCATAACCCTGCCGCAATCGAACAAAACGCGGCACACAAGCATTAATCGTTAAGGCGGATATGTTGTTTGGTGTGACTGACTACGGCGCTTTTGTTGTTGCCTTCACAATATTTTTGTTGATACCCGGGCCGGGTAATTTGGCCTTGGTTACTTCGACGAGTAAAGGCGGCATCTCTGGTGGATTAGGCGCCACAATGGGTGTGATCCTTGGCGATCAAGTCTTGTTGTGGCTAGCCGTAGCAGGAGTCGCTGCGATCTTGATGGCCTATCCCGCTGCCTTTGAGGCTGTGCAGTGGATCGGCGCACTTTATCTGGCATGGTTGGGAGCGCGCATGTTACTCGCCAAGCCTGGCGCCGCACCCATTTTGAACATCAAGCCTTATCACTATATGCGTCAGGCCTTATTGATTACGGTGCTCAATCCCAAAGCCATTGTGTTTTACATGGCTTTCTTTCCTTTGTTTGTGGACCCTGTCCACCACAGAGGGCTCATCACATTCGGATTTTTGGCCGGCACGATTGCTGTGCTGACTTTTTTATATGGATTGGGTGCGACCTTATTGACCTTTTTCCTTGCGGAGCGGTTGCGCACGAATCCTATAGTGGGCTATTTACTTGAAAAAGTAGCCGGCCTTTGCCTCATTGGTTTTGGCATCAGGCTGGCACTTTCCCGCTAGGTCATCGCACGCACTAGTTGGTTTGCTCTGCCACCATATGTGTATGTGCTGTCTTCAGAAGAATACACGGCACGTTCTTTTCAACACCGCGCTCGATCATTGCACCCAGAATATGTTCGTGTTCTGTCTGGTTGCCTTGCACCAGATCGCGCAGCATAGACGCCGCAAAGCTGGATCCCACTTTAGTCAGCATATCGAGAGCTTTTTGCTGGGCAGTCGCTTTGGTCGGAAAGCCGTGTGCTTGAGCAATCGCGCAGGGCTCTGCATAAAAAGCGGTCATGACTTCCTTGCCCCACGGAGCAGCCGCAATTTTTCCTACATGGCCGCGGCAGAGCGTTGTCATGCCAGCCAGCGTCGCAAGAAAGACCCACTTATCCCAAAGCGATTGTTCGATATTCTCGCTGTACGACTTGTCGAAAGAAGCCTTCTCACACAGAGCAAAAAATTCTCGGGCGAGCGGCTCGTGCGAGGCAGAGCGATGGCCGATCGTTAGGGCATGCAACTCTGTCAATTGTTTCACTGCACCATTTGAGGCGATTGTCGCCGCAATGTGGGCTACGCCGCCCATTACGCGGTCTCGACCAAACTTCTCGTCTAAGCGCTGAATATGGCTCATGCCATTTAGAAAGGGTAGTAAAACACCTTTACTGCTTGCCCCGCTCAGGGACTCGAGTGCATCGTCAAAATCAAAGGCCTTGGGCGCGAGAATAATCAGGTCATACTCTGGCTTGAGCTGCTCTCGTGTGACGGACTTAGGCTTAACTGTAAACGATTCTTTAGGGGTTTCGATCGCGAGGCCCTCTGCTTGAATCTTTGTATGACGTGCATCCCGCAGAAGGTAAGTAACATCTGCCCCAGCTTGAATAAGTCGAGCTCCAAAATAACCGCCGACTCCACCCGCACCAAGAATTAATATCTTCATTTCCGTCTCCCTGTTGCTGCGCATCTTATCGTGTTTTGCGGTTAGAGTGAGGGCTGCGAACTTATCCAATTCATTTATACAAATTCTATGCTGGCAGCGATCTCCAAAATCGTACAGTCTTCACGTATTCCTTTTCAGGTGCGCAGCTTTCGTTACCAGTGGCCGGCTGACCTCTGTGCCTCTTGGGCTTTCGAGATGGAGATCCTCGTCCTGGGCTGGTATGTGCTTGTGGAATCCAATTCTGTGCTCATGCTAGTTGTGTATGGGGCGTTGCAATACAGTGGGTCCTTGATCAGCCCATTTTTTGGAATCGCGGGCGATCGGTTTGGTTATCGAAGCCTGTTTATGCTGACGCGCGGGCTGTATGGCTGCCTAGCACTGTTGATCGCCTTGTTAGGTCTATTTGATTTGTTGTCTCCGGTGTTGGTGATTGTGTTGGCGTCCATTGTGGGTGTTGTTCGTCCCTCGGACATGATGATGCGTTACGCCTTGATTGGTCAGACGCAACCAGCAGATCAAATGACCGCAGCGCTGGGGCTATCGCGCATGACCTCCGATTCGGCGCGCATTGCGGGCGCGCTTGCAGGTGCGAGTGTTTTTGCACAATTTGGCTTGGTTCCCGCGTACGTTGTCATTACTGTTCTCTACATTGTTAGTTTTATTTTTTCGCGAGGTGTGGCGGGCCGGGTTCCCCACGTAGGTCAACCAGTTTCCATGGCTCCCGTGCGTGACTTAAAGGAGGCTTTCGTTTATGCCTGGGGTAAGCCAGAGTTGCTCGGTCCGATCGCCATCGCTTTTTTGATCAACCTTTTGGCTTTTCCATTTTCCTTAGGATTGTTGCCCTACATCGCACGGACAATTTATGAGGTAGACCAGACGGGGCTTGGCTTGTTGAGCGCCAGCTTTTCTGTGGGTGCGTTGGTGGGCTCGCTGGTGCTAGGAACCAATGTGTTTTCACTTGGTACCGCTCGCGCGATGTTTATCTCCACAGTTTGCTGGTTTGGATTGCTGTTAGTTTTTGCGCCACTGACATCGTTTGTTGCTGGCGCAGTGATTTTGCTATGTGCCGGGTTTGCACAAAGCATGTGTATGACTCCCTTGGCTGCGGTGATGCTGCGCTCGACTGACGCGAAGTTCCGTGGTCGAATTATGGGTTTGCGCGTTTTAGCGATTTGGGGCCTACCACTAGGGCTACTGATCTCCGGACCGCTAATTTCTTCAATCGGTTTTGTTGCGACCACTGTGCTCTACACAACGCTCGGTATCCTAGCGACCGTGACGGTGGCTTGGAAGTGGCGTGAGCGCCTCTGGCAAGCCGATGCGCCCGCGAACCGGCACGGTTAATCGCTCGATTTATGGACACGGCAGGCGACCGAAGCCCGTCATCGCCTGCTGCACTAACGTTATTTACACACCTTCAACGATACGGATGTCGCGTTCAACCGAGCCGGTACCCAGGGCGCGAATCGCTTCTTGATAGCCGGGGCTGTTATAGGCCGCCAAGGCAGCTTCGACGCTTTCGAATTCAAGCAGCACGGTGCGTTGTTTGACACCAGCCTCTTTGACAGCCGCCGCCTCATTACGGGCCAAGAATTTTCCTCCGGCTGCCGTAAGTGCCGGTCCAGCCAGCTTGGCATAGGCGGCGAGCGCCTCTGGGTTGGAGATGGAGCGATAAGCACTGATCCAATAAGCTTTAGCCACAATGACCTCAAGTTAGAAAAGGTTGAAAAGTTTCGAATCGGTAGGTTAACAAGTCTGGAGAACTTCTTGGAATAAAAGCCGTTGCTCAATTGTTGCAGCGCAGCGTTGCGTCCTCTGATTCGACATCTGCAAAAGAAGATTCTTTATGTTAGGGTTGCTCCTAGGTTCGATACAACGTTCAGAATCAGATGAAAATTTTTTACGGCTGGAAAATGGTGTTTGCTGCAGCATCGCTGCAGTTTATTCAGTCCATGATGCTGCATCAGGCTTTTGGGGCCTATATCGCAGTTCTGATTCAGGAGAAAGGCTGGAGTAAGACCTCGGTGTCTGGCGCCTCCGCGCTAATGTCGATGGAGGCCGCGGTCATCGGCCCGCTCCTTGGATGGTTTCTCGATAAGTTTGGTTCGCGCGGCGTCATCAAGGTTGGTGTAGTGGTGTTTGGGCTCGGCTTTATCTTGCTCAGCCAAATTGACACGCTAATGGGTTTTTATGGTGCCGCCGTGGTGATTGCGATTGGATCATCGATGGCGGGATATTTTCCGCTGAACGTCGGCGTCATTCAGTGGTTTGAAAAAAAACGGGCGCGTGCGTTGTCCACTGTGGGTTTAGGCCTGGCTCTCGGCGGAACCTTGGTTCCAGTTGTCGCATGGAGTATCGAAACCTTCGGATGGCGGGAAACGGCCTTTACCTGCGGTGTCTTTGTGATCTTAGTAGGCTACCCGTTGGCCTGTGTCTTTCGCCGGCGTCCTGAAGACTTTGGAGAAACAGTCGATGGCTTAGGCGTCGCACGGGGAACAGTCGATATGTCGGGTGCAGTAGAGTCAACGCCTGAACCAGAGTTCACAGCACGCCAAGCGCTTCGTACAAAATCATTTTGGCTGTTATCTGCCGGACATGGTGTCGCTTTGATGATTGTGACGGCCGTGAATACGCACGCCATTAATCACATGCGCATCTCGCTCGATTACACCATCGCTCAAGGGGCTTTTTACATCACACTCATGACGGGGTTTCAAGTAATCGGTGTGATGTTGGGCGGCGTGCTTGGTGACAAGTTACAGAAGAATCGCGTGGCGGCCGTGTGCATGATGATGCATATGGTTGGGATGTTAATGTTGACGTATGCCCTCGGTCCAGAGATGCTGGTGTTGTTTGCTGTTTTTCATGGGCTGGCTTGGGGTATCCGAGGTCCGTTTATGCAGGCGATTCGTGCGGACTACTTTGGACGTAAGTCGATCGGAATGATTCTTGGGCTATCAGCACTCATTACGGCTTTTGGTCAAATATCTGGACCGTTGTTAGCGGGCATGATGGGTGATGCAACCGGCAACTATCACCTTGGCTTCACGGTGCTTGCATTGATCTCAGGTGCAGGCACCGCTTTATTCTGGTTTGCCAAACCACCCACTTTGCCCGAACCGACCATTAAGAGCTCATAGGTCTAGCGTGACGTGTGTGAATCATGCTTTTCCCTCGGTTTGTCAGACATTGTGTATGTTTTTAGACAGGAGTTCTGAGTAATTGCTGCTCAGTTTGTTATCCTAGCGGACGCTGCAATTGCTGGGTTATTGCACAACATGCATAGTATTGCTTAGTAATTGACGGTCGTCTGAAACGAAGGGTGAAGTGGGTGTTAAGACTTTGTGCTGCATTTCTCTTGGTTGTGCTCTCCGGCTGCATGACGGTCGGTCCTGATTATGACCAAACGCAAGCTACTGCTGTGCCCAACGCGCCAGGGACCTGGCAACAGGCTCTGCCACACGGCGGTGATCTCGTAGCCTTAAGTAACTGGTGGGCACAATTCAATGACCCCGTGCTACTTGAGTTGATCGACGCTGCGCAACAACAGAGTCAGTCCATGGCGTCGGCGGCGCTCCGTATTGCCCAAGCGCGCGCCGTGCTCGTGACAACGAACGCCGCGGAAGTGCCAAATATCAACGCAGCAGCTGTCGGCACACGCGGCACGTTTCAGTTAGGTGGTCCCATCACTGTCGCGACGACCTCGCAAGCGCAACTCCAGATGGGCTGGGAGATTGATTTGTTTGGAGGGTTGTCTCGTGCAAGCGAAGCGGCGCGGGCTCGACTCGAAGCACAAGTGGCGAATTGGCATGAAGCTAGGATTTCTGTGTCGGCAGATGTAGCCAATATGTATACCAACTTTCGCGGCTGCGAACAGCTCGTGGCGATCGCGCGGTCTGACGTCAAGTCGCGCATTCAAACGGCTGACCTGACGAAAAAGCTTTCAGAGTCAGGGTTTCAATCTCCGGCAACGGCTGCTTTAGCGAGCGCTAGCGCCTCTGAGGGGCAGAGTCGGGTAGCAGGGCAGACCGCTGATTGCGATATCTTGATTAAAGCACTTGTAGCTGTCACCGGCCTACCGGAAATTGATCTGCGCAAGAAGCTAGCACCACAAGCAGCCAAACTGCCGAGACCCCTCATGCCGGTGGTCAAGCTAATGCCAGCACAAGTTTTGTCGCAACGACCGGATCTTGCGGCAGCTGAGCGCGATGTAGCGGCAGCGAGTGCGGACATCGGTGTACGCGAGGCCGAGAGGTATCCAAGGCTATCGTTATTAGGCAACATCGGTCCCTTAGGTTTCGAGACAAGTGCGGTGTCGATTACTGCAACCTCTTGGTCGATCGGCCCCTCCTTGACCTTACCAATTTTTGACGCGGGGCGACGCGCGGCGAATGTAGATACCGCGATTACAGCTTACGAGGTTGCCGCGAATAACTATCGCACCCAAGCAAGACGTGCGGTGCGCGAAGTCGAAGAGGCGCTCGTCAGACTCGCGAGCCTTGAGGTGCGCGAAAGAGAATCACTGAAAGCCTCTAGGGGCTACCACACCTCGTTGCGTGCAATGCAAGAGCGTTATACGTTTGGCCTGGCAAGCATTCTCGATTTGGAAGAAACAAGAAGACTTTCATTTAATGCCGACAATATTTTGGCGACAGTTCGGCGTGAAAGGGTGAATGCCTTTATTGCGCTCTACCGTGCCGTGGGTGGTGGCTGGACAGCCACGGAGTCGCTCGAGACACTACAAACGGCGAGGTCAAAGCCCGCCGATATACTCAAGACTAAGGTCCAGCCATGAAGTGGATACGATTGATGCAGACGAGTTTGTTTGCAAGCGTGATAGGTTTTCTGTTTTTGCAAGCGGCTCAAGCGGCGCAGCCTGCATCTCCTGCTGTTCGGCCTGCGCTGACTGTCTCTGTGGCGAGCCCAACATGGGTCACCATGCCCATCACGATACGCGCTAACGGCAATATCGCCGCGTGGCAGGAGGCGTCGATTGGAGCGCAGGTTGGTGGATTGCGTGTGGCCGAGGTTCGTGTCAACGTAGGTGACATTGTCAAGCGTGATCAAGTGCTTGCGATGTTCGCGACTGAAACGGTATTGGCGGATCTGGCTGTACAGAAAGCGCAGGAGGCCGAAGCGGTTGCCGCTTTGGCCGAGGCTCAAGCGAATGCTGGTCGAGCCCGTAGCTTAAAAAATTCTGGGGCCTTGTCTGCACAGCAAATCAGTCAGTACTTGACTGCGGAGCAAACTGCAAAGGCGCGACTAGAGGCGGTTCGTGCGCAATTGCAGGTACAGAATTTACGCTTACAGTTTGCGCAAGTGCGTGCGCCTGACGATGGCGTGATTTCAGCGCGTCAAGTTAGTGTCGGCGCAGTTTTGCCGGTTGGGACTGAGTTATTCAAAATGGTAAGGCAACGCAGACTAGAATGGCGTGCAGAGGTCGTGTCAGAGGAGCTAGGTCGGATAAAGGTCGGAATGCCAGTTCGAGTCTATCCCGCGAGTATTGGCAAGGACTCGACACCTTTGTCTGGTCGGGTTCGCGTGATTGGTCCGACTGTCGACATGCAAGCTCGTACCGCAATTGTGTATGTCGATCTCCCTACGACTGAGAACGACACACCCTTGGTGCGTGCTGGCATGTTTGCAACGGGTGAGTTCGAGTTAGGTAACACGCGCGTGCTGACCTTGCCTCAAGAGTCAGTCGTGATGCGCGATGGTTTCACCTATGTATTCAAGGTGCGTCAGGATGCGCGCGTCTCTCAGGTTCGTGTGGAGGTTGGGCGCAGACTAAGTGCGCGGGTGGAGATACTCAAGGGTATCAACGAGACTGATGTCATCGCAGAGTCTGGGGCGGGCTTTCTCAACAACGATGATGTTGTTGCAGTAGAGACAGCCACATCACCTAGTGCACCAAAGTAAAAATAGGCGCATTGATGAATTTTTCTGCCTTTTCGATTCGCCATCCAATACCGGCAATTCTGCTGTTTATTTTGCTATCGATTGCTGGCGTTTTGTCGTTTCGAGCGATTGGGGTTCAGGATTTTCCTGATATTGAACTGCCCATGGTAACGGTCGAAGCTAGCTTGCCCGGCGCTGCGCCCGCGACCCTCGAGACTGATGTTGCGCGCAAGATTGAAAATTCAATTGCGACGTTGCAAGGGATAAAAAATTTATACACCAAAATATTAGAGGGTACGGTAGTCATCGTCGTTGAGTTCAATCTCGAGAAGGATGTGATGGAGGCAGTCAACGATGTGCGTGATGCGGTGACGCGTGTGCGTGCGGACTTGCCCGCAGACGTCAAGGAGCCTACTGTTTTACGTACCACTACAGCGGGTCGCCCGCTCATGACTTACGCGTTGACTTCTAGCCGTTTAGACCAAGAAGGCTTGTCATGGTTTATTGACAATACCGTGACGAAAAATTTGTTGGCGGTCAAGGGAGTGGGGCGCGTCAAAAGAATTGGAGGTTTGACTAGAGAGATACGTATCGAGTTGGATCCGCTGAAAATGGCAGCTCTTGGTGTGACTGCTTCGGATATTTCTCGTCGGCTCAAGCTAGTTCAACTGGAATCGCCAGGTGGTCGGGGTGATATTGGTGGCGCCGAGCAGTCCGTTCGAACCATCGCCACGGCAGCGAGTGCAACGGAGCTCGGTGAATTGGATATTCCGCTTTCGGACGGTCGCCGTGTGCGCCTTGGGCAGCTCGCCAAGATCGCAGACACTACTGCTGAGCGGCGGTCCATTGCCTTGGTAAATGGTAAACCGGTGGTTGCTTTTGAGATTATGCGTAGCAAAGGCGCAAACGAGGTGTCGTTAGCCAAAGATGTGCATGAGGCGATCGCCTCGTTGGCGTTACAGAATCGTGATGTTGAATTCTCTGAGCAAATCAATAATGTGACGGTGACAGAGGAAAACTTCGATGGCTCGATGCACCTGCTGTATGAGGGCGCGATCCTCGCTGTTTTGGTTGTTTGGTATTTCTTGCGGGATTGGCGCGCCACAATTGTCTCGGCGGCGGCACTGCCTCTGTCCATTTTGCCGGCTTTTCTTGGAATCTATTTGTTTGGCTTTACGCTGAACATGGTCACGCTTACGTCCTTGGCCTTAGTGGTGGGTATTTTGGTGGATGACGCGATTGTTGAGGTGGAGAATATTGCACGCCATCTTCGTATGGGTAAGTCGCCTTTTCATGCTGCTCTTGACGCTGCAGATGAAATTGGCATGGCCGTTATTGCAACCACCTTTGCGCTAGTTGCGGTATTTTTACCGACTGCTTTCATGGACGGCGTACCCGGTAAGTTCTTTAAACAATTTGGTTGGACGGCAGTGCTTGCGATTTTGGCATCGCTGCTTGTCGCACGACTATTGACGCCGATGATGGCGGCCTACTTAATGAAGGCGACAAAAGCGAGCACAGAGCCCGAGAAGGACAGCTGGGTGATGCAGCGATACCTGATATCGGTACAGTGGTGTCTACGCAATAGATTCAAAACATTATTGATGGCCACTGTTTTTTTCATAGGCTCCTTGTCTCTCGTACCTTTGCTCCCCAAGGGTTTTGTGCCGCCCGCCGATCGCGGTCAAACGATGGTTAATATTGAGCGCGCGCCTGGCAGTACCTTGGAAGATACTTTACGTGCGGCTGAGCGGGTACGCCTAAAGCTGGAGACATTGCCCGATGTCAAACGTATTTTTAGCTCTGTGGGGGCGGGTGTTTCCGGAGATGCATTTGCACGAGGATCTGCGGCCGAGGTGCGAAAGGCTTCGCTCACCGTACAGTTGTCGCATCGCTCTGACCGCAAGAAGAATCAACAAGAAATCGAAGCAGATATTCGCGCATTACTGGATCGCGAGCCGGGAGTACGCATTACCGTGGGCCCCCAGGATGTTGGCGTCAAGATGCAAATTGTCTTGCAAAGTGAAGACGCAGTTGCCTTGAGTAAGGCCGCGCAAACTGTTGAGCGGGATTTGCGTACGCTGAATGGTATTGGGTCTGTAAATTCCTCGGCGAGTCTGGTACGACCGGAACTGATTGTGCGACCAAACTTCGCTCGAGCGGCAGATTTAGGCGTGACTGCACAGGGTATCGCCGAGACCCTGCGCGTGGCAACAAGCGGTGACTACGAGATTGGCTTGGCTAAACTGAATTTATCTGAAAGACAGATTCCGATTCGTGTCAAACTTCCGGACGCTGTTCGTGCAGATATTTCTGCGCTTGAGCGATTGACCGTTCCCGGTCGCCTTGGCCCCGTCTTGCTGGGTAATGTTGTAACTTTTTCGATGGACAGCGGTCCCGCTCAAATCGATCGTCTCAACCGCAGTCGTAACGTCGTGCTTGAGGTGGAACTAGGCGGGAGACCTTTGGGCGAAGTATTTGCAGACGCGATGGCTTTGCCGAGTTTAATGAATCTTCCGGCTGGCGTTACGCTCGCGGAGCTTGGTGACACCAAGGAAATGCAGTCCTTGTTCGCTAGCTTTGGTCTTGCCATGGCCATTGGCTTGCTTTGTATTTATATGATTCTCGTTTTACTCTTTCATGACTTTCTACAACCGATTACGATCTTGGGTGCTTTGCCACTATCTATTGGCGGTGCCTTTGTTGCGTTATTGATGACAGGGATGAGTTTCTCGATGCCTTCTTTGATCGGGTTGCTCATGCTGATGGGTGTCGTGACTAAAAACTCGATCTTGTTGGTCGAATATGCGATCACCGCGCGACGGCAAGGATTAGAGCGCAATACAGCTTTAATTGATGCGTGCCACAAGCGCGCTAGACCGATTGTCATGACGACGATCGCGATGACCGCCGGAATGCTTCCTATTGCGTTGGGCTGGGGATCAGATCCTAGTTTTCGCGCACCGATGTCTATCGCGGTGATTGGTGGTTTGATGACATCGACGCTTTTAAGTTTGCTCGTTATCCCTGCATTCTTCACCTATATCGACGATCTCGAAAGCTGGTTCGGGAAAATGCGCCTGCGTTTCCAGAAGCTCTAGCCCCGTCGTAAGGTGAAAAATGAGGGACCTTGTGGTTGAAAATCTGTCCAGGGTTTTCTGAGAGCGCTTAGGTTGTACACCGCGCCGAGTGGAATGTAAGGGACCGCCTCTAGCACTTCGGTTTGTATGTCCCGACTAATTGCTTGGCGTTGTGCGAGTGTTTTGGCGAATATCCAATCCTCTCTAAGTTTCTCCAGTGTTGCGTTAGTAGGCCACCCGAACCATCCTTGTTTGCCAGTTCCACGTATGGCGGGGTTGTTGATTGGATCGAGGTTGGCTGTGCCCACTAAGGCAGTAAATCCGATGTGCCACCCCCCCTCGGAGGGGTTGTTTTGGTTATTGCGACGCTGTAGATAGCTTCCCCAGTTCATCGCGCGCAACTCGGTTTTCAAACCGAGTTGTTTGAATAGATCTTCGGTCACGAGGGCGCATGCGTGATAGGGCGCGGTATCAACCGGATCCAAAATCACAATTGCTTGTCCTGCATAACCCGCATCTTTGATTAGCTTGCGTGCCCGAGCCAAGTCCCGTTTATTTGTCAGTTTTTCTAAGCCAGCGGACGACGCCATCGGGGTATTCGGAGCGAACACGCCGCATTTATCATTCCAATATTCAGGGAAGTCTGCGCCATTGGCTGCCATCATGTAATCCGTTTGATTGATGACCGACAAAATGGCTTGACGCATGATTGGGTTATCAAAGGGCGCATGTAGATGATTAAATCTAAGAATGAAAATGGAGGGCAAAGGCGCTTTGATTAATGCAATCTGCTTATTCTTGCGTAGCGTTGGGATGAACTCATTATCGATAATTTCGATACCATCCACTTCGTTATTCTGTAGTGCGGCAACGGCGGTTGCGCGATCTGGAATGACTTGCCAGCGTACCTCGTCGAGGTAGGCAATTTTAGGCCCCGCTGTATTACGAGCCTCTCCGGAAGTGCGCGCGCGATACTCCGCTGACTTTTGGTAAACCACGTGTGAGCCAGACACCCATCTGCTGGGTAGGAATCGGAACGGGCCGCTGCCGACCACTTCTTTAATAGCAATATTATCTGGCGTATTTGCTAGGCGCTCTGGCATGATCGAGGCGGCAGAGGAGGCGAGGGTATAGCTCAATAACGAAAAGGGCCGCCTTAACTTGAACTCGATCGAACGGTCCGATGTTGCGTGGAGTGTCTCCACGCTAGAGAAAAGTGTTTGGCCAAGTAAGTTTCTGGCGCCAAAACGCTTGATACTTGCAACGGCATCTTGCGCACGGACAGGTGATCCATCGTGAAATCTAAGACCATCTCGTAAGTGCAATACCCACCGCAGGCCCTCTTGATCGATATGCTCGCTCTCTATCATCTGAGGTTGTGGCTGATATCGATCATCGAGTCCATAAAGCGTGTCGAAGACCAACAGGGCATGGGTCGCTGTGATTGCTGCTGTGGTGTAGGTCGGGTCAAGTATTGAAAGGTCGTTAGCAGGTACCCAACGAAATACAGTTTTCGCTGGTTGCGCGAATAAGCTGGCTGGCAAAGTGCTTACGCTGGTCGCAACAGCAGTACGACAAATAAAGGTGCGGCGATCCATGTGTCTTCCTGCGACGGGTTTTAGTGGCTGAGGCTCCAGGAGCCGTTTTGGTTGAGTACGCGCCCCTCGTCCTGTAGTTTATCAAGGTGGGCTTGAAGTGATCGCATGGCAACTTTGTGTAAGCGTTGATCTGTATCAGAATAGGCGTGTTTGACCAGCTCTTCGAGCGGTAATGATTGCCCCTGTGTACGCAGAGCTGCTAAGACTTTGTTTTCACGCCCTAAACGATGAATGATGAGTCGTTCGACAACATTGTTAACGTCGCTCAACAGAAAGCCGTGCCCTGGAGCCAGATAGTCAATA
>Ga0164293_10000693_pt1 | contig 27421 bp, 18 predicted proteins | sample GEODES118metaG_FD_111487 | JGI IMG/M metagenome (GOLD analysis project Ga0164293, IMG submission 111487) | Eutrophic lake water microbial communities from Lake Mendota, Wisconsin, USA - GEODES118 metaG | ecosystem: Environmental > Aquatic > Freshwater > Lake | place: USA: Lake Mendota...
CAGAGGAACCAGAGGAACCAGAGGTGATCGAAGAGATCGGTCTGGGCGAGGTGGATCGACCATGAGCCGCACCGGATCCTCAGGCGTTCGGTCGCCAGGAGCCTCCAGGAGCCGAGCGTCAGCCGGTCGAGTGGGCCACCGTAGGTGCCCTGCGGATTCGGGCCGGTGGGGAGGAGCTCACGGAGCCGTTCGCGACCCCGGAGGATGTCCTCCGCAGTGAGCGCGTCGAGGCCGAGGAAGGGCGCTGCCTCGGCGACGATGTCCGCGGGCATCGCCAAGAGGGCTGCCGGCAGCCGGCCGACGACATTGCGGGCGAGCGGATCGGCGCCGCGTTCGAGGAGCAGTCGGCCTGCTCCATCCCGGCCGAAGAGGGCGACCACGTGGAGGGCGGTGTTGCCGCTGTCGTCCCGTTCGTCGACATCGGCACCGGCATCGAGGACGGCCGCGAGGATCGCCGGATCGCCGTGGATCGTCGCCCAGCCGAGTGGCGTGTGCCGGAAAAAGCCGTCGAGGTTCCCTTGCGCTCCGCGCTCCGCGAGCCTTCGACGCACCGCGGCCTCGTCGCCGGAGAGGATCTCGGCGACGGCGGGCTCAGGGGGGATCGTGCGCCGGGCGTAGGCCTTCAAGGCTGAGTCGAGGGGGATGATCGTCACAAGCGAGATCACCAGAGGCACGAAGATCCGACTCACCCGTTGGCCGAGCAGGCTCCGGAGCCCACGACGGCGGTAGACGAGCATCGTGAAATAGCCGCTGAGGAGCAGAAAAAGCGGCATGCGGAAGCCGTGGATCACCGCGAACCCGAGCGCCAGCAGGTCGCTCCGCTGCGTGTCGTGGACGGCCCAGGGGGCTCCGAAGAAGCTCAACGATACGTGCAGCGCGATCCCCAACAACATGGCGAAGCCGCGAAGGGCATCGAGATCGCTTCGTCGCTGGGGCATGAGGCGAGGGGAACTGGCTCTGGGACCGTCACCGGCCACCATCGTATCCCCCTCCCGCTCCCGCGCCTGCACGGATCGGGAGGGCGAGCGTCGCCGTCCCCACCTACTTCTTCTTTTTCGACTTGGCGGGCTTCCCCGCTTTTTCGTCGTCGGGGGGGGATTCGTCGTCCGCGTCGACCGTGGCGATCTTCCCCCGCCTGCTCTTGGTCGGCGGCTTGCGGCCCGCCGAGATGTCGTCGTCGACCGCGTCGGCGGCGGCCTGCGTGAGGCCGACCTCACCGGGGGCGACGATGATGCAGTTCTTGCCGAGGTCGAGTTCGTCCTCCTCCTCGACGATCGGCCGACCGCGGTCGTCGTAGCGGACGTCGGCCTGCGCGGTCTTCTTCTTGGCAAGCGCGAGGAGGTCTTCGTAGAGCTTCTTGGCGTCGGTGCCGTTGATCGTGGAGACGGCCTGCGCCACCTCGCCGAGGTAGCGGAGGAAGATGCTGCGGCGTTGCCCCTCCTGGGCCACGCGGAGGCGGCGGCGCAGATACATCCCGAGGTTTCGCCCCACGGCCTGGAGCGCGAGGCGGATCTCTTTCTGGATCTCGGGATAGGACGCGATCGCCTCTTTCGATTCACTCGTGAACGGCACCCACACGCTCGCCACGTGCACCATCACAGTCACCGGCCCCGACGGCAAACTGCCACGCGACTGGGAGAGGCCGTACGACCGCCAATTCGTGGCGAGGATCGTCTGGGTGACGGCGCACGCGGAGTGCTGGAATTGGAGCGGAACACGGTTGGCGAACCGCAGCACCGTCATGTTCGACCCCTCGTCCATGTTGACGTGCTGCATCGCCGAGTGGAGCGTCGCCAGGGCGTCCTTCTTGAGCTTCGAAGGCGACTGACGGCTGGCGAGCTTGGCCTCGTCGAGGATCTTGTCGGCCGCCTCGCCGCTCATTCCCGAGAAGGTCGTCGTGAGGAACTGCCGCAGGCTGCGGGCATCACTCTCGCCGGCGATCTCCGTGAGCGCTTCGAGCGACACCTTCTGCGCTCCCGGCCCGCCGCCGTAGGCGAGCGACGCCTCGATCACGAACGGATTGCCACGGTACACCCCGGGTGGCCGGGTGGCGGCGGTGAAGAACTCCCCCGGCACCACCTGCCGGAGGCCCGCAAGCAATCGCTGCTCGCCGATCGGCACGATGCAGTCGGTGGCCGGGGGCGGGATCTTCGTCTCCTGAATCGCCTTGTAGAGGGCATCGGCCTCTCCGCGGCCGAGCTTCGCGCAGGAAGCCCGCGTCGAGAGCTTCGCCGAGTCGCAGATCTTCCGGGCGATCCCGGAGGAGACCCGCGAGAAGGAGCTGGTGAGGAATTGGGCGAGGGTGAGTTTGGCGTGCTCCTGGAGCATCGTCACCAACCGCCCGAGCTCGACGCCGTACGGATGGGGCTTGATCTCCTTCGGCTCCGGCGGGAGATCGTGCGTCGATCGCTCGAGAATCCGCTCCGGTCCGTCGGGCCCCTGGAAGTGGATGCGGCAGTGGGGATTGGCGATCGCGGTCTGCTCGAGGTATTCCTCGACGCTCCCGCGGCCCCGCTGGAACTTCGCCTCCATCTCGATCGTCACGCGCGTGCCATGATCGACGGCCTGGCCGAGGTCGTTGGCGGCCACCCATTCGATCCCGTGTTTGGCCATCAAGTCGGCTGCCGCCTTGCCGGGAGGGAGATCGATTCCCTCCCCCTTGCCGTTGAGGATCTGCGGTTCGTTCGTCTTCGTGTCGATCCGCAATTCGTAGTAGTGGGCCGGTTCCTTGGCGGAGATCTTGGAGATGATCTTCACCGGCTTGCCGGTCGTGAGCACGCCGTACATGCCTGCCGCGGAGATGCCGATTCCCTGCTGGCCGCGGCTCATCCGCAGTCGATGGAACTTCGACCCGTAGAGGAGTTTGCCGAAGATCAACGGGATCTGTTTGCGGACGATACCAGGACCGTTGTCCTGCACCCCCATCCGGAACCGCGACGTCGAATCAGTCACCGCCTCGATGTGAACCCAGATCTCGGGGAGGATCCCCGCCTCTTCACAGGCATCGAGGGAATTGTCGACCGCCTCCTTGACGCTCGTGAGGAGTGCCTTGCGGGGCGAATCGAACCCGAGCAGGTGGCGGTTCTTGGCGAAGAACTCGCTCACCGAGATGTCGCGCTGGCCGGCGGCGAGCGTTTGGGCGGTGGCCCGTCGCTTCGTAGGCGTGGCCGGCGCGGAAACCGACGCCGAGGAAGGGCTCCCGTCCGATCCGGACGGGGACTTCTCACCGCCGCTGGCAGTGGCTTGAACGGCGGCTTTCTTCACCGCTGCGACGGCGGTGGCTGTGGCGGATCGGGGGGGCGACTGCTTGGCCATGCTGCTTGGAAAAAAGGGGAGAAACGACGGCGAGCCCCCGTTCCGCACCGCGGAAGAGGCGCCACTGCCTGGCAAGTTGGGCAGAGTATAGCGGCTTTGCGGGGGGCAATCCTCCGGCCGCGGTGACCCTCCGGAGACCGGGGACCTTGCCTGCTGGGAAGAGGCGTCACAGGTGTCGCTTCACGACTGATTCGTCGATTCGTCACCGGCCGAAACCCCCTGTGTGCCGGTGGATGCCGGTGCACCAATCGACGTCTCGGAGGTGATGCGATGACTCTCTCTGCTTCTTGGCGGCGCATGCTGCCGGCCCTGCTCGTCGTGACGGCCGCGGCCTGCGGTTCGTCGACCCTCGACGCAGCACCGATCAACCATGGCATCGACGCCCCCACGCCCGACGTCTTCTACAACTACTGGGTTCCGCCGGTGCCGGCCGGCGCCTCGCCCGGGTTCGGTGCCCAACTTTACGTCGCGCCGCGCCCCGTGCCGCCGTACGTGGGCCACACCTGGTACACCTACCCGCCGTTTCTTCCGCACGAGTTTCTCTACAAGCACCATCGCAAGTACGTGCGCCCCGCCGGGGCCACCGGCCTGCGGACCGAAGTCCGCGGCGTCTGGTGGTGAGCCACCGAGGCCCGGCTGTTGATCGCTTCCAAGTCTTCCGTCGACTCCCCACCGCAGGACCCGCTCATGAAACCTTCCCAAGCGCGCCGGCCGGAACGCCTGGCCCGTGCCGCGATCCATCTCGGCCTCGTCGCGACCCTTCTTGCCGGACTGGCGCCGGTGGCCGAGGCCGGTGACAAGGCGACCGAGAAACGCTACTTCCTCCGCGCCAAGGGGAAGAGTTGGCACAGCGTCTGGTACGACCCTTCGATCGGGAGGCCGATGGCGTTGGTCGTCCCACCGACGGCGGAGTTCACCTCGGAGTACGCATGGGGCGTGCCGAGTTCGCGGGTCATGCCGCTCTATCATCAGTACCAGCGGCCCTACCCGGGTCCCGGTGCCGTGCCCGGTCAAGGCGCCGGCATGCTGCCTACCCCCTACTGGCCGAGCGACACCGTCCAGTTCGGAGTCCACAGCGTCCGCGGGCCTTGGTGATCCGGCGATCGGAGGATCCCGACAGCCCGTCAGCCGCGGTCGGCGAGCCGCTCCATCGCCGTCCGCGCCCACGGGCTGTCGGGGGCGAGCGTCAAGAACGTGCGGAGGTGCCTCGTGGCATCGCTCCACCGGCCGACGGAATCGAGGATGCCGGCGAGATGCCAATGGGCATCGGCATAGTCGGGCTGCTGCATCAAGACACCGTCGAGCGCCGCCTCGGCGAGTTCGTGGTCCCCCAATTCGGCAAGGACGCACCCGAGCCCCGTGCGGGCTTCGAGATGGTCGGGGTCGAGTTCGATCGCTGCGTAGTACCGCTCCCGGGAAGCCGTCATGTCACCGGCACGGTAGAGCAACTCGGCGAGCATGAACGAGACACGGGCGTCCGGCCCGCGCGCCTGGAGCAGCGCCCGCAGCGCCTCGGTGGCGTGCTCGATCTCCCCGGCGGCATCGAGATCGGCAGCCAGCGCCAGCAATTCCGCCTCGGCAGGTGACTCTGGCACGAGATCGCCTCCGCGACCGCGGCAGGTCGCGGCCTGGTAGCCCGGCCCGGGGACCACGAAGACGACCGGCGATTCGTCGTCCACCGGCTGATCAGGGGCGTAGAAGCCGAGTTGCCTCTGCCCTCCGCCGCCGAGCAGCGCATCGCCACGCCGGACGCTCAAGCGCCGTCCATCGACCACGATCCGATCGAGCAGTCTGGCCGCCGCCACGGCCCCTTCGGGGTGGAGGACGGCGAGCCTCGCGTCGATTTCACGGAGACCGAACCCGGCGCGATGCAACCTGGCCAACCGGCGACCGATGACCAATTCAGCGTAATCGAACCAGTCGATCGCCTTGCGGCGGCGTGTCGGTTGGAGCAGGCCGCCTCGGACCCAGTGTCGCACCGCGGACACCGGCACATCGAGAACCGCCGCCATCATCGCCACGGTGTGATACCCGCGCACCCCAGCCAGGGCGGCTTCGTCGCCGTCGACGATCGCGTCGAATTGACGTTGCGTGGCGTTCACGTAGGACGTCCGTCTTTCCGGCCGGCCGGAGAGAAAGCCTTGCCAGGGCTTCTCAACGCGAGCGACGAAGTCAGATGCGGATGGTCTCCTGCGGTTCGTGTCCACCGCGTCCGGTGGCTCGGTCGTCGAACACCTGTCAGCGTCCGGGGAAGGGGCGGCCGCTCTGTCGGTCGGCGGTGGGAAAGTCATCGGGAAGCGGTTGCGTCACGTTTCCGGTGGCTGCCCATTCCGCACCACGCTGGAGCGCGACGATGAAGCCGACGCATTCCTGCGACTCTTCGGCATGCCCCATCGGCGTGTGGAAGACCCTTCCCTTGCCGTAGTCGACGACGATCAACATCGGTTCGTGGCGGTGGGTGACGTCGGAGCGGGACGTGGCGAGGATCCGCATGTTCACCGCGGGCCCACGGAGCTTGTCGTAGAGCTCGTCCTTCGCATGCAGCCACACCGGCGGCATCCCCTTCGTGATCGGATGATCGCCGTCGCGCACGATCACGGGGAACGCCCACTGCGCTCCATGGTTGCCCCCGGGGCCGGCCGACTCGTCGCGTACGACGCGTCCCTCGTCATCGAGGTAGACATAAGGGCCGCTCCGCTCGTCACGGTTACCCCAGCCTCCGAGGCCGATCATCTCGTTGTAGGCCTGCCATGTGGGAAACGAATTGTCGGCCGCATGGACCGCCACGAATCCTCCCCCACCGGCGACATACTCCTCGAACGACCGCCGGGTCTCCTCCGGCCAGTCGGCGGCGCCGTGGCCGAAATTACTCACGACGACCGAATAGCGATCGAACGCCGGGCGAAAGGCCGGGTCGGGCCCTTGGGGGGCGTGGGTCACGACATCGACCGTGAACAGCCCCGTCTGCTCGAGGGCCGCCTTCATCATCTTCGTCGTCGTCGGCCAGTTGCCGTGGTTGTTCTGGCCATCGACGATCAGCGCCCGCAACGTCTCTGCGGCTCCCGCCGCGCTAGCGCCGACGGTTCCTGCAACGACCATCGCCATCAGTATCAGACAACGGACCATCGGCTCCCTCCGTTCCGAACAGATCCATCCCCGGACAGCCCGCGAGGGCAGTCGGCTTCCCACGCCACCGGCATCAGGCCCGGCTGGCAGCCACTTTTGCCTGCAGATTGGCATCGATCGCCGCCAGGAATGCCTGGGTGTCGAGATGGGGCTGGCTCCCCCCGACGAGGACGGCGAGATCCTTCGTCATCTTCCCCGACTCGACCGTCTCGATGCAGACCTCCTCGAGCGTGTCCGCAAACCGGGTCACCGCCGGGGTGCCGTCGAGTTTGCCGCGGTGGGCAAGCCCACGGGTCCAGGCGAAGATCGAGGCGATCGGGTTGGTGGAGGTCGGCTTGCCTTGCTGATGCTGCCGGAAGTGCCTCGTGACCGTGCCGTGAGCCGCCTCGGCCTCGACCGTCCTCCCGTCGGGTGTCATCAGGACGCTGGTCATCAGGCCGAGCGAGCCGAAGCCCTGGGCGACGATGTCGCTCTGGACGTCCCCGTCGTAGTTCTTGCACGCCCAGACGTAGCCCCCCTCCCACTTGAGCGCCGAGGCGACCATGTCGTCGATGAGGCGGTGTTCGTACGTCAGCCCCTTGGCGGCGAAATCGGCCTTGAACTCGGCGTCGAAGACCTCCTGGAAAATGTCCTTGAAGCGTCCGTCGTAGGCTTTGAGGATCGTGTTCTTCGTCGACAGGTAGACCGGGAAATTGCGGGCCAGGCCATAGCGGAAACTCGCCCGGGCGAAATCCCGGATCGAGTCGTCGAGGTTGTACATCGCCATCGCCACGCCAGACGAAGGGAAGTCGTAGACCTGCATCTCCATCGGCTTGGAGCCGTCGGCCGGCGTGAAGGTGAGCGTCAGCTTTCCGGCACCGGGGATCTTCACGTCGGTGGCGCGGTACTGGTCACCGAAGGCGTGGCGACCGACCACGATCGGCTTCGTCCAGCCGGGAACGAGCCGCGGGATGTTGCCGATGATGATCGGCTCCCGGAAGATCACGCCGCCGAGGATGTTGCGGATCGTGCCGTTGGGGCTCTTCCACATCTTCGAGAGGGCGAACTCCTTCACCCGCGCCTCGTCGGGCGTGATCGTCGCGCATTTCACGCCGACGCCATGCTCGAGAATCGCGTGGGCGGCATCGATCGTCACCTGATCGCCGGTCGCCTCACGGTGCTGGATCGAAAGGTCGTAATACCTCAGATCGACGTCGAGGTAGGGGAGGATGAGTTGGTCCTTGATGAACTGCCAGATGATGCGAGTCATCTCGTCGCCGTCGAGTTCGACGACCGGGCCGACGACCTTGATCTTGCCGGGCTTGCTCACGCTCTTCTCCAGAAGCCAATCAGGAAACCGATCAGAAAAACCCCCATGGAACCGAGGGACGGCCAAGCACGCCCGCCCCACCGTCGGCCATCGAAGCCACCGTCGCGGACAAATCGCCGACGGTTGACGGCCGAAACCCTCGATCGAGCGATGAAGCTACCCCTTCGGCCCACGAGTGACAACTCATCGAAGGCTCATACCTGCGCGCAGAAAGCGCAATGGGATGTACACAAAACGAAATCGGCCCCGGAAGCGCCTCTGTAAAGGCTGTCCGGGGCCGATCGTCGGTCGGTATCACGAACCTTGCCATCCAGTCAGGTGGAGCGATCTCCGAATGGCGCTACGTACCGAGACGGTCGCGTGCTGGTGCCGGCAGCAGGCAGATCCCGACTGTCGGTCGCAGGAGGAGCCGGAGAAACCGAAGGGCCGCTCGGTGCGGCAGCCGGTTCCTTGGTGGGGGCGAACTCGAGCGTGGGGCTCTCGGCCGACAATGCCTTGCCGTTCTCCGCAGGCACCGTCGCCGCGGGCGCCTTCGCGTTCGGAACCGGGATGACTTCGATCTTCTCGAGCGGCGGGGCCTTGGGCTCGCCTCCAGCCACCGGCCTTTCGGCGACGGTGGTCGACCCCGACAACCCCGACGACTCCGGCGACCCGGTGGCGGGATCGAGGTGCTTCATCGGTGACGGCCCCCAGCCCTCGACGACCGGCTTTTTTCCGGTCTCGGCCGGGGCATCGCGGAACGTTTTCAACGGGGCAGCCTCGGCTGGAGACAGCGACGGCGCGGCCGTCGGAGCCGGGGTCGCGGAGGGAGCGGTCGGCTTCGCCGACGGCAGCGGAGCGATGGCGGTGGCAGGGACGACACCGCCGGCCGCGGTTGCCGCTCGGGGCGCCGCCACGGTGCCGGTTGCGGAGGGGGACGTGGGGATCGGATTGCCACACGGGTCGAGCGGAACGCGGAGCACGACCGTGCGGGGGGAGCGGACGGTGTACGCGTAGGGAGTGCGCTTCTCGACCACGCGCGGAACCTGGGCGGTACGCTCCTCGGTGACGTACTTGCACACCTGCACGGTCACCGGCTCGACCTTCTCCTCGGTAACGACCTTGTAGACCTGGACCGGCACCTTGCGGACCTGCTCCTCGGACACGTACCGGCAAACCTGCACAGGCACCTTGTTCTCAACCCTCTCGACGACCTTGCGGACCGTCTGGACGGGGACCTGGCGAACCTGCTCCTCGGCCACCATCTTCGTGACCTGGACAGGAACCTGCTGGACGACCTGCTCGTCAACGTAGCGGACGGTCTGGACGGGAACCTGCTGGACGACCTGCTCGTCGACGTACTTCATCGTCTGGACGGGGACCTGCTGGACGACCTGCTCGTCGACGTACTTCATCGTCTGGACGGGGACCTGCTGGACGACCTGTTCATCGACGTACCGCATCGTCTGCACCGGCACCTTCCGGGTGACCACCCGGTTGACGACGCTCGTCTCGGGGACCTGCATCGCGACGACGTTCGGCTGGTAGACGCGGTTGACCTGATTGACGGCGACGCTCGGCGTGATCGTCCAGGCGTAGCCCCCTGGCTGCCAGCTCGCCAGGCCCGTGTACGGATTGACCGCCCAGCCTCCCTGCACCCAACCGAGCTGCGTGCTGCCCGGGGCGACCATCGGCGTTACCTGGTCGACATAGCCGCCACGATCGGCGTACGCGGTCTTGTAGGTGGTGACCGGCTCGGCGACGGTGTAGGCCTCCTCGCGTTCGGCCGTTTCGTACACGGGCTTGCGGACGACGCTCACCTGCTGCTGCATGACCGTCTCGGCGACGGGCTTGCGGACGACGCTCACCTGCTGCTGCATGACCGTCTCGGTGACCGGCTTGCGGACGACGCTCACCTGCTGCTGCATGGCCGTCTCGTAGACCGGCTTACGGACCGTGCTCACCTGCTGCTGCATCACGGTCTCGGCCACCGGCTTCATGACGGTGAACCGCTCCTCGCGCGTCGAGGTCTCCACGACGTCGCGCACCTGGTCGTAGCTACGGTCCTCGACGACGGTCTCCCACACCGGCTTCATGACGGTGTAGCGCTCCTCGCGTGTCTGCGTCTCCCAGACGGGGCGCTGGACGGTGTAGCGGCGTTCGGACGTCTGCGTCTCCCAGACCGGCTTGGTGACGGTGTAGGTCTTGGTGTCGTAGACCGTCTCGTAGCTGACCCGCACCGCTTCCACCTGGCGCTCGTCGTACACGGTCTGGAAATCGAGCCGATACGTCTGTGCGACGACCGGCCGGGTCACCGCCACTGCATCCCCGCAGCACGCGGCGTCGGCCACCGGTTGCAGGAGCGGCAACGGCATCAGTTGCGCGAGGGCGACGAGCATGGCGCCCAACGTGTCACGACGGCGGGACCGGACAGGCCGGAAGGCCGGGAATCGGGGCCCGGTCACGGCGACTCGGGATCGGCTCTGCGGGATGACGACCATCAGACTCTCCTCGTGAAAAAGCACTCCCGAGACTAGTTCCGGGAACGCAGCCTTCAAGCGGTTTGTTCACTTTTTTTCCGGGAAATCACCGAAAAAAAGCCCGCTCCGGCCGTCGCCAACGGTGCAATCGTTCCAGCTTACGGCCGTCGGCAAGCGGGGCGGCTGACCGCCCGTCCGGGGGCGGGGGCTGGAGAGGGTGGGAAGGGCCTCCGGGCAGCCCCCCGGATCACTCCATCGTCCGATCGAGGAGCCGCCGGCTGTGCGGGTCGAGGGCGTCGATGTCCTGGATCCTGTACCGGCAGCCCGCCACGTCGAGGACGAAAGCGCTGCCGTCCGCAAGGCGTTCCACGTCATCGGCGCTCGCCACCGGGAACCGGCGCGGGCCGCGATCGGTGACGACGGTCCACTCGGCCGGATCGCTGTCGGCGATCGCCTCGATCCGTTCGATGACCGGCAGGAACTCCCTCGAGGACAGTTCCCGGAGAACCTCGCCACGGAGCGGCTCGGCGAGGCGATCGACGCTCTCCACCCAGGCTCGTTCGTGCCCGTCGGGGCCGACGACCGCCATCGGCCCGCCGGGGGCGGTGATCGGAAACGCCCTGACGAGATCGACGTCGCCGTGGACGCGGCCGGTGGCGTCGATGAAGTCGAGGCGGCCGTGGGGCCGCGGGATCAGCCGCCAGCCGGCAGGGTCGCGGTGTGGGTCGGGGGTGGACATCGGGTGCCTCGGGGTCTCGAGCGTGGGGGGGTCTTCCACGGGCGCTAGCTCCCCGCGTTCTCTTCTTCGGCCGCCTTGGTCTGGGCGTGGTAGAGGCGGGCGTAAGCACCGTCACGGGCAAGGAGGTCGTCGTGCGTGCCGATCTCGACGATCCTTCCGGCGTCGAGGACGACGAGCTTGTCGGCCCGGCGCAGCGTCGACAACCGGTGCGCGATGGCGATCGTGGTCCGGCCGGTGACGAGCCGGTCGATCGCCGATTGGATCACCACCTCGGTCTCGGCGTCGACAGCCGACGTCGCCTCGTCGAGGATCAGGATGGCCGGATCGACGAGGAGTGCGCGGGCGATCGAGATGCGCTGCCGCTCGCCGCCGGACAGAGACCCTCCCCGCTCGCCGACGCGCGAGTCGTAGGCGTTGGGGAGCGCGAGGATGAAGCCGTGGGCACCGGCCGCGCGGGCGGCGTTCACCACCCGCTCCGGCCCGGCATCGAGACACCCGTAGGCGATGTTCTCGGCAACGCTTCCGAAGAACAGCAGCGGCTCCTGGAGCACACAGCCGAGGTTGCGCCGATAGTCCGACACCGCCAACCGTCGCAGATCGGTGCCGTCGACCGACACCGTGCCGCTCGAGGGATCGAAGAACCGACAGACGAGATTGGCAAGCGTCGTCTTGCCGGAGCCGCTCGCTCCCACCAGGCCGATCATCTCCCCCGGCTCGATGACCAGATCGATGCCGTGGAGGATCTCGCGCGTGCCGTAGCGGAAGTGGACGCCGCTGAACTCGATCCGGCCGCGCACCCGTCCCGGCCGGATGGGATGGGGATCCTCGGCCACCGAGGGGCGGCAATCGAGAATCTCGAACAGACGCTGGGCACTGGCGGAGGCCCGCTGCGCGGCGGGAACCATCCTCACCATCGATTCGACGCGACCATAGAAACGCGCGATGTAGGCCAGGAAGGCCGTCAGGCCGCCGACGGTCACCGCTCCCTGGAACACCATCCAGGCACCGGCCGCCCACACCACGAGCAGCCCCATCTCGCTGAACAGACTGACCAGCGGGCCGAAGAACGCCCACACGGTGTTGACGCGATCGTTGGCCTCGAGGACATGGTCGTTGGCCTTCCGGAAGCGGTCGATCTCGCGAGATTCCTGGGCGAACGCCTTGACGACGCGGATGCCGGGGATGGTGTCGGCGAGGACGCTCGAAACCTCCGCCCAGGCGATATTCGATCGTGAGAAGCCCCGGTGGAGCCGCTCCCTCACCGCGTACACCAGCCACACCACGAGCGGGAACGGAGCGAGCGTGACGAGCGCCAGCAGCGGGTTCATCCACACGAGGACCACCGCCGTGAGGACCACGAGCATCGTGTCGGAGAGGAAGCTGATGAGATTGAGCGAGAGGAAGTTGTTGATCTGGTCGGTGTCGTTGCTGATCCGTGACATCAGGTCGCCGGTCCGTTTGGTGGCGAAGAAGTCGAGCGACAGCACCTGCATGTGCGAATAGGTGCGCACCCGCAGATCGGCCGCCACCCGCTCGCTGACCCACGCCAGGACCCAGGTCTGGGCCCACGACAGGAGCCAGGCCACGACCGCCGCGGCGACCAGCCCGCCGAGATACCACCACACCAGCGCGAACGGCACCTCCTCGCCGGCCTGCCTGGGGATGAGCACGCGATCGACCAGCGGCATCGTCAGGTACGGCGGCACCAGCGCCGCCACCGTCCCGGCCAGCGACAGCCCGCAACCGAGCAATGCCATGCCGGCGTTGGGGCGCGCGAAGGAGAGGATGCGGACCAGCGACCGCCACGACGTCGGGCCCGCGCCCGAAGACACCTCGTCTTCGGCGTCCACCGCGTCGAGCCGCTGATGGGGCGCCGGCGGCGGGGGAGCGTCTTCCTCAGGGGCATCGTCCTCCCCGGCCCGATCCGACTCCGCAGACCCGCGCGGCGACATGGCTCCGCCCCGTTCGGCTCGACGCTGGTCGAAGGCATCCTCGAGGGCGTGGATCTGCTTGGCCTGAGCCGGCGTGAACAGCCAGCGTGCCAGCACCTCCCCGTCACGGGAGAGTTCGATGCGGCCAATCCCCGCCCGGACGCGCACATCCACACGACTGGCGTCGTCCAGATCCCAGGCGTGAACGCCGTTGGGAAGCGGAGTGCCCGCTTCCGCCGACGCCGGCGTGTCGCCGAGCAATCGCCGATCGGTGAGCGCCAGCCATCCCTCGGTGAATCGGAGTCCGGCATCGAGATCGTACCGGGCGATCGCCACCACCCGTTCATCCGGCAGAAACCGAACTCGCTCCCCGATCGGCAGCGTTGCCGAGGCAGGCCGCGCACCGGGCGAAGCCGCCTCGCGCTGGTGGTCGTCGGGACGCGGGCCGGTGAGGGCGGAGCGATCGGAAGCGTTGCTGGGCACGGTGGGAAATCGGGGCGGGCGGGAAACGGTCGAGCGGGCCTTGCGGGTGCGATCAGGCGCCGGTCGTCCGGGGCAAGAAGCGGCAAGGAGACTTCCGAATCAACCGTACACTATCCGTCACCTCCGGCTGAAAAATTGGGGGGGTCGCGGGAACATTTTTTCAAGTTTTGTGGAAGAAACGTCCTCAACGATCGGCCGGGCCCCTGCCCGCAGCCGAGTCCGGCTGGACCGACGGAGAAACAAGATCCGATGATCGTCGGGCGAAACGCGGGTCGGCGTCCACCGGCAGCGGGGAGGCCGACGGTTGGCACGAAAACTGCTCCCGGGTTTCTCGTCGCCGACGATTCGCATTTCGCTCATGGAAGCGTAAACTTGTCGACCGTGGAGGTGTTTTCCGGTGATCCCCGGGCAACACGACCACGCCCCGATCCGATCGGCGGGGGTCCGGGAGTGTCTTCCGCCACGAGGCGGTCCGATGCCCCAGGATTTCGATCCGCCTGATCGTGTCGGGGAAGACTGATTCATGGTGCCGGAGGGAACGGGCATCGCGCTCAAGCGTGCGTCCGTGAGACGCACGGCGATGTTGGACGGCCTTCCGGCTGGGGAAAACTTCGACCCATGGCCATCACGGCCGGTTCGTTGTCGGTTATTCGTTCGTTGCCGTCGCAGAAACGCAAGTCTCTCCGCGGCATCGGCGGTCGGTCGACTGCCGGGGGCGTTGTCGCCCCCGACTGCGTCGCACCGGTCTTGTCAGGCCGCTTCCGACCCGTCGTGGGTCGCGGTCGACCGGCCCTTCCACCCCCGGGCGGATTCCGCTCAGGCAACGACGGTGGATGCGGCGGTAGCGCACGTGGCTTCGGGGTGCCGCCCCGTCTCTTCGGGCCGGCCACGGTGACGGGATCCCCTTCCCGTCCGCCGGTCTCACATCCATCACCGGAGTGTTGGCCGCCGCCCTGACGGCATCCACCCACACCGCGTTCGATGCCCACTGCTACCAACCGCTCTGGTCCGGCGACGCGCCGGCCCGGAAGCCTTCGATCGGTGCAGCCTCCTCCCACAAGGGCCGCCGGAATGTCCGGTGGCCGGGAAGGGACGCACCCCCCACCAGCCGACGCACGCGTCTGCGATCCGGCCTGAAGTCACAAGACCATCCATGGAGATCACGTCGCTCAGGGTTCTTCGCGGTCCGAACCAATGGACATGGTTCCCCGTCATCGAGGCGGTCGTCGACCTCGGCCGGCTCGAGGAGTTTCCCTCCAACACACTCCCCGGCTTCAACGACCGGATCATGGAGTGGCTGCCAACGATGATCGAGCACCGCTGCTCGATCGGCACCCGCGGCGGCTTTTTCCAGCGGCTCCGCACCGGCACCTGGATGGGCCACGTCCTCGAGCATGTGACGCTCGAATTGCAGTCGCTCGCCGGAAGTGTCGTCCGCTACGGGCGGGCCCGTGAAACGTCGACCACCGGTGTCTACCGTGTCGTGGTGGAGTACAAGGAGGAGGCGTTCGCGATCGAATGCCTCCACACGGCCCACAGACTCATCGACTGCGCGATCTCGGGAGAGCCGTTCGACGTCGCCGCCGAGATCCGCCGCCTCCGCGGCGTCCTCCTCGACGTTCAACTCGGTCCCAGCACCCGGTCGATCGTCGAGGCGGCGATGGCCCGGGACATCCCTCACCATCGACTCACCGACGGGTCGATGGTGCGGCTCGGCATCGGCGCCAAGCAGCGACGGATCGTCGCCGCGGAGACCGATCGCACCAGCGCCATCGCCGAGTCGATCGCGCAGGACAAGGAACTGACCAGGAAACTCCTCGCCGAGGCCGGGATACCGGTGCCCGAAGGGAGACCGGTGACCGACGCGGCCGATGCCTGGGCGGCGGCCGAGGAGATCGGCGGGCCGGTCGTCGTCAAGCCGCGGTACGGTAATCAGGGGCGCGGCGTCTCGGTCAATCTTTCCACGCGCGAGGAAGTCGAGCAGGCGTGGCACGTTGCCCGCGAGGAGGAGTCGACCATCATGGTCGAACGCTCCTGCCAGGGGGACGACTACCGCCTGCTCGTCGTCGGTGGGGCGCTGGTGGCCGCGGCGAGGCGTCACCCGCCGACGGTCGTCGGCGATGGTCGGTCGACCGTGCGTGACCTCGTGGCAGTCGTCAACACCGACCCACGGCGGTGCGGCGATCACGCCGGCAGCCTCAGCCCCGTGCCGCTCGACGACGTGGCGTCGGCGGTGCTTCGCGACCAGGGACTCGATGCCGACGCGGTTCCGCCGGCCGGGCAGGTTGTGATCCTGCGCCGCAACGCCAACCTCTCCACCGGGGGCACGGCGGAGGATGTCACCGACATCGTCCACCCGGACGTGGCCGCGAGGGCCATCGACGCGGCGCGGATCATCGGCCTCGATGTCGCCGGCATCGACTGCATGGCGACCGACATTTCCCGGCCCCTCGAATCGCAGGGGGGCGTGTTCATCGAGGTCAACGCCGGTCCCGGACTGCGCATGCACCTCGAACCCGCCGTCGGCAAGCCGCGCGACGTCGGAGCGGCGATCATCGACACGCTCTTCGCCCCCGGCGACGATGGCCGGATCCCGGTCGCAGCCGTGACCGGCACCAACGGCAAGACGACGGTCGTCCGCCTCCTCTCGCACATCGCCACCGTCGGTGGGGCCACCGTCGGCACGACCTGCACCGAGGGAATCTGGGTGGGCGGTCGCAAGATCGACAGCGGCGACTGCAGCGGCCCGCAGAGTGCCCGCCGGGTGCTCGCCAACCCGTCGGTCACCACCGCGGTGTTCGAGACGGCCCGTGGTGGCATCCTCCGCGAGGGTTGCGGGTTCGACGCCTGTGACGTGGGTGTGGTGACGAACATCGGGTCGGGCGATCATCTCGGCATGGCCGACATCGACACTCCCGAAAAGCTCGCCTGGGTCAAGGGAGCGGTCGTCCACTCGGTGCGGAAATCGGGGGCCGCGGTGCTCAACGCAGCCGATCCGCTCGTCGTCGACATGCAGCAGTGGTGCTCGGGGCAGGTCGTCTACTTCTCCCTCGATCCCGATCTGCCGCTGGTCGTCGAGCATCTCGCCAAGGGGGGACTGGCAGCCACCGTCCGCGATGGCTGGATCGTTCTCTGCGACGGGCCCAGAGAGACGCGGCTTGCGCATCTCGACCGCGTGCCGCTGGTGCATCGCGGGGCGATCAGCTTCCAGGTGGAAAACGTCCTGGCCGCCGCCGCCGCGGCGTGGCGGCTGGGCGTGCCGCTGGAGCTTGTTCGTCTCGGCCTCGAGAGTTTTCCTGCCGGCCGGACAGGCTCACCGGGGCGCTTCAATCTCCTCTCGCTCGACGGCGTCGGAATCATCTGCGACTATGGCCACAACCCTGCCTCGCTCCAGCAGATCTGCGAGGCGATGGCCCGGCTGCCGCATGTCCGTCGCACGGCCGTCTATTCCGCCGCCGGCGATCGACGTGACGCCGACATCATCGACCAGGGGCGGATGCTCGCCCGGCACTTCGAGCGCGTCGTGGTGTACGAGGATGCCTACATGCGTGGTCGTCAGCCGGGCGAGATCACCGGCCTGATCACGCGGGGCGTGGCCGACGCGTCGCCCGCGGACAGACCGGTGGAGGTTCACTTCGGCGGCACGTGGGCCGAGACTGCCGCCCTCGTCCTCGATGCTGCCGCTCCCGGCGACCTGATCCTCCTCCAACCCGACACGATCGAGCAGACGATCCCGTGGCTCCATGCCCGCTACGGGACCAGGCTGCGCGAGTCGACCTTCGACGAGCTCGGCGGCGCCGTCGTCGTCGGGCCGCACGATCGGCATCCGGCGACGGGAGAGCCGGTCGAGGTGCGTCCGGGGCGGCTCGGTCGGGGGATCCACGCTTCCCGGCCGATCGCCGCCGGGGAAAAGATCCTTCGCGCCTGGGGCCCGATCATGGCGAAGCGCAGTCGCCACACGATGCAGGTCGATGCGTCGACGCACGTCCTCCCCGACGGTGTCATCGTCCACGCGAACCACTCCTGTGAGCCCAATTGCGTCGTCCGAATCCGTGCCGGCGAGCGGGAGATCGTGCTCGAGGCGCTCCGCCCCCTCGCTGCGGGCGAGGAATTGACCGTCGACTACGACACGTTCGAGTACGAGGTCGAGCACCTCGGCGGTCCGTGCCGGTGCGGGGCGGCCGCCTGCCGCGGGCGTGTCACCGGCTACAAGCATCTCTCCGCGGAGGTGAAGGCCCGCTGCAGCGGCCTGGTGGCCGATTACCTCCGGGCGATGGACACCGAGGTGCCGCTGCCGTACGGGGCGTGACGGAGGCCCGACCTATTTGATCCCGGCGGGCCGGCGATCGAGGGCGCCGCGGACGCCGAGCTGTTCGGGATGCCGGGCGATCTTGTCTGTGAAGACGCGGACGTCGTCGACGATCGGGCGCAACTCGAGCGTGAGATGATTGACGTTGGCGACGGCCATCGCCAGTTCGTCGTAGACTTTCGGGTCGTTGACGAGCTTCCCGAGTGTTCCCTGCGAGTCGCCGAGGGCCTTCGCGAACGCCGCGATCTCCTGGAGCACGGTGTCGAGCCGTCCGATCGTCTTGTCGATCTGGGCCACCATCTCCCCGCCGCGCTCGCCGAGCGGCCTGGTCAGCCCCTCGAGGTTGCGAAGGTTCCGGTCGGCGGCCTCGACGGTGGTCCCGATCCCCTTGACGGTGCTCTTCAGCTCGCCGATCACCTCCGGCAGGGCGCCGATCGTGTCGAGGATCTCCTCGCGCGCGGCAGAGTTGCCGACGATGGCGTTGATGTTGGTCATCGCCAGCGAAAACTCGTCGAGCGTCTTCTCGGTCTTCTTCACGAGCGTCTGGAAGCGATCGCCGTTCTCGGGATTGAGGAGCGTGCGATCGAGGTTCGCCGACAGGCGATTGACCGATTCGCTCGCCTGGACGAGCGAATCGAGCGCCAGGCCGAGCTTCGGCTCGAGCGACGCGAACACGTCGAACGGATTTCGGGCGGCGGCGCCACGGACGATGTCCCCCTGACCGACCTTCTCTCGCTGGGGCTGGATGATGCCGGGGACGAGCGAGATCTCGGCATCACCGAGGATCGAACCGGAGATTCTCGCCTCCTCGTCCTTGTAGATCGGGACGGTGGAGTCGATGTCGGCGACAACGTTCACCCCCCCCTTCTCGTCGAGGGCGACGTTCGCCACCCGCCCCACGAGGATCCCGTTCTTCCGCACGGGGGTGCCCGTCGTCACGCCGCGGGCGTCGGAGAAGTTCATCCGCAAGGGGTACGTGCGCTGGACGAGCGACGGGAGATCGCCGAACAGGACGATGAGGATGCCGGCGATGATCGCCGTTGCGAGCACCATGACACCGACACGAAACTGCATGACACGGTCGTTCATGATTCGTTTCCGGGCGTTGCAGCCCCCTCCCCTTCCGCGACCGCCGTGGGGGCGGAGGCGCGTTCCTGTTCGTCGCGGAGTTCCGTGAGGCGGTTGCCGGCACGCCCCTCGACGAACTGCCTGATCCGCGGGTCACGGCAGCGATCGAGCTCGGCGGGCGTCCCCTCGAAGACGATCTGCGAATCGGTGGGGCCGAGCCGGAACAGGGGATAGAGCATGATGATCCGATCGGCGACCTTCCGCGCGGTGTGCATGTCGTGGGTGACGACGACGCTCGTCACGGCACCACGGTGACTGACGCGGAGGATCAATTCGTTGATGACGTCGCTCATGATCGGGTCGAGCCCGGTGGTCGGCTCGTCGTAGAGGACGACCGGCGGCTCGAGGGCCAGACTCCGGGCGAGCCCTGCCCGCTTCCGCATCCCTCCGGAGAGCTGCACCGGCTTCTTTCCCGCCGCCGACCGGGGCAGCCCCACCTCGGCGAGGAGATCCTCGACGATCTCGGCCACCTGGGATTCGGGGATTTGCGTGTGCTCGCGGAGGGGGAAAGCGATGTTCTCGAAAATCGACAGGCTGTCGAACAGCGCCGCCCCCTGGAACACGAACCCGTAGCGGGTGCGGAGACGGGCGAGTTGACGGTCGCTGAGTTTGGCGAGCGACTGCCCCTCGAAGCGAACCTCCCCGGCGAAGGGCCTGACGAGCCCGATGAGCGTCTTGAGGAGAACGGTCTTTCCGCAGCCGCTCTCGCCGAGGATGACGACCGTCTCCGCGCTGCCGATCGAGATGCTGATGTCTCTGAGCACCTGCTGGCTGCCGAACCGCACGGAGATGTTGTCGACCTCCAGGACCGGCCCGGCAGCGCGGTCGGACGGGGACGCGGCGGTGGTGGCTGGGGAGGGCATGGGGCGGGAGTCTCGGCGAGCGGGCGCTGTTGTCAGAGGAGGCGGCGGGGCCCTTCGGGGCGGAAGAAGTCGTGGACGTTGTTGAGCCACATCCCCAGGAACAGGTCGAGGACGAGGATCAACACGAACGAGTGCACGAAGGCATTCGTGGCGGCGCGGCCGACCCCTTCGGCGCCCGGTTCACTGTGGAAACCGTGGTGGCAACTGACCAGCGCGATCGCCGCACCGAAGAACAGGCTCTTGAAGATTCCCATGAGGAAGTCGAAGGCGTCGACGTACTCGCGGGAGTTGTTCCAGTAATGGTGGTAGTCGATGCCGAGGATGATGTTCGAATAGAGGTAGCCGCCGAGCACCCCCATGAAGTCGGCCATCACGGTGAGGGTGGGGATCAGGATCAGGCAGCCGAGGAAACGGGGCACGACGAGATAGTAGAGAGGATTGGCCCCCATGCTCTCCAGCGCGTCGATCTGCTCGGTGACACGCATCGTGCCGAGTTCGGCGGCCATCGCGCTTCCCACCCGGCCGGCGAGCATCGTGGCGGCGAGGACCGGCCCGAGTTCGCGGACGAGCGACAGATTGATCACCGATCCGAGTCGCGTCTCGAGGCCGAGCGACTTGAACTGCGCGTAGCTCTGGACCGCGAGCACCATCCCGATGAACAGCCCCGTCAGGGCCACCACCGGCAGCGACAGGACACCGATCTGGTAGAAGGCGGGGAGGAGGACATCGCGGCGCTGGCGGCGGGCGAAGATCCACCCCAGCGTGCGCAGCGCGAAGAGCGTGACGTCGCCGATGCCGGCGACATGGTCGAGGACGATCGCGCCGAGGCTCGAGATCAGGCCGGCGAGCCAGTCGGCGATCCCGGCCGGAGGCACCGGTTGCGGATCGCTCGGAACGAGGTCGGTGGGGGCTGATGCCATGGCGCTCCGGCCGCGCTTCGGGCGCGGTTCTCCTTACCGGTGGCATCGGATGGACCGGCTCGGCAACTTGAGCCGGTCGTGCCGGCGGCGGAGAAGACCGGCGGGATAGCGAAGCGGCGGCGGCTGGGAGAGCCATGACCGCTGCGGCCGGCCGCGGATCGTCCGCCGAGGCGTTCGGGGCACGCAGTCCCACGGTTCGGGAGCCGGACCGGCGCCGAAACATCGAGCCCCGCAGGCGAAACGACACGGGCCCGACGCTTTCGCGCCGGGCCCGTGCGAATGGCTTCCGGAGCCCACCAGGGGCTATTCCCCCTTGGCCTCACCGTCGCCGGCCGGCAACGCGGCCACCGGCTCAGCGGTCACAAGGCCGGTGAACTTGAGCTGCTTCTTCTCGGCGACCTCGACACAATCGACCTGGATCGTGTCCTTGCCGGTGAACTCCCCCTTGAGGAGCTCCTCGGAGACGGGATCCTCGATGTAGTTCTCGATCGCACGGCGGAGCGGTCGGGCGCCGAAATCGGTGTCGGAGCCCTTCCGGATGAGGAACTGCTTCGCAGCATCGGTGAGCTCCAGCTTCAAGCCGCGCTCGCCGAGCCGTTCGCGGACCTTCGCCAGCTCGATATCGATGACCTGCTTGAGATCCTCGACAGTGAGGTGGTGGAACACGATCACGTCATCGACGCGGTTGAGGAACTCCGGCCGGAAGAACTTCTCGATCCGCTCGTTGACACGCTTCTTCATGCTGTCGTAGCCGGAGTCGTCGTCAGGCTTCTGGAAGCCGAACGCCGACTCGTTCTTGATCGCCTCGGCACCGGCGTTGGTCGTCATGATGAGGATCGTGTTGCGGAAGTCGACGTTCCTTCCGAAGCTGTCCGTGAGCCGGCCTTCTTCCATCACTTGGAGGAGCATGTTGAACACGTCGGGATGGGCCTTCTCGAGCTCGTCGAGGAGCACGACCGAGTAGGGACGGCGGCGGATCTTCTCCGTCAGCTGCCCCCCCTCCTCGAAGCCGACGTAGCCCGGCGGGGCGCCGATCAGCCGGCTGACGTTGTGCTTCTCCATGTACTCGCTCATGTCGATCTGGATGAGCGCGTCGGCGTCACCGAACATGAACTGGGCGAGGGCCTTGGCAAGGAGCGTCTTCCCCACGCCGGTCGGCCCGGCGAAGATGAAGCAGCCGGTGGGCCGTTTCGGATCCTTGAGGCCGGATCGACTGCGGCGGACAGCCTTGGCGATGCTCTTGATCGCCTCGTTCTGGCCGATCACCTTCTTGTGGAGTTCGTCCTCCATCGCCATCAGCCGCTTGCTGTCCTCGGTCGACATCCTGGTCAGCGGAATGCCGGTCATCTTCGAGACGACCTCCGCCACCACCTCTTCGTCGACGACGCCGTCGGCCTCGCGCGACTTGTCGCGCCAGTCGCGGGTCATGTTTTGCTTCTTCTTCTTGAGCTTGTCGGCCTGATCGCGCAGCGCCGCCGCCTTTTCGAAGTCTTGGTTGGCGACCGCTTCCTCCTTCTCCTTGTTGAGCCGATCGACCTCCTCGTCGATCTCCTTGAGATCCGGCGGCTTGGTCATCGCCTTGAGACGGACGCGGGCCCCGGCCTCGTCGATCACGTCGATCGCCTTGTCGGGGAGGCAACGGCCGGTGATGTAGCGGCTCGACAGCTCCACGGCGCTCTCGAGGGCGGCATCGGAGATCTGCACGCGGTGATGCGATTCGTAGCGGTCGCGGAGGCCCTTGAGGATCTCGACCGCCTCCGACTTCGTCGCCGGCTCGATCATGATGATCTGGAAGCGACGGTCGAGGGCCGAGTCCTTCTCGATGTACTTGCGATACTCGTCGAGCGTCGTGGCCCCGATGCACTGGATCTCGCCCCGGGCCAGCGCCGGCTTGAGGACGTTCGAGGCGTCGATCGCCCCTTCGGCGCCGCCGGCACCGACGAGCGTGTGGAGTTCGTCGATGAACAGGATCGTGTTCTTGGCGCGGCGAACCTCGTTCATCACCGCCTTGATCCGTTCCTCGAACTGCCCGCGGTACTTCGTCCCCGCGACCATCATCGCCAGATCGAGGACGACGATCCGCCGGTCGGCGAGGAGTTCGGGGACATGGCCGTCGACGACGCGCTGCGCGAAGCCCTCGACGATCGCCGTCTTGCCGACGCCGGCCTCACCGAGCAGGACCGGGTTGTTCTTCGTGCGGCGGCAGAGGATCTGGATCGCCCGTTCGATTTCCTTTTCCCGGCCGATGACCGGATCGAGCTTCCCCTGGCGGGCCAGTTCGGTGAGGTCGCGGCCGAAGCTGTCGAGGGCCGGGGTCTTGCTCTTCCCCGACTTCGGTGTCGCCTCTCCGCTGCCCGTCGCCCCGGCGCCTGACGTGGCACGGCCGCCGAGCCCGGCCCGTTCGCCCCCCTCGCCCTCCATTCCGTGCCCGAGAAGGTTGAGGACCTCCTCGCGCACGTCTTCGAGCTTGAGGCCGAGGTTCATCAGCACCTGCGCCGCCACCCCCTCCTGCTCCCGGAGCAGTCCGAGAAGGATGTGCTCGGTGCCGACGTAGTTGTGGTTGAGGTTGCGGGCCTCCTCCATCGAATACTCGATCACCTTCTTGGCCCGGGGCGTTTGCGGGAGTTTCCCCATCGTCACCATGTCGGGGCCACTCTGGACCAACTTCTCGACCTCCATACGGATCTTCCGCAGGTCGATATCGAGGTTCTTGAGGACGTTGGCGGCGACGCCGCTCCCCTCCTTGATCAGGCCGAGGAGGACATGCTCGGTGCCGATGTACTCGTGGTTGAAGCGCTGCGCCTCTTGATTGGCCAGCTGCATCACTTTCCGGGCACGGTCGGTGAAACGCTCGTACATGGGGAGTTCTCGGAGAGAGTGGCTCAGGGGGTGGTGGACACGGCGACCGGAAATGGCAGTCGCCCGCTCAACCTCGTTGAAGCTGCAAACCTTACGCCAAATCAGCCTGGGAATTCTAGGCGGCAGCCCGAATCGGGCAGGGGGGACCGCTGTCGGGCCGATACACGTCACCCGGGACGTGCCGGACAGGCTGGGGAAAGGGAACCGAAACGGCCCTCGTGCCAGGATCGTCACGCGACTGGACGAGGCCGTTTCCCACAGCTGTTCGTGGGTCGGGCCCCGATGGTTCACCGGTCGATCAGGCAGCGCGATTGGCGACGGTCGCGAGCGGCTCTGACGCCGTCGGCATCTGCAGGACGATCGGCTCGGCGACCGCGACGGTCGGGTCCGCCGCCGCCGGCTCCTCGAGGCGCGACAGTTCGCGGCGGATCACGGCGAGCCACGGCCGGCCGGCGTCGCTCCGCGCCAGTTTTTCGAGCGCCGTCCGCGCTTCGCCGCGGCGATCGACACGGCGGAGGAGCGTTGCCAGGAGGAGTTGGGCTTCGCCATCGGTCGGTGCGACGACAAGCAGGCCACGGAGCTTCGTCTCGGCCGCCAACCAGTCGCGACCGAGATAGGCATCGCGAGCGGCGACGAACAGCGCTTCCGCGGCCTCGTTCCGCCCCGTCGGCAAGGGGGGCGGGAAGGTCGTCACGGCGGACAAGGTCGCCACCGCCCAGACACCGGCCGTGGCCGCCCACAATCCGAGGGCAAACTCCCTGGGCAACAGTTCGGTCCAGACCCACGTGAGCAGGATCGCCATGTCGAGGGCGACGGCAAACGCCACGGCCAGCACGAGGCCGGCGACACTGCCCCGAAGCCACAGCCATGGCAATCCCGGCCAGAGGAGCGTCAGGTATCGGGTGGAGGTCACGGCCACTCCAGGCGATCGGGACCGGGGGCCGACAGGGCCGGCGGAAGGGGGGGAGTGTAGGGAACGAGCCCTGGCCGGCCAAGCCGAAATGGCCGGTCGAGAACGGGGTGGTACAACTCATCCATGACCTTCCCACGAGGCAACCCGAACCCTGGATCGCTGCCTGCCCCCGACGGCGACGCTTCACCCGACGGGCCGGCAGACCATGGCGGCCGGGCGGGAGCATGGCGGGCGCTCGACGCCTCGGCCAACCGTGCTTCGGAGGCCCTGCGGGTCATCGAGGACGTGCTCCGCTTCATCCTCGACGACGCCCACCTCACGGCCGTCGCCAAACGTCTCCGCCACGATCTTGCGGAGTTGCTCACCACTGCTCCCTTCACCGATCGGATCAGGGCCCGCGACGTGGCCGGGGATGTCGGCCCGCGGGTCGGCCCGGTCGGCGCGCTCCCCAGACGGTCGCCGGCCGATCTCATCGCCGCCAACGGAGCCCGCGCGGCGCAGGCGCTCCGCAGTCTCCAGGAGTGTGCCCTGCTCCTCAGGCCGGATCGTGCGGCGGGGTTCGAGTCGCTCCGCTACCGGCTCTACGAACTCGAACGCGCTGCGATCGTCCTCTCCGGTGCCAACGAGCGTCTGGCCGGGATCACGCTGTGCGTTTTGGTCGAGGGAGGGGCCGATCCCCGTGCCTTTACGACGCTCGTCGAGGGCCTCCTCGACGCGGGAGTGCGGATGATCCAGGTGCGTGACAAGTCGCTCCCCATCCCCATGCTGCTCGAGCGGGTCCGTCTGGCGGTCGAACTGGCCCGCCGACGGTCGGGAGACGACGCGCTCGTCGTCGTCAATGATCGTCCCGACGTCGCCGTGGCGGCGGGCGCAGCTGGCGTACACCTCGGTGAAGACGACCTGCCGCTCGACGTTGTCCGACGGATCACCGGGCCGACGGCGATCGTGGGATCGACGGCCCACGACATCGACGCGGCGCGGGCCGCCGTCCGCGCGGGCGTCGACTATCTCGGTATCGGGCCCTGTTTTCCCTCGTCGACAAAAGCGTTCGGCAGCCACGCGTCGTCCGGCTTTCTCGCCGAGGTGGCCACCTCGATCGCCCTGCCGACGTTCGCGATCGGTGGCGTGACGCTCGAACGACTCGACGAACTCCGGGCCCTCGGGCTCCACCGTGTGGCGGTGGCCGCCGCGATCACGAAGGCCACCGATCCGGCCGCCATGGCCGCGCGGTTCATCGAGCGGCTGCCGCCTCGGCCGCTACGGGTTGAGGCGACTCCTTGAGCACCTCGACGACGGCCGCGGAGATGTCCGCCTCGTCCCGGCTGCGATAGCCCATCCACACCCGGCGGATGCAGCCATCCGCGCCGATGAGGTACGTGGTGGGGAATGCCTCGAAGCCATACCCTTCCGAAAAGAGCATCCGCGCCATGCCGCGGGGGTCGCACCAAGGCTCGATCGCGATCCTTTCCCTGGAGAGGAAGCGGGTCGTGTCAGCGGTGATCTCCTCGAGGTCGTCGGGCCCACCGGCGCCACACGACACTGCCACGAGTTGAAACCTCGCCTCGTCGGAGAGTCGCGCGGCGATCCTGGCAAGCCCCGGCAACTCGCGGCGGCACGGCGGGCACCACGTTCCCCAGAAGTTGAGGAGCGTGACCCGTCCCGTGAACGTCGGCGGAGAACGCGTCGGGTCGGTGATCGACACCAACGGCACGCCCCCTACCCGCTTACCGACCGCCGGATGGGCCGCCGAGGGGCCCGAGCATCCCTGGACGAGCAGGATCGGGAGCAGGCATCCAACCAGTCCGACCCCGAGACTCGATCCGGGGCAGCGAAGTCCGGGGGATATCATGGAGAGGGTCCCTGTCGTGGATGCTTGGTATGGAACAGGCTTGGACGGTCAGCGGTGGCGCGTTCCGGGAGACCGAACGGGAGGCCGAAGAAGTGTACGAGGTTGAGCTGAAGTTTCCGTTGACCGATGCGCCCGCCGTCGAGCGGGCCCTCGGCAGACTGGCGGCCCGCTTCGAGCCGTCGATCGATCAGGTCGATCGCTACTTCGCCCATCCCTCCCGCGAGTTCGCCGAAACCGACGAAGCGCTCCGGCTGCGACGGACCGGGGACACCCTGGCCATCACCTGGAAGGGACCGCGGATCGGTCGGGCAGCGAAGACGCGTCGGGAGATCGAACTCCCTCTGGCAGCGATCCCCGAATCGATCGGCCCCATGCCCACTCTCGAGGCCTGGACGGGACTCCTCGAAGCCCTCGGTTTCCGTCTCGTGCGGGAGGTAGAGAAACGGCGCCGTCCAGCGCGGATCTCCTGGCGGGGGGCCACGGTCGATCTGGCCTGGGACCGAGTCGCCGGCCTGGGGGACTTCCTCGAACTCGAAATCCTCGCCGGGGAGGAGGGGATCCCCCTAGCGGTCGAGCTTCTCGAATCACTGGCCACGGAAATCGGCTGCGGTCCAGCGGAGCGGAAAAGCTATCTCGAGTTGCTCCTCGGGAAGGTCGGCAACGCCGGCTAGCCCGACACCCCCCCCAACGATGGAAGTGCCGTTTAATCTTGCAACAGCTGCCTGCAGGATGCGCCACGTGCAGGCCGACCCGCCCCGCGAAGCGACCGCTTGCCAGATTTCCGCAATCGCCGCGGTGGCCGGATTTCATACGACCATGATCCCGGCTTTCCGCCGGTTTTCATCCCCTTTTCGCCCCCCTGAGCCCCTTCGGCCCACCAAACCCGAGTTGTTTCTCGAGCCGAGGGGGGGGAGGAAAATCAGTGGCGCAGCGTTTGCATGCCAAGTGTCCGGTGAGGACTGGCAGCTCTCGGCGAGCCTGCCGGTCGTGCCGGGTGTGAGGGTTGTACCGGCTGCGCGCGGCGGTCCGATGGAGATCTCCCTCGGTGTGTCGTCAAAACCGCCAATTTCATGTGGCGGAATCATTGCCTCACAGAATCCTCACAGGTAATCTCTCAGGGGGGGTAAGCGTGGTCGAGGGAGTGGCACGATTGCCTGCCTGCGCACATCATCGGGAAAACAGCCGCGACATGGATTCGCCGCGTTCGTTTTCGTGATC
>Ga0164293_10000694_pt1 | contig 27410 bp, 26 predicted proteins | sample GEODES118metaG_FD_111487 | JGI IMG/M metagenome (GOLD analysis project Ga0164293, IMG submission 111487) | Eutrophic lake water microbial communities from Lake Mendota, Wisconsin, USA - GEODES118 metaG | ecosystem: Environmental > Aquatic > Freshwater > Lake | place: USA: Lake Mendota...
TGCCAACTTACGAAGTTGTGTGTTATCACTTTGACCAAACTCAACTACATCAACTAACTCATCAATTTGAATCCATTCTTGGACCATGCCAAACCCAAAGGGCCCTTCCCGTAACACTGTGAAAGGAACGATATGAAATTTTGCTAAATCACTTAATAAATATGCTGAGTATTCACGGTAAGCAAGATTTCCATCAGGGAAATCCCATAGTGGTCGCTCGCCAGCAATGGGTTTATATATAACCTCAACTTTCGGATCTGTGCCTGAAACTTGTGCCAATAAGGTGGCATTTGACGCATCAACTAGTCGACCAACTACCGAGAGTTCTCCATTCAAAATCAAATCAGTTGCATTTTTCATCTGCGGTAACCATTTGCTCGTGGACATAAATGACCAAGCGGATCTACAGGTAATCCACAAAATGGGCAGGCCGGTCTACCAGCATTTACTAAGGATGTGGCCCGTTCACAAAAGCCTTTTACCTGTGAAATTCTAAGAGATGCAATCAAAAGATCAGGACCATAATCAATATCATCAAGAATAAGCTCATCATCTTGAGATACTGCCTGAATATTTACTACCACTAAACCGTTCTCCCAGGTAATGCTAATTACACCGACCTGAAAATCCTCATCAATAGGAAGTTCCATAGTTTCATTATCAATCTCAGCAGCTGCTGATAAATCATCAGCAGAGGCAAGCTTTCCGCGCCTTAACTCTCTAATTAACTCTTCAAATCGTTCCGTTAAAGCGATAACTTGATTCTTTTCCAAAGTTACTGAGTTTAAGCCATCAGCTGATTTAACTTGAATAAAAAATTGTCTCTGACCTGGATCTCCAATAGCGCTAACAATAAATCTGCTTGCTGGTTGATGACGATAAATAATCCGGGGCATCTACTTCCACCACCATTGACGAAGTGACGCCAGAGTGTCGCCGCCGCCAATCTGATTAGTTTTAAACTTACTAACTCCGCTTTCAGAAAGCTTATAATTACTCTGTAAAATAGTGGATTTAGATTTTTCAAGGTTTATTACTGTTAAAGATGCCGGTTCTGCCACAAAACTTTGAAAGCGATCAATTGGCAGATCAAGGCAAGAAGTGATCATCATTTTAATGATATCTCCATGGGTAACAACCAGTATTGGGCCCTTCTTTCCGACCAAGTCATTAAGTGTTATATCAACTCGCTTTCGCATGCTCTTAAAACTCTCTCCGTTTGGAAATGTAAAGGTTGATGGGTTTGTCTGGATCTTCCGCCACCTTTTATCCTTACTCAACTTTGAAAGTTTTTCACCTGACCAATCCCCATAATTCATCTCAATTATTTTCTTATCTACTTCAAACTTAAGATCTGGATTTTTACCCATAAATGGTGTGATCGTTTGAAGGCATCTAGTCATTGGACTTGAGTAAACCTGGGAAAAATTGATGGCTTTAAGGTATGGAATCAGAGATTGAGCTTGTTTAAATCCTTCTTTTGATAACTCAACTGAATCATCCTGGCCAGCCAATATTCCTTTGACATTCGCCACTGATTGGGCATGACGCAAAAGATAGACAATCGGCATTTGGCAAGGTTACCGATCTTTTACCACTCTTGTTGCTAGCCTGCCAGCCATGGAACGACGCAAATTAGGCGGAGTATCAATCTCCCGACTTGGTCTAGGCACTATGACCTGGGGGCGAGATACTGATGAAAATGAAGCTGCGCAGCAGTTGCAGCACTTTGTTGAGGCGGGTGGAAATTTAGTAGATACCGCAGCTGTATACGCAGATGGTGATGCCGAACGTGTACTGGGTGGATTCATTGGCACCCTGATTAAACGAGATGATCTTTTTATTGCAACTAAGGGCGGGATAACCTTTAAAGATGGTTCACGGCAAATTAATAATTCACGCAATGAGTTGATATCTGATTTAGATAGATCTTTAGCACGAATAAATGTTGATTATGTAGACCTTTGGCAAATTCATACTTGGGATAAAAACACACCGCTAGAGGAAACTTTATCTGCACTAGATTATGCAACCAGCTCTGGAAAAGCTCGGTATGTAAGTGTTTGTAATTTTAATGGTTGGCAACTAGCAAGAAGTACTACGTTACAAAATCCAATTTTTGGTAAAGCGGCAATCATTGCTGCTCAAAATGAATACTCATTATTAAATCGCAAGGCTGAAGAAGAGGTAATTCCAGCTTCATCAGCCTTAAACCTCGGTTTCTTAGCATGGTCACCCCTTGGTAGAGGTGTTTTAACTGGAAAGTATCGCGGTGGTGTGCCATCAGATTCTCGAGGTGCATCCCCACACTTTGCTAACTTTGTTGAACCATATCTTTCAGAACGTGCTAACCAGATTGTCGAAGCAGTTTGTGTGGCAGCTGAAGGTTTAGGCTACTCACCACTTGAAGTGGCACTCTCCTGGGTTAGAGACGCACCTGGTGTAACAAGTGCGTTAATTGGAGCAAGAACTGGTGCGCAACTTCGCGGAATACTTACGGTTGAACAAATCACCTTGCCAGAGCAGGTTAGGCAGGCGCTAAATGAGGTTTCTTCTTCTATCTAAACATTCTCTAAAAATTCATACAAAACTCGAACTCCAAATTTTAAACCTTCAATAGGGACCCGCTCATCTACACCATGGAAAAGAGCAAAGAAATCTAAATCTTTAGGCAACTTAAGTGGGGAAAAACCATAACCAACAATTCCTAAATCATGCAGCGCTTTGTTATCAGTACCACCACTCATTAAATAAGGAACGGGTATACCAGCGGCATCTTCACCATTAATCGCATCGCACATTGCCTTTACTAATGGGCCTGCAAATTCAACTTCTAGTGCAATATCGCGAGTTAAAATTTCAACTTCAATATCGTCACCTGCAAGTTTTTTAATTGTTTGGTGAAGCTCCTCCTCATATCCGGGTAGGAATCTGCCATCAACTGTGGCACTTGCACTTTGAGGTATCACATTTACTTTGTACCCTGCTTCAAGCATAGTTGGATTGGCAGTATTAGAAATAGTTGCACCCAACATTTTTACCGCATCACCTAGATGATGTAGCAGCGGTTTAACATTCTTGGCATCATATTTATCACCAGTAAGTTCTGCAATCTTTCTAAAAAGTAAATTACTTGTCTTAGTCTCAAGTTGCGGCCACTCATAGTTACCAATTCTTGAAACGGCGTCAGCTACTTTTGTAACTGAATTATCCTTATTTATAAATGAACCATGCCCGGCGGTTCCCTTAGCAGTAAGCTTTAGCCATTGAATGCCTTTTTGAGCCGCTTCAATCAGATACAGACGGTGCTCACCAGTAATAGTTATTGAAAACCCACCCACCTCTGAAACAGCTTCGCTGTAACCTTTAAAAATCTCTGGCCGGTGCTTAACCAGCCAACGTGATCCGTAGTTAGAACCTGCCTCCTCATCTGCAAAGAAAACAAGCAGAATATTTCTAGGCGGTTTGTAACCAATACGTTGCCACATTCTTACTGATGCCAAAATCATGGCATCCATGTCCTTCATATCAACTGCGCCACGTCCCCAAATAAATCCATCTTTAATTAGGCCACTAAATGGGTCAACTGACCAATCATCAGAATTAACTGGAACTACATCCAGGTGACCGTGTAAAACTAAGCCAGGACGTTTTGGATCACTACCTTCAATCTTTGCCACCACATTTACTCGGTTTGGGGCGGTTTCAATTAACTCACTTTTAATACCGACCTCAGATAACTTACTTGCAACATACTCAGCCATTGCTTTTTCATCGCCACGACCTTCACCATGGTTAACGCTAGGAATACGGATCATTTCTTGGCAAAGCAATATCGTCTCATTCTCTAATTCAATGATCTGATCTGCACTCAATTTCATGTGGCTATTCTCCTATATAATTTGGATTTCCATTGAATTCAGATTGCGTTAAAATAAAAGCAAGTCCGGGTGGCGGAATTGGCAGACGCGCTAGCTTGAGGTGTTAGTGCCCGCAAGGGCTTAGGGGTTCAACTCCCCTCTCGGACACGCCTGATTTTCTAAAGGTATCAATAAGATGCGCAGATGGATAAAACCGCTTCTAATCTGATCCGAGTAATTCCCGACTTCCCAAGACATGGAATTATTTTTAAAGATATAACACCCCTTCTTGCTGATTCAAAAATGTTTAAGCAAAGTTGCCAAGAAATTGCTGCTCTAGCAGAACAGGTGGATTATCTGGCTGGTATTGAGGCACGAGGATTTATTTTTGCAGCAGCTGCTGCGTCCCTTAGTAATAAGGGGTTTATCCCAATTCGTAAGGCAGGAAAATTGCCAGGTGAAACAATTTCACAAAGTTATGATCTTGAGTATGGGCAAGCAACTCTTGAGATCCATGCCAAAATAATTCCGCCAGGAAAAAGAGTTTTAATTGTTGATGATGTGTTAGCCACCGGTGGCACGGCTATTGCTGCCACAGATCTGATAAATCGAGCAGGATTGATACCGGTCGGCGTATGTTTCCTGCTTGAAATACCGGAATTAGGTGGAAGATCACGGATCAATCAGGCTCATGGTGGTCTACAAATCAACACAATCTTGGCAGAATGACCTTATGGCTGAGCTGATCTATTACTGCGGAACGATGGATAGTGGTAAATCCACTTTGGCTTTGCAAACTGCCCATAACCATCGCTCTCGTGGCAGAGATGGAGTTATCTTTACAAGTAAAGATAGAGCAGGCAAAGGATTAATCTCCTCTCGCCTTGGGTTACAAATTGAAGCATTAGAAGTTGATAATGATCTAGATATTCACAAATTAATTGTTGAGCGATTATCTATCGGCGGGCGAATTAGTTTTATAATTTGTGATGAGGCCCAGTTCTACTCAGCAGAACAAATTGAGCAGCTTGCAAAAATTGTTGATGGATTAGGAATCGATGTTTATGCTTTTGGAATTCTCTCCGACTTTAGAACAAAGTTATTCCCAGGAAGTGCACGCCTAGTTGAATTATCCGACCGGGTACAAACATTGCAGGTAGAAGCACTTTGCTGGTGTGGTGAGCGAGCAACTCATAACGCACGAACAGTTGATGGCAAGATGGTAACTGAAGGAGAACAAGTTGTAGTTGGTGATGTCAGCACCTCTTCAACAGTTGCCTACGAAGTTTTGTGTAGACGCCACCATATGCGCAAAGTAACTTCAAAAGTTTCTAATCCAGCAGCAGAACAATCTCTGCCATTTAATAACTAGGGAGTGCAAGATGAAAACTAAAGGGTATGCCGTAAAATCAGCTAAAGCTTTGCTTGAAAATTTTGAGTTTGAACGCAGAGAGCTTAGGCCACGAGATGTTGCCCTTGATATTTATTATGCAGGAATTTGTCACTCAGATATTCATCAAGCACGTGAAGAGTGGGGTCCATCAATGTTTCCAATGGTGCCAGGACATGAAATTGTTGGAAAAGTTATTGAAATTGGCTCTCAAGTAAGTAAGTTTAAAGTTGGTGAAATAATTGGAGTTGGCGTCTTTATTGATTCCTGCCGCAAATGCTCTAGCTGTAATTCAGGCCTTGAGCAGTACTGTGTTGAAGGAATGACTGGAACATACAACACACTTGAGCGTGATGGTAAAACAGTTGCACAAGGTGGTTACTCAGACAAGTTTGTAATTGACGAAGATTACGCAGTACATGTTCCTTCAAATCTAGATCTACCAGGTGTTGCTCCTCTCATGTGTGCTGGGATAACTCTTTACTCACCACTAAAGAATTGGAATGCTGGCCCTGGTAAAAAAGTAGGAATAATGGGCTTAGGCGGTCTTGGTCATATGGGTCTTAAATTTGCTCATGCATTAGGTGCTGAAACAACGGTCTTCTCGCACTCACCTGAGAAAGAATCTGATGCAAAAGCAATGGGTGCAGATCATTTTGTTGTAACAAAAGATGTCAAATCACTAGCAAAGTTAAATATGAGCTTTGATTTGATATTAAATACAGTCTCAGCAGATTTAGATCTAGACCCGTATCTACAATTTCTAAAATTGGATGGAACTTTAGTTGTAATTGGCTTGCCGGGTAAACCTTATGCAATTAATGCTGGGACCTTACTTGGTCAAAGACGATCACTGGCCGGATCAATGATTGGCGGGATCGCTCAATTACAGGAAATGTTAAATTTCTGCGGCCAACATAATATTGTTAGCGATGTTGAAGTAATCAAATCGGATTACATAAACAAAGCTTATGATCGAACTGTAGCAAGTGATGTTAAATATCGCTTCGTGATTGATGCAAAGAGTTTCTAAACAAATTGGTGGGCAAAAAGTGCCAGTATTGGTGCTAAAGCAAGCGCTGGAAGCAAGTTACCAACTGCAATTTGCTTGATTCTAAGTAATCGAAGCGAAATTCCTACCAGCAATATGCCGCCAACTGCAGTCATTACTGAAACTTGGTAATCAGCCAAAATTGAACCAAGAAATAAACCGATTGCTGTCCAAATAAATTGATAAATACCTACTGGCAAGCTTGATAAAGCCACTCCCCAGCCAAGGGAGGCAGCAAAAGCAAGGGATGCGAAACCATCTAACGTGCTCTTTAAAACCAACTGGTCAATACCAGTTCCCATGCCATCTGAGATGCTGCCAAGTATTGCAAGTGGCCCAATAGCAAATATCAGCGAGGCAGTGACAAATCCTTCAACAAAATTTGAACCGCTATCTTTGCTAAATCTTTGCTTAAGCGAAACTCCAACACCTTCAAGTCGATCTTCAATTTTCAATAAAGATCCAATTATTGCTCCAGCAAGGAGTGAGAATATTACAACTAAAATTACCGAACCTTTAGGCATCGCTTCATGAAGGTCTTTATTCCAATAAGCTGATAAAGCATCGGCAGCAGAAATTATTGTTACACAACCTAAAACATCAGTAATCAAATTTCTAAGTTTTTCACTAATTTTGCTACCAATAAATACGCCTAATGTGCCACCAATAACTATTGTTGCTATATTTAAAACAGTTCCAAAGCCTGGAAACATTATACAAACCTAATAAATGATGCAATGCCAACTACTAGACAGTAAATAGCGAACGGATACAAAGTTTTAGTTTTAAACCAACGCACTAAAAATGAGACACTAAAATAAGTAGCAACAAAAGAGACTAGTGAGCCGACCAAAATTTGGCCGAGTAACTCATTTGTATCACTAGTAAATAATTCAGGAAGCTTCAGAATTGAAGCGCCGACAATTACTGGCAGTGAAAGTAAAAAGGCAAAATCAGATGCAACTGAGTGATTGAGCTTGCGTAGCAATCCAGCGCTCATCGTTACGCCGAACCTACTAATTCCAGCAAAAAGGGCCAGGCTCTGACCAAAACCGATGACAACCGCACTTTTGGCATTTACTCGGTGGTCAATCTCTGCATCCGAATCAAGATACTCAGTAGCTATATCGCGCCTAGATAATCTTTCAGCAGCAATTAACAGCAATCCATTTACTGTAAGGAAAACTGCTGTGTATTCAGGCTTGCCAAAAATGCTTTGAAAATAATCACCAAAGACAACCCCTAGAACTCCAACCGGAATTGTTGCGATAACTATGTAGCCAAGGACTCGAAAAGGAGTTGATTGGAAATTTCTTGATTTAAATGCTCTAAAGGTTCCGCCAATTAATCCAATCCAACGTTTTCTAAATACAATAAATAATGCAATTGAACTAGCAAGATGCATTGCAATCGTGATCAATAAATATGCTTGATTTTCTTCACTTATAAACTCTCTAAAAGAGCCACCTATCCATGCTGGAATCAAAATTGCATGGCCAAGGCTTGAAATTGGGAATAATTCAGTTATACCCTGAATAAATCCAATTATTACTGCTTGCCCATAGGTGAAACTCAAAATATTCCAATCGGTAGTTGTTTGGGTTAGAGTTTAGCAGTGAGCATGTCAACAAGTGGTGATAATCTGTCAAAAAGAATCGTTAATATGCTTAGGCCATCTAGAACAATTCCAAATACCCCATGGCGAGCAGATTCAACCTGGTCACTTGGCACAGGCAAACATCATATTCAAAGACTTTCGATTCTTTTTTTTGGATTAACAATGTTTGGAATTGGTGAAGCATTCTTAGTTGTAGCTGGACTTGGTAATTCACCTTGGATGGTTCTCTCTGAAGGGATATCAATTAACACTGTTTTAAATATTGGTGAATCTACATTTTTAGTTTCAGTTCTTGTGCTTTTACTATGGATTCCACTTAGGCAAAAGCCAGGATTTGGCACAATTGCTAACATCGTTGTAATTGCAGCAGCTATCGAGGTTGGATTGCTTTTTATACCTGTGGTAGACAATTCTTTTTTAAAACATTTCTATACTTTGCTTGGAATTGCATTAGTTGGCGCCGGTTCTTCCCTTTACATCACCTGTGGACTTGGACCTGGACCTCGCGATGGTTTAATGACTGGATTGCATTACAAAACTGGGGTGCGAGTTGGCAGGGTGAGATTAGGAATTGAGATAATCGTTTCCGGTGCTGGGGCTGCGCTCGGTGGCTCATTAGGCATTGGAACCCTTCTATTTGCGCTGCTAATTGGGCAATCAGTGGCAATATCTCTCGGTGTCGTAGACCGACTTACCGCCAAGTAGCAAATAGATTTATCTCATTCCCACGGCTTGTTAGACCGAATCTGACCACATGTCGAAAACACCATGTATAAAAAACAGAAAGGTACCTCCATGCTTGATAGCTTCTTTAAAATCAATCAGCGTGGCTCAACCGTAGCTCGTGAAGTCCGTGGCGGAGTCGTCACATTTTTCACAATGGCTTACATCGTTGCGCTAAACCCATTAATCATCGGTCTTGCAAAAGATGTTGATGGAAAATACATTGGCGGAGGCGACGCACCTAATCTTGCATTAGTTGCAGCTGCTACCGCACTTATCGCAGGCGTTATGACCATCCTGATGGGCGTAGTCGCAAACTTTCCATTAGCCATTGCAACCGGCTTAGGCTTAAACACCTTCGTTGCAGTTGGTATTGCTTCCAAGATGAGCTGGGCAGATGCCATGGGTCTTATTGTTCTTGAAGGCATAATTATTCTTATTTTGGTACTAACTGGATTCCGTATTGCGGTTTTCAAAGCTGTACCTGGTCAATTAAAGATCGCTATCTCGGTTGGTATCGGCCTTTTCATTGCTTTAATCGGTTTAGTGGATGCTGGTTTCGTCCGCAAGACTGGTCCTGGTTCAGCTGTTGTGCCAGTATCTCTAGGTGATAATGGAAATCTAATTGGATGGCCAGTAGTTGTTTTTGCATTTGGCTTATTCTTAATGATTGGTTTGACCGTTAAGAAGGTTAAAGGTGCCCTTCTTATTGGAATAACACTGACTACTCTGGTAGCAATCGCAGTTGAATCAGCATTTAAAATTGGACCATTCGTTGGGCCCAATGGCGTCAATCCAAAAGGTTGGAATCTAAATGTTCCTGCAGTACCTGAGGCTATTGTTGCTACTCCAAAGTTTGACATTATTGGTGATTTCAACCTTCTAGGTGGATTTGACCGAATCTCAATCGTCGCAGCACTTCTTCTAGTATTTACACTTTTACTAGCAGACTTCTTCGACACAATGGGAACAATGACTGCTATTGGTAACCAAGCAGGCCTAGTAGATCGTGATGGCAATATTAAGGGTGCTGATCGCATTCTTCTAGTTGACTCACTAGCGGCTGCCGCTGGTGGTGCTGGTTCAGTTTCATCTAATACCTCATACATCGAGTCAGCATCTGGCGTTGGTGAAGGTGCAAAAACAGGTCTTGCTTCAGTTGTAACTGGAGTTCTATTCCTGCTTACAACCTTCTTAGCACCACTTGTTGCAGTCATCCCTTACGAAGCCGCTACCCCAGCTCTGATAATTGTTGGCTTCTTAATGATGTCTCAAATCAAGGGAATTGATTGGGATGATCTTGGAATTGCAATTCCAGCATTCTTAACAATTATCTTGATGCCATTTACTTACAATATTTCTGTAGGTATCGGTGCAGGATTTGTTTCATTTGTAGTTATTAGAATAATCCAAGGCCGCTCAAAGGAAATACATCCTTTGATGTACCTAGTATCTGGACTATTCATGGTTTATTTCTTGCAATCACCAATTAATATCTGGACTGCATAATTTAAATCAGAGTAAAGGGGCGGACCTTTTGGTTCGCCCCTTTACCATTTAATAGGTTCTAAATTTTTTTCTTTCAAACGTGCATTTACTTTACTAAATGGCTTTGACCCAAAAAAACCACGGTAAGCAGAGAGTGGGCTTGGGTGCGCGGATTCGAAAAGATCATCCTTGCTGAAGTAATGGGATAATTTTTGTGCCTCATTCCCCCATAAAATTCCTAAGGCGCCAGTGCCCGCACAGAACTTAATTACTGACTCTGTGAATACTTGCCAACCAAGATCTGAATGAGAACCAGATTTTCCTGGTTCAACCGTGAGACTGCGATTAATTAAAAATACTCCTTGGTTAGCCCAATCTGATAAATCACCATTCTCCCTTGAAATGCCTAGGTCATTCTCTAGCTCATTGAAGATATTTTTTAAAGAAGCAGGTAATTTTGTAATACTCGGAGAAACTGAAAAAGCAAGCCCATTTGCATAATCTGGATTTGGATATGGATCTTGACCAACAATCAGAACCTTTATTGAACTTGGGTCTTTTAGAAAAGCTGCAAATATATTTTTATCTTTCGGAATGAAATTTTGTGGCAATATTTTTGAAATCTTGCTTAAGGATTGCAAATCACTAACCTCATGCCAGGATTTTGGTAATAGGCCAACTAAGTCAACGGGCACGGGCAAAAAACCGACCATTCTCTGACTGAACCGAAATTGCTAAGCCATATGCTTCAGACAGATTTTGATCATTTATCACAGAATTAACTTCTCCTTTAGCAAGTACTGCTCCGTTGCGAAGTAGTAGTGCATGCGTGGTTCCGGCCGGGATCTCCTCAATATGATGAGTAACAATAACTGTTGCTGGAGCCAGTGGATCTCTTGCAAATGTTTCAATTCTCTTTAGCAGATCCTCTCTTCCGCCTAAATCTAATGAAGAAGCCGGCTCGTCTAAAAGAAGCAATTCGGGATCTGCCATAAGTGAGCGAGCAATTTGTACTCTTTTTTTCTCACCTTCACTGAGTGAGCCAAACAATCGATCTCCTAATTCACGAACACCAAGGGCGGTAAGAAGTGCCATTGCTCGGGATTCATCCCACAGGTCATATCGTTCTTGCCAACGCCCAAGCATTGCGTAAGCGGCAGTTAGAACGACATCCATAACCAATTCATCGGGTGGCATTTGTTCTACTAATGCCGAAGAGCTCAAACCAATTCTGGTTCTTAATTCAAAAACATCAACCTTGCCAAGCTGCTCCCCTAGAATTTTGATAGTTCCAGTGGTTGGATGAATTAGTGAAGAACATATCTGAAGTAATGTAGTTTTACCTGCACCATTAGGTCCAAGAATTACCCACCGCTGGCCATCTAATACTTGCCAATCAACCGGCCCAAGGATTATTCGCTCACCTCTGCGAACGCTTATACTTGATAACTCTAATATTGCGCTCATAAGGATCAAAGATACCGCGCCAGAAGGGGTAATACGGTTAATCTGACCCAATGCCCAATAAAAATCCCCCTGCCTTCACCGGGCTTATTCTGGTCTCAGGCGAAGATCGCCCAGGAATTACACAAAGCCTGATGAATGTACTTTCAGAGTTTGCGGTAAGTGTTATTGACATTGAGCAACTAATAATTAGAGATCGGCTACTTCTCACAGTCTTAATAACACTCAGTGAAGATCATGCTGAAGCGGTTGCCGCGGATTTGCAACTTCTACAAGAGAAGATTGGTCTAGATATTGCGATTGATTTTGTCCATCATGAACAATTAACAGCCGATTCTGAGCAACTCAACGTGGTAATTATTGGTGAAAGCATTAATCCCGCGCCAATTGCAGCTGTTGCTGATGAAATTGGAAAACTTGGTGGCAACATTATTGGCATTAGGCGAACTGCCACTACGCCAGTACTTGCAATTGAACTAAATATTCAGATACCAAATAAATCCATCAAAGATGTACAGCGTGCTTTGGCAAAGGTAGCAATAACTAACCGTATTGATCTGGCAGTGGAACCAAGTAATAGAAGTCGCGAAGCAAAAAGATTAGTCCTACTTGATATGGATTCCACTTTAATCCAGCAGGAGGTGATTGATCTTTTAGCAAAGCATGCAGGCAAATCAGACCAAGTTTCAGAAATAACTGCTAAAGCCATGGCTGGTGAATTAGATTTCTCTGAAGCATTAGCTGCTAGGGTCAAATTAATAGCTGGATTAGATGAGTCTGTAATAATCGATGTGCGCAAAGAGATTACTTTAACTAACGGTGCGGAAAAATTGATTCAAACTCTTCATAAGCAAGGTCATAAAGTTGGCGTGGTTTCTGGTGGATTTATTGATGTAATTGAACCAATTCTTAAGGATTTGAAGATTGATTATTATCGAGCAAATAAACTCGAAATTTCCGGCAGAAAACTTACGGGTAAGTGTGACGGTGAGATTATTGATCGTGTTGCTAAATATAAATCTCTAGTTGAGTTTGCAGAAAAAGAAGGTGTAGATCTTTCTCAAACCGTTGCAATAGGTGATGGCGCAAATGATTTAGATATGATTGAGGCTGCGGGCTTAGGTATCGCTTTTAACGCTAAGCCAAAAGTGGCGGCGGCAGCGGCAACAACAATTAGTACTTCAGACCTTTCAACTGTCCTATTGTTGATGGGTATTCAAACTAATTCTTGAAACTTTTTTCGGCAAGATTACGCAATTTTTTAACCATATCTGATGGGTCATTTGATTTATAAACTGCGCTTCCAGCAACAAAACAATTAGCGCCAGCATTAGCAGCTATCTCAATAGTAGATTCAGATACACCACCATCGATCTGAAGAAGTGGAATTGGCTCTTTGCATGTGTTTATTCGAGATCTTGCGATTGAAACCTTATTCATCTGCTCACTCATGAATGCTTGACCGCCGAAACCAGGCTCAACGGTCATGATTAATAACATATCTATTTCCTCTATGAACTCCTCAACCATCGAAAAATCTGTTGCCGGCTTTATGGCTAACCCAACTTTGGCTCCATTAGATTTAATATCAATAATCGTTTGTCGAACATTTTTTGCTGCCTCATAGTGAAAGGTAACTGATTTACAACCATTTTGAGCATACTTCGGGGCCAAATTATCTGGATCTTCAATCATAAGATGGGCATCAACAGGCAATGATGAGAATTTAATTATTTCAACTGCTCGCTTAAAATCGAAAGTCATATTTGGTACGAACTTGTTATCCATTATGTCTAAGTGCAACATATCTGAGACTTCTTTTACTTTATTAATCTCATTTTCAAGGTCATCAAAATTAGCGTTGAGGATACTTGGACAGATAAGTACTTGATTCTTCATATCTAATTTAACCAACCTTCTGGAAAAGAACCATAAACATTCCATCTGATTGATCCAGGTGTGTCCAAAGTTGCATACTTCCATCATCTTGAACGCCTTGCAGGTGAGCAGTAGCAAAGGTAGGGATGGGCAGGATCTTCATATCTGCGTGCTTATCAAGAAAATCAATTACTTGAGCTTTTGTCTCCGCCAGATGAGGTGAACATGTTACATAAGCAATAAGGCCGCCAGGATTTAGTAACTGATAAGAGCTACTTAATAAATTTCGCTGTAGAACTACTAATTCCTTTAAATCCTGTAAGGATTTTCGCCATCTAGCTTCCGGCCTTCTTCGTAGAGCACCAAGTCCTGTGCAAGGAGCATCAACTAATATGCGATCAAATTTTTCATGAAAATTATTTGAGTCAGTTCCATCAAAACTCACCACTTGCTGATTGTTAACAACTCTTTTCACCAACTCTGCTCGATGAGGAATTGGCTCATTAGCAAGAAATTTAGCAGATGGATCTTGCTCTCTTAATGAGTTAAAAAGGTATGCAGCTTTTCCTCCAGGACCGGCGCACATATCAAGCCAAGATAAACCAGGCTGGAGTGTTGCTAGAAAATTTTCAACTACAGCTTGAGATCCACGATCTTGCACTCCAGCTCTTCTTTCGATAATTGGAGCAAACTCAGATGGTATGCCTGACAAATTTGCACCATTTTGAAAGCCAGTCAATTTAGTAGCACCTGCTTCACATAGCTCAGTAATTGTAGATTTACCAGGCCAGGCAACAACATCAGGTTCTGCTGGAAAGTTGTTAGCTTTTAATAATTCTTCGACTTTTTGCCAGTCTTTAAGTTGATCATAAAAAGAGGAGATAATCCATTCAGGATGGCTATATTCGATTGATAACCTCTGCAAATTAGGCATGGTAGATATTTCAGATAAATCGTTTGTATCTGCTGACACTTTTCGAAGTATTGCATTTACATAAGATGCCTTTGATTCACCAGCAACTAATTTTGCAACCTCAACTGTCTCAGAAACTGCCGCATGATCTGCAACTCGCATTTGTGTTAATTGATGTATACCGATTCTAAGAAGATCAATAATTTTAGGATCTAGATCATTAAATGGGCGATCAATAAATTTTGTGAGTATGTAATCATGGCGACCTTGCATACGTAATGTTCCATAGGCTAATTCAGTTGTGAATGCTTTATCGGCAGTATTCATCTTCGATTTTGATAGTAATTCAGGGAGCCTAATATTTGCGTATGCACCTTCTCGATTTACTTGATGCACTAATTCATATGCAGTAAGTCGTGATGGATTCGGATTTGGCTTACCCAAGTTGTAAGCCTTGCTTACTAGGTAAACCTCTAATAAATTCTGCAGCACTCATTTGAGATCGACCAGCTGGAGTAAGTATGAGAATCTCAATAACACCATCTAAGACACCTACAAATAAACGTTCTCCATTAATAACAATATCTGCTGGTTTAACTTGATCAACAAATGAGGAGGCAACTAAGGCATCAATTTTGATTCTTAACTCTCCGAGCAAACTCCATACTCCAGGATTACTAGATAGAGCACGAAATTTGTTTACAACTTGATTAGAGCTTTGCTGCCAATCGATCTTGCCATCATTTTTACTTATTTTTGGTGCCAAAGTGATTCCATTAGATGCTTGAGGCTTTGGAATTACGCCATCAGAAATAAGTTCAAGGCTCTTAATTGCCAGGTCTGAGCCGATCTGGCTTAACCTTTTTAATAACTCATCTGAGTTCTCATTATCATTGATAGGAGTTACTTGTTCTAAATACACCGGTCCAGTATCCATACCTTTATCTAACTTAAAGACTGTTATTCCAGTTTGTTTATCCCCATTAAGAATTGCCCACTGCACAGGTGCAGCTCCTCGCCAGCGAGGTAACAAAGAGAAATGAACATTTATCCACCCAGATTTTGGTAATTCAAGCAAATCGAGTGGAATTATTCGCCCATAAGCAATTGTTATTACAATCTCAGGCTTAATATTCTCAATTACTTTTTTAAGTTCATCGTTATTCTCTGGCTTTTGTACATTTAAACCTAATGATTCAGCCCAAGTTGCTAACTCATTTGCGACCACATGCATTCCTCGCCCAGTTGCCTTATCTGGATTGGTTAATAAACCAATTAATTGATGGGTACTACTTGCATTTAATGCAGAGATCAGTGGGATTGCTACTGGCGAAGAGGAAGCGACAACAACCTTCAATTTATTACAGACCTAAACCGAAAGTTGAATGAGGAGAAACTTTAATAGTTGGTGACTGACCAGATTCAGCTGCTAATCCAAACCATTCAGATTCACGTATCTCTTTCATCGCTATTTTACGCTGCTCAGATTTCATACGATCGATGAAAAGAACGCCATTTAAATGATCGGTTTCGTGTTGAAGACATCTTGCAAGTAACTCAGTTCCCTCAACAATTATTGGCTCACCATGGATATTGAAACCTTTAGCTACTGCTCGAAATGCTCTTGGAGTTTCATAAACTAAATCTGGAAAAGATAGACAACCTTCCTCTCCCTCTTGCATTTCATCACTTAAATCAAGGGATGGATTGATGAGGTGACCAATTTCGTCATCAATATCCCATACAAATACTCTTAGTGGTACACCTATTTGTGGTGCAGCAAGACCAGCTCCAGGTGCCGCCTGCATAGTTTGAGTTAGGTCTTCAACCAGCTGCCTTAACTCTTTATCAAAATCGACTACCAAAGAGGCCGGCGTAACTAATACCGGATCCCCAAATAATCTGATTGGTTGAATAGCCATAAGCAAATCATACTTCAGTTAGAGGGACTATAAATCAAATGGGTCAAATCGAATCTTGAATATTTTTCGCCGTTTTACTGCCTGGACCTTAGCTACATCATCTAAAAGGTCAACAAGAAGTGATCCCTCAACTAGTTTCACGCGAATCAATAATTTACTTTTAAATCTGTCAATTGCGATTGGTCCAGTAATCTCATAAGTCTTACTATTTCGTAAATTCTCTGCAAATTTTGAAATCTCATCCTTGTCGCCTTCTACTACGGCAACACGATAATAAGGCGGAAGTTTTGCTTTCTCTCTATTACTTAGCTCAGAAATTGCATTAGCCATTGGATCAGCCCTTAGTAAAGATTGAACTGCTGGGTGGTTGTTTGGCAGCGATAGAAAAATTTCTGCAGTACTACTTGCTTTAGCCAAAAGCGAGAACCAATGAAACTTAGCTATCTCTTCAGCTCTTAGTGAGGGTCGATTAAAAATTTTATCCCCATCTAGCATCACGATTGTGGAATAAGTACCATTTGGCTCAGATCCCGTTGTTGCAACAATTATGTGCCGACCACTTGGAACTACATCGACCTGCTTATTTCCGGATGATACAAGTATTACGATTCTTGGTATCGCCTTACCAATTTCCTCAGCTGTTCTCTCAATACCTTTCGCAATTACAAATGGGCGAGTATCACTACAAAATGTACATTTCCAGTTAGTAAACTCCTTTTTACATAGATAACATCTAGGAATCTTCTTCGGCCCATCGATTTGTAGCTTTCCACCACACTCACAACTTGCAGTATTGCGGCACCTAGAACATAGAAATAAATTTGCATAACCTTTCTCTGCAACTGAAACAAGTGCATTGCCTGAGGAGATTCCCTTCTTTATAGAGAATATATAAGAGTTCCCATTTTCGTTAGTTAGGAACTTTTGGTTACTTCTTCTTCTATACATCTTTTTTTCTAACCAACCAATTTCTATCAATCTGGCAATCTCAAGAGAGTGCGAAGCAGATATAAAGATAAGAGAAGTATCATTATCACGTAACAACGTAACATCACGGGTATTCCAACCAGGAGCATGAATTTCATAGTGGGATTCATCTAAATCTGAAAGCACAATCACGGTGGCATTTTTTTCTAAATGAGTGAATACACCACTTCTAGTGCTTATGATTACTGATGGTGAGTTAAATCTGCTTCTTAAAAAGTTACGATACCTAACACTCTTACTTAAATGAGAGCCTAACTCAACTACACCGTCACCGAATACATTGCTAAGTAATGCTGAAATATATGTAATATCTTTCTCATCCGGGACTAACAAAAGAACTTGACTGACTTGGGCTCTAAGTTTTACCATCTCAACTAGAAACCAGTTTGGATCTATTGCTAAAGGAAAACTAATCCCCCATTTGATCCGTTGCTTTCCTAATAACTGGCCATAATCTGCACGGCCAATAATTTCTCTCAGCTCAGGTGATTCATAATCTGAGCGAATCGTGTTTGTTTCTGTACTGATCAACACTTTCTCTTCTTTTAAAACACGGCCAGGTATTGATGATTTTAATATTGACCAAAAACTGCCGCCAAATCTATTTCTTACACTTTCAACATGTTCCAACATGCTCTTACTGATTAATCCACTTGGCGCAGCTAATTCAAGAATAGGTTTAAGTTTTTTATCTTGATCGCTTTTACTCTTTCGTTGAAGAATAATGCCCTCAGCCTTTGCATTTCCAAAATCTACTAATACTTTGCTACCTACTGTTGCATCAATAGCTAATAATTCCGGTACTAAATAATCATAAACACCCTCTAAATGAGAGACAGGAGTATCAACTAAAATAGATGCAACCGGCAAATTATTTGTTGTAGGAGTAGAACTTTGCGATACTTTTGCAACTGCCTGCCGCTTGAGTTTAAGTGGAGCTGCCACTGCTTATTTAACTAGTGCCTTAAGCGCGTTAGCTCGATCTGTTTTCTCCCAAGAGAAATCTGGCAATTCTCTTCCAAAGTGACCATACGCTGCAGTTTTGCCATAGATCGGACGTAGCAGATTTAAATCTCTAATAATTGCAGCCGGACGAAGATCAAATACCTCTTTTACTGCATCGCTTATTTTACCAAGATCAAATTTCTCAGTGCCAAATGTTTCAATAAATAATCCAACTGGCTGAGCCTTACCAATTGCATAAGCAACTTGGACCTCGCATCGATCGGCCAAACCAGCAGCAACAACATTTTTTGCAACCCAGCGCATTGCATATGCTGCAGATCGATCTACCTTAGATGGATCTTTGCCGGAGAATGCACCACCACCGTGGCGAGCCATACCACCATAAGTATCAACAATTATCTTTCTGCCAGTAAGTCCAGCATCTCCCATTGGCCCACCAATAACGAAGCGACCAGTTGGATTAATAAGTAATCTGACATTTGATGAATCGATATTTAAATCCTTAATAATTGGATCAATTACAAACTTCTTAACCTCTGGAGCTAACTTCTTTTCTAAATCTACATCTGGTGCATGCTGAGATGAGATAACAACGGTGTTAAGGGCAACCGCTTTGTCTCCCTGATACTCAATTGTTACTTGAGTTTTTCCATCCGGGCGAAGATATGAAAGCGTGCCATCTTTTCTAACCTTTGTTAGTTGCTGAGCTAATTTATGAGCAAGTGAGATGGGTAGGGGCATTAATTCGGGCGTATCGGTGCACGCATACCCAAACATCAATCCTTGGTCACCAGCTCCTTGTAGATCCAAAGGATCAGCTGATGATGAAACTCTACTTTCAAATGCATCATTAACACCTTGTGCAATATCTTGTGACTGTTGACCTATCGAGATTGAAACTCCACAACTATTTCCATCAAATCCCTTTTCGGATGAGTCATATCCGATCTCTAAAACTGTGTCACGCACTATATCCATTACATCTGCGTAGCCATTAGTTGTTACTTCACCAGCAACATGAACTTGACCAGTTGTAATTAAAGTTTCAACAGCTACCCGACTCTTAGAGTCTTGAGATAGTAGTGAGTCTAAAATTGCGTCAGATATCTGATCTGCAATCTTGTCTGGGTGACCTTCAGTAACTGATTCTGATGTAAATAGGCGATTTTTCATGGGCTTAACCTAACTTACTTACTAATTGATCCAACAATATATCCGAGAGCGTGTCTTTAGATATTTCAGGTACTTCTATCACATTCTTCTCTTTATCTATGATTAATCCCTGAGTTTTATTACTTCCGAAGATTGCCCCTCCAGAAACATTATTAACGTATATCAAATCAAGTGATTTACTTGCTAATTTTGTAAATCCGCTTAGCTCTAGATCCTTAACATCTTTATATGTTTCAGCAGCAAACCCAATAATCACCTGTGAATCTTTCTTTGCTTTTGCAAGTGATAACAAAATATCTGGATTCTTATCTAACTCAAGAGTTTTCAACGAGTCTTTTTTAACTTTTTCATCTGAATAATTAAGTATCTTTGCATCCGCTACTGCTGCGCTCATAATTAATGCGTCACAGTGTGGAAACTCAACGGCAAGAATTGCTGCCATTTGCTCTGCTGTTTCAACTGCAGTGGTAGTTATTCCCTCAATTTCTGGTAAATCAGTATTTGCTGTTACAAGATGTACTTGTGCTCCTCTACTGGCTGCTGCCATAGCTAACGCAAAGCCTTGTTTGCCAGAGGATCTATTTCCTATAAATCTAATTGGATCAATCGGCTCTCGAGTGCCACCAGAGGTTATGAGTAGGCGTTTACCAACTAAATCAGCTGCTTGTAGAGATACTTTGTTAATTTCTGCAATTATCCTCCAACTATCTGGATATCTACCAACGCCGAAATCTGCTCCAGTCATACGGCCTTCATCAGGTTGAATGACCACAAAACCACGCTCTGTAAGAATTTTTACATTACTTACCGTGGCAGGATTACTCCACATTTCTGGATGCATTGCTGGAACTAAAATTTTTGGTGCAGTAGATGCCAAAACTATATTTGTTAACAAATCATCAGCTCGACCAGAGGCTAATTTTGCTAATAAATCAGCAGTTGTTGGCGCAATAACAATTAAATCACTCACTTTAGCCATCGATATATGCGGAACACTTTCAACATCAGACCATAGATCGGTAATTACTTTACGTCCAGATAGCGCTTCCCACGTTGCTTTACCAACAAAATTCAAACTTGCCGCAGTAGGCACAACATCGACAATAAATCCTTCATCTTGCAATCGACGCAGTAATTCGCATGACTTATAAGCCGAAATACCTCCGGCTACACCAAGCAGTAGTTTGCGACCACGGGGAAACATGGGCAGATAATTAGCTGGCTGAATCAGCTGGCTTTGGTTCCAAATTTTCGATAGTTAATAGACCTTCATTAATTTCACGAAGTGCAATTGATAATGGCTTCTCATGAACATAGGTCTCAACAAGGGGGCCAACATATTCAAGTAAGCCTTCGCCAAGTTGTGAATAATAAGCATTGATCTGACGAGCACGCTTTGCTGCATAAAGAACTAAGCTGTATTTAGATCCAGCTTTATCTAATAGGGCATCAATTGGTGGATTAGTGATTCCATCTAATGCTTGATTGGTCATTGAAGTACCCCTTAAAAGTAAGCTAATTAGCGAAGGGCTAAAGATACCAGTTCTTCAACTGACTGCTCTACCTGGTGATTCACCACCACATGATCAAATTCAGTTGCCGCTTTTAGCTCCTCCCGTGCACGATCTAGGCGGGTTTGAGTGGAGTGCTCAGATTCAGTTCCTCGATTTACCAGTCTGGTGGTCAACTCCTCCCAGGATGGAGGTTCGATAAAGACCAAAATAGCACTCTTTGAATTCTTTCGAACTTGGCGTGCACCATTTAATTCAATTTCAAGGATTACATTTTTTCCAGCCAATAGCGCTTCATCTACAGCATTCTTTGGTGTTCCATACTTTGCTCCAGCAAAGTTTGCCCATTCAAGAAATTCATCTTGCTTTACCATTTGATCAAATTTTTCATCTGAAACAAAATGATAATCAACGCCATCTACTTCACCGGTGCGCATCTTTCTGGTAGTTGCAGAAATTGAGATCCAAAATCGATCATCTATTCTTAATTTATTTGTAATAGTACTTTTACCAACACCACTAGGTCCTGATACAACTAATAATTTTCCACTTTTGCGAGAGTTTTTAATCAATAGAAACTCCTGCCTTAATAGCTCTAATTGTCGATGCCCGACCCCACCAATTCTACGCGATGGAGAGATGCCAGTTCGTTCTAGAATAATTTCAGCCCTGGATAGCCCAATACCAGGAACGGATTGAAGTAAATCAACCAGCTTCATTCGGGCAATTGATTTTCGATCATCTACAAAAAGATCAAAAAAGAATAACTCGCCCTTTGTAATCTGCTCTTTTACCTTAGCCCGCTCTTGTCTAGCTGCTACCGCCCGCTGACCTGCCTTACGTCTTGAACGACGGCTTAATCGAGGAGGCAACATATTAGCCAAGCGTACTGGCGATTTGCTCAATCTTTTTGCGCATCATTGTGTCAGAACCATTCCACATTGAGGTGATCGATCTACCGATAACTACAAAATCAGCGCCAGCAGATATTGCATCCTTTGGTGACATAATCCGAACTTGATCGCCCGCATCATCACCTTCAACCCGCACGCCCGGTGTTATTAAAACTGCATCTTTTGAAATTGCACGTAATGATCCAACCTCAAATGGTGAACTTACTAGTGAGGTAGCTCCTGACGAAAGCGCCATCTGTGCCCAACTTTTCGTGGTCTCTTCAATCGTAGATTTCTGGCCCATTAAATCAAACTCAGATTGAGAAAAGGAGGTTAGAACAGTTACCGCAGTGATTGATCCTCCTGGCAAAGCATCTGCTGCTGCTTTAATCATTTTGCTGCCACCAGATGCATGAACAGTTAGGAATTTTGGCGCTAAATCACTAACGGACTCAACCGCTCCTTTAACTGTATTTGGGATGTCATATAACTTTAGATCTAAAAATAACTCGAACGCTGCAACCTGGCGCAACTGCTTAATTCCATCTGAACCATGACGTAAATAAAACTCAAGCCCAATTTTGTAATGATCAATAAAATCATTTGAAGCTTTAATCCAACTTGCTGCTTCATCTACACCCTTAGTATCCAGGGCAAGAATTATCGGTAGCTTCATTAAATACCCCGATGGGCAAAACCAATTGCATCACGAAAATCATTAAACCCTTTTTGAGTAAGTAACTCTGACAATTGTTCCTTAATCTGCATAGCTGCATTTGGATTTCCGAAGGTTGCTGTTCCAATTGATACCGCACTTGCTCCAGCCAAAATTAATTCAAATGCGTCCCGGCCACTTGCAACGCCACCCATGCCAACGATTGGTGTATTTGGAAAAGCTTGATGAACTTGATAAATAGCACGAACTGCAACAGGTCTAATCGCAGGGCCTGATAATCCCCCAGTTTTTCCGGCTAGTTTTGGCTTCATGGTATTTGTATCAATAACCATTCCAAGTAATGTATTTATTAATGCCAGTCCATCAACTCCGGCATTAATTACCGATGCTGCAATCTCAACAATATCGGTCACATCTGGAGATAACTTTGCAATTATCGGTAACTCTCCTCCGATGTTTCTTCTAACTGCTTCAATGACCGCAACCGCTGTGTCAGGATGACAAGCAAAAACTTGTCCACGATTTTCTACGTTAGGGCATGAAATATTTACCTCAACTGCACTAATTCCAGAAACTGCCCGCAATCTGCGGGATAAGACGCCATACTCATCAACTGTTTCCCCAGCTATTGAAACAATTACTTTTGCTTTCTGTTCAACTAGCCATGGAATGTCTTTTTCTAGAAATGTATCTATGCCTGGGCCTTGTAAACCAATTGAGTTAAGCATTCCGCTTGGCGTCTCTGCCATTCGCGGTGTTGCCCGGCCAGTCCTAGGTTTAGTCATAATAGATTTAGTTACGATCGCGCCAAGTTCACTTAATGGGAAAAATTGCGATAATTCTTGACCAGAGCTAGCACATCCACTTGCAGTAAAGATTGGGTTAGAAAATCTTTTGCTACCAATCTTTGTTGAAAAATCCAGAGTAGACATAGTTATAACCCGTCCAAAACTGTTTTTTTATCCCAAATAATCTCAGCACCATCCATTACTGGACCATCAATACAGGTACGCACCATTTTTATGCCATCTTCATGCTTAATTGGCACAACACAAGTCATGCAAACCCCGATGCCACATGCCATTGCTTCTTCAACTGCGCACTGATGCGCTAAATCAAACTCATCAGCAATTTTTGCAATTGCAGCCAGCATTCCCATCGGTCCACAGGAGTAAACAACCTCAGTCCCAAACTCACGAATTAACCGCGGAATTGCCTCACTTATTTGGCCATGTATGCCGGTAGTTCCATCATCAGTGGTTAGAGTTAAAGAAGAAACACTCCGCTTGCCCTCAAGTGGAGCATAAATTTTGTTAGCAGTGCTTGCACCTAAAACCATATCAACCCGACAGCCCCGATTTTTTAGCAGCTCGGCCAGAGCAAATAATGGCGCAGATCCATACCCACCACCGATCAACATTGTGTTGGCATTTGTGGTTGGGATTCCAAATGCAGTACCAAGTGGGCCGATTAAATCAACAAAGTCACCAACAATTCTTGAACATAGCCACTTACTTCCCTCACCATGCGGGGCAATGACTAATTCAATACTTCCACCCATTGGGCCTTTATCAATTGCGCGGTAAATCGCAAACGCTCTTCTTAGTATTAATGATGAGTGGGATCCACCAACTGATATCGCAACAAAATTACCTGGGCGGCAGTGAGCAGCCATATCACCAACAGCAAAAACCATATGATGGTATGGCCCAACTTTCTTATTACTAATTACCTCAGCGTTCATTTGAACAGAATTTTTGTTAATTTTTTGGGGAATCATCAATTCATCCATTCTTGAAGTGATTTAATACCAAAATCATCTTTCTGAAGAGCAGAAATTCCTGCAACCGCCGCTTTAAATCCTGGAATTGTCGTAATACATGACACTGATCTTGATACTGCAGCAGTTCTAATTAAGAATCCATCATGGCGAGATCCTCTACCCAGTGGAGTATTAATCACGAGCTGTACTAAACCTTTAGCAATAACATCATTCGCAGACAACTTATTTGAATTTATATCAGAGTTTTTCCGCACAAGTTCTGACGGAACACCTTTTCCAGCTAAAAATGAATTTGTTCCAGATGTACTATAAATTTTAAACCCAAGCTCATGCAGATCTCTTGCTGCTCTCCAGCCAGGTTCTTTATCCCGCTCTGAAAGAGAGATGAAAACTGCACCTGATTTAGGTAGTGGTCCAAACGCTGCTGTTTGACTCTTTGCAAATGCCAAACCGAAATTACTTGCAATACCCATTACCTCACCAGTTGATTTCATCTCGGGACCAAGAACTGTGTCAATACCGGTTCCATCAACTCTTCTGAAACGGTTAAATGGCAAGACCGCCTCTTTTACTGAAACTCCATTTGCGTTGCCATCACCTATTTTAGGAAGAATTTGTTCTGCGCGAAGTTGTGAGATCTTTACTCCAGTTGTAATTAATGCCGCAGCCTTCGCTAATTGAACTCCAGTTGCTTTAGCCACAAATGGGACAGTTCGAGATGCCCGTGGATTAGCCTCTAAAACATATAATTTTTTGGGATTACCACTCACAGCAAATTGAATATTCATTAGCCCTAAAACACCAACGTCTTTTGCAATCTTTTCAGTTGCTTGTCTTATTTCAACAAGTAACTCTTTAGTCAGAGAAATACTAGGAATAACGCAGGCTGAATCTCCAGAATGTATTCCGGCCTCTTCAATATGTTCCATTACACCCGCTAAGTAAAGTTCAGAACCATCATATAAAGCATCAACATCAATTTCTATTGCATCATCCAAAAACTTGTCAATTAAAACTGGGTGATTTGGTGTTACCGCTGTTGCTGCTTCGATAAATCCTCGTAAAGACTCTTCATCATAAACAATCTCCATTCCACGACCACCTAATACATAAGAAGGTCTAACTAATACTGGATAACCAATTATGCTAGCAATTTTTGTTGCGTCTTCATAAGAATTTGCCATTCCAAAGTTAGGAGCCAAAAGATTATTCTGTTTTAGTATTTCACCAAATGCTCCACGCTCTTCTGCTAAATCAATTGCATCAGGTGAGGTACCAAGAATTCTGACACCTGCCTCCATTAGCCCTCGGGCTAGACCAAGTGGAGTTTGACCACCTAATTGTGCAATTACTCCAAGAATTGGTCCTGCTTTACTTTCTGCCTCAATGACCTCTAAAACATCCTCAAGTGTTAAAGGTTCAAAGTAGAGACGATCGGAGGTGTCATAATCGGTTGAAACAGTTTCGGGATTGCAATTAATCATTATCGTTTCGTATCCAGCTTTACGAAGTGCAAATGATGCATGCACGCATGAGTAATCAAACTCAATTCCTTGTCCAATTCGATTCGGTCCGCTGCCAAGAATTATTACTGCTTCTTTAGTACGAGGAAGAACTTCACTCTCCTCATCATATGCAGAGTAATAATACGGAGTAAGGGCGGCGAACTCCCCTGCGCAGGTATCAACTGTTTTATATACCGGATGCAGATTAAAATTTATCCGAGTTTGTTTAATTTGCGATTCAGTGGCATTCCGTAAGTTTGCAATCTGTAGGTCAGAGAAACCCATCATTTTTGCAGATCTAATTGTCTTTTTTGTTAATTCACCAGAGTTTTTTAATTGTTGAGCCTCAAGATTAATTAAATTTATCTGTTCTAAAAACCATGGATCAATCTTCGTGGCCTGAAATACCTCATCAATATTCGCACCTAAATGCAATGCTTGCTGAACCTGCTGTAACCGAAATTCTGTCGGAATGGTCATTTTTTTCATTAACTCCGGAAGATTTCCTTCATTCCATATGAAACTTGCTCCATTTTTTTCAAGAGATCTCAATGCCTTTTGCATAGCCTCTGGAAAACTTCGACCAATCGCCATGGCTTCGCCAACACTTTTCATAGTTGTTGTAAGCCGTGAATCTGCTTCTGGGAATTTTTCAAAAGCGAACCTAGGCACTTTTACTACAACATAATCAAGTGATGGCTCAAATGATGCTGGGGTAGATTTTGTAATGTCATTATCAATCTCATCTAATGTGTAACCGATAGCTAATTTTGTAGCAATTTTTGCAATTGGAAATCCAGTTGCTTTGGAAGCAAGTGCTGATGACCTTGAAACTCTTGGATTCATCTCAATAACAATTATTCGACCATCTGCTGGATTTACTGCAAACTGAATATTGCAGCCTCCAGTTGCCACTCCAACCTCTCTGATAATTGCAATCGAAAGATCTCTTAGTCTCTGATATTCGACATCAGTTAAAGTCATAGCTGGTGCAACAGTTATTGAATCTCCTGTATGAACGCCCATTGGATCAATGTTTTCAATACTGCAAACAATCACCACGTTGTCTTTATGATCACGCATTACTTCAAGCTCATACTCCTTCCAACCAATAATTGATTCTTCAAGCAGTACTTCAGTTGTTGGACTATGTCGCAGACCAGTTCCGGCAATCTGCTGTAGATCAGATTCGTTATAAGCAATTCCAGAACCAAGACCACCCATAGTGAATGAGGGACGAACTACAACCGGATATTTCAATTCAACAACCGCAGCAAGACAGTCTTGCATTGAATGGCAAATTTTTGATTTGGCTGACTCTCCCCCAATGGTTGCAACTATTTTTTTAAATTTTTCACGATCTTCACCGCGCTTAATTGCATCAATGTCAGCCCCAATTAGCTTTGTTCCAAATCTTTCAAAAGATCCTCGCTCATTTAAAGCCATTGCAGCATTTAACGCTGTCTGACCTCCCAACGTTGCAAGCACAGCATCTGGTCTTTCTTTATCTAATATTTTCTCAATTACTTCAGGAGTAATTGGCTCTATGTAAGTTGCATCTGCAAATTCTGGATCGGTCATAATTGTGGCTGGGTTTGAGTTGATCAAA
>Ga0164293_10000695_pt1 | contig 27406 bp, 20 predicted proteins | sample GEODES118metaG_FD_111487 | JGI IMG/M metagenome (GOLD analysis project Ga0164293, IMG submission 111487) | Eutrophic lake water microbial communities from Lake Mendota, Wisconsin, USA - GEODES118 metaG | ecosystem: Environmental > Aquatic > Freshwater > Lake | place: USA: Lake Mendota...
CAAAAGCATATGCCATTTCAACAGGTATAATGCTTGCTTTTTTGGTTATAAGCTACTTTATTGTTGCCAGCCGTGTTGAACCGGATACAGGTACCGGAGGAATAATTGTAAATTATGGAACCTCTGAATTTGGCATGGGCGATGACTATATGAGCGTTGAAGAGCCTTCTACCTCACCTGACGCCAATCTTACATCACCGGATAAAGTGATCATGGAAAATACTACTTCAAACGAATCCAATTCTGAAGTTTCCGATAAAACAATTGCCACTCAGGATAATGAAGAAGCTCCTGAAGTTATAACTAAAGAAAAGAGCAGTGCCAAAGCACCCGCTATAACAACTCCTGCGAAAGATAATAAACCCGTTGTTAATCAAAATGCCTTGTATAAAGGAAAGAAAAATGATGGTTTGGGGAAGGGTGATGGAACTGGCACTGTTGCAGGCAACCAGGGTAGTACCAATGGCGACCCTTTATCACCGGATTATGGCGAAGGCGGTTCAGGAAACGGTCCATATAGTTTGGATCTGAAAAGCCGCAGATTCACAAATCTTAGTCCACCCAAGGATAATGGTCAAAAATATGGTCGGGTTGCCGTACGGATATTTGTTGATAAAAACGGAGTGGTCGTAAATGCAATTCCAGGTGTGAAAGGCACCACTTTATCCGATAAAGATATCTGGGAAAAATGCCGATTGGCCGTAATTGGATCTTCTCTGAACAAGCTGGAATCAGCGCCAGAAGTTCAAATTGGTGTGGTTATGTTCAATTTCAAGGTAAAATAAGTCCACATAATTGGCTAATTAATGAATCTTCCTGAGATTACTTCCGACAATTCTGAGGCTTCAGGGATCTTTGAATCTTACGGCGCTGTAATTTCCTACTTATATTCCAGGCTTCCCATGTTTTCTCGCCTTGGTGCCGATGCAATAAAGGCAGATCTCATCAATACTGAAAAATTTTGTAGCCATCTTTCTGAACCACAGAAAAAGTTTAAATCGGTACATATTGGTGGAACCAATGGAAAGGGCTCTTCATCACATATGCTAGCTGCAATTCTTCAAACGGCTGGTTATAAAACCGGTTTATACACTTCCCCACACCTTAAGGATTTCAGGGAGAGGATTCGGATAAATGGTGAAATGATATCAGAGCAAGAAGTTTTGGAATTCGTGAATAATAATTATGAATTTATTGAACAGATTGAACCCTCCTTTTTTGAAGCAACTGTCGCGATGGCATTTAATCATTTCTCGTTAAATGATATAGATATTGCAATTATTGAGGTTGGCTTAGGTGGTAGACTAGACTCAACAAATGTAATTAAGCCTGAACTTTCCCTAATTAGTAATATTGGGTATGACCATATGAATATTCTGGGAAATACGCTGCAATTAATTGCTGGAGAGAAGGCCGGGATAATAAAAAAAGGAGTGCCGATAGTAATTAGTCAAAAGCAAATTGACGTAGCTAGTATCTTTTTAAAAAAGGCACAAGAGCAACAATCTGAAATAGTATTTGCATCAGATGAATGGTTAATTGAAAGGGCAATTGAACAAGAGAATTTACCTGAATATTTAAAAATAGACTTCAGTCAGATAAACGACAAAATACCATCTGAATTTAAATTTAGCAGGCTTGATTTGGATCTAACCGGAAGCTACCAATTAAAAAACCTATGTGGTGTACTTAGTGCTGTGAAACAACTAAGGATGTTAAATTATGTCATTTCAGATGATGACATCACTGAAGCTCTGAAACAGGTTAAATCACTTACAGGTTTGATGGGACGCTGGCAAACGCTCCATCAATCACCCAGAGTTATATGTGATACCGGACACAATGAAGATGGCATAAAGGAGGTGATAAAAAACATTGGGCAAAGCTCTTTTAAAAAGCTTCACATGGTTATTGGAATGCTCAAAGACAAAGATAGTTCCGGGATTTTGAAAATGCTTCCTGAAAGTGCGGTATATTACTTCTGCCAACCTAATTTACCCAGAGCAAAACCTGCAGTTGAATTAAGAAATGAAGCAAGTGCATACAACTTAAAAGGTGAATACTATCTATCGGTAACCGAGGCTCTTGATGCCGCTAAAATTTCTGCTGAAAAAGATGATCTTATATTTGTTGGTGGCAGCACTTTTGTGGTTGCTGAAATAATATAATGTTACTCTTTATTTCAGAAATAAAACTTAAAGCATCAGGATAGGGAAAAATCTGATTCTTCAGTTCAAGATGCCTAATTTTAAACTACTGGGCGAGATAACCACCGTCAATCGGATAATAAGATCCTGTGACAAAGGATGATTTTTCAGACCCTAACCAAAGAATTAGCTCCGCAATTTCTTCTGATTCTCCTAATCTATTAATTGGATGCATACCCTTTATCATGTTGAGTGTAGCCTCATCAAGTGCATTCGTTAACATGGGTGTTTTTATATATGCAGGCCCGACTGAATTGATTCGAATTTTTTGATCGGCATATTCAAGTGCAGCAGCTTTTGTTAATCCAACAACACCATGTTTTGCTGCAACATAGGCAGGAGAAAATTTAGTGCCCACAGCACCCAGAATTGATGCAATGTTTATAATACTACCTCCACCTGATTTCAACATGGCCGGAATCTGATATTTCAAGCCATAAAAAACTCCGGATAAATTTGTCTCAATAACTTTTTGCCATCCATCAATGGGATATTCAGCAATATTGCTAATTGGTCCGGCGATACCTGCATTATTTACAGCAACATGTAATGCACCATATTTCAAAACTGCTTGTTCAACTAGAGTCCTGTTATCTTCAGCTTTACTGGTATCCGCTTTTATAAAAACAGCTTCTCCCCCAGCATGAACGATTTCGGCAGACACAGCAAGACCATTTTCTTCATTAATATCAGAAACTACGACTTTAGCACCCTCTTTTGCACACAAAATTGCTGCTGCCCTTCCGATTCCTGATCCTGATCCGGTAATGATCACAACTTTATCTTTCAAACTTTTCATAATAAATATGTTCTAAACATTACAAAAATCTTAAAAACTAATCCATACAAACATGACTAGAATCACAGGATTTGAGGATATTAATCACAAATACAAGCTATAATTTCGGTAAAGAAATTTTTAATCCTTTATTGATTGTACACCTTTTTTGTCAAAAGCTTTCCACATGTAAAATACCGGAACACCGGTTAACACAACTATCAAACCAGGCCATGTAAAATTTGGCTTGTAAATAATGAGTAGAGTACAGAAGCAAATTCCCATTATAACGTATACTGCAGGAAGAAAGGGATATCCAAAAGCTTTATATGGCCTCTCTAAATCAGGGCGTTTAACCCGCAGTATATATATACCAATTATAGTTAGAACATAGAATATAACAACTACGAAAGAGATCATATCCAGTAAATCACCGTACCTACCACTTAAACATAGAACAGATGCCACAAGACATTGTAGCCATAATCCGAACTCGGGCACAGCATGTTCGTTTAATGACGCAGTCCTTTTGAAGAATAATCCATCATTTGCCATGGTATGATAAACTCTAGCACCCGCTAGAATTAATCCGTTGTTGCAGCCAAAAGTAGATATCATTATCATAAGTGCAATAATTACTGTGCCTATATTTCCAAATATTACGCTTGATGCAGCGACTGCAACTCTATCCTTATCAGCAGTTGCTATTTCCTGCAATGGAAGAACCGCCATGTAAACCAGATTAGCCAGAACATAAATTACAGTGACAATTAGGGTTCCCAAAAACAAACTGAGGCCGATATTGCGTTTTGGATTTTTGACCTCACCTGCAATAAAAGTAATATTATTCCACGCATCACTACTGAAAATTGAGCCAACCATTGCCGCGGCTATTGCACCCAAAGCAGCAACAAGGGTATATGATTCAAAAGTTCCATCGACAGTTAATTTTTGCATGCTCCAGGCATTAACCCAGTTGGCCTCCCAAATATCAGGTTTAATCATTATGAACCCGAATAGGATCAAACCGAATAAACTCACGAGCTTAGTCATAGTAAAGGAAGTTTGAATGATTTTACCCCCCTTCACTCCTTTTGTATTGATATAAGTCAACAATATTATAATCAAAATAGCCAGAACCTGTGCCGGAGATACGGTTATGGAGCCAAGATTAAATAGTACAATATCTTCACTAACTGCAGGCCACAAATAAGCAGTAAATTTTGAAAATGCAACACCAACAGCTGCAATAGTACCCGTTTGAATAACCGCGAAAAAACTCCAGCCGTATAAAAAGCCTACCAAAGGATTATAAGCCTCTTTCAAATAAACATATTGTCCACCTGCCTTTGGAAACATTGAACTTAACTCACCATAACTTACGGCTGCAATCAATGTCATCAAACCGGTAATAAGCCAGACGGTAATAAGCCACCCTGAAGAACCTACATTTCGTGTTATATCAGCGGTTACAATGAAGATGCCAGATCCGATCATGCTTCCTGCAACAAGTAAAGTTGCATCCAATAAACCGAGCTCGCGCTTCATTTCATTTTGCTCTACTATTTCATTCATAACAATTAAAAATTTGATTTAAGATTAAACTTACATTAAAATAATACCTCATTACCAATTAATTTCACTCAATTCAAAATTTTCTAAAAAAAAGGAAAAAAAAAGTTTAAAAATCATAAATAATTTTTGAACATAACTACCTCATAATCAATAGATATATAATACAAAACTGATTAATCGAACTGAATATCACAACATTGTGAATTTCTATGTTTGAATAATAGAATAACCCTGCTATTTTTGCCATTCGAATAAGAAAAAATATCAATAACAAATTTGGTTTCTATGGAGTTTTTACAAAACAATTTAATTTATTTAATACCTGCAATGGGTATTTTCGGCATTATCGTTATGGCTGTTAAATCGGCCTGGGTAACTAAGCAAGATGCCGGCGATGAAAATATGCAAAGACTTTCCGGTTATATTGCTGATGGAGCAATGGCTTTTCTCAAAGCTGAGTGGAAAGTACTTGGATATTTTTCTGCTATTGCAGCCATTCTATTAGCTTATTCTGGTACCCTTGTTGAAACATCAAGCTGGGTTATATCTATTTCTTTTGTTATCGGTGCATTTACCTCTGCTCTTGCTGGATATATCGGAATGAATATCGCAACTAAGGCAAACGTAAGAACTACACAAGCTGCAAGAACCAGTCTTGCAAGTGCTTTAAAAGTCTCATTTACCGCTGGTAGTGTGATGGGTATAGGTGTTGCAGGACTAGCAGTTCTTGGATTAGGAAGCTTGTTTATTGTATTTTATCAGATATATGTCATCAATACTGGTGCTAGTGTAAATGGTAAAGAAATGGAGAAAGCTCTAGAGGTTCTGGCCGGATTCTCACTTGGAGCTGAATCAATTGCACTTTTTGCACGTGTTGGTGGTGGTATTTATACTAAGGCCGCCGATGTTGGGGCAGATCTTGTGGGAAAGGTTGAAGCAGGTATTCCTGAAGATGATGTTCGTAACCCTGCTACTATTGCTGACAATGTGGGTGATAACGTAGGTGATGTTGCTGGTATGGGTGCCGATCTATTCGGATCTTACGTAGCCACTATTCTTGCAACAATGATTCTAGGACGTGAAATCACCTCGATAGATAATTTTGGAGGTATTGCCCCAATTTTGTTACCCATGTTAATTGCTGGTCTCGGACTAATTTTATCGATAGTTGCCACTGCATTTGTTAAAATCAGCAAAGAAACTGATAGTGTTCAAAATGCTTTGAATATGGGAAACTGGTCATCAATCGTTTTAACTGCAATCGTTTCTTTTTTTGCAGTAGATTGGATGCTTCCGGAAAATATGCTGATAAGGGGCTTTGAGTTCAGTAAAATGGATGTATTTTTTGCAATCATTGTCGGACTTGTTGTAGGTACCTTAATGAGTTTAATAACTGAATATTACACTGCTATGGGCAAACGTCCGGTAATGAGTATCATCCGCCAGTCGTCTACTGGGCATGCAACTAATATTATTGCCGGATTATCTGTGGGTATGGAATCAACAGTTCTTCCAATTTTGGTATTGGCTGCCGGAATTTATGGCTCCTTTTACTTTGCTGGATTTTATGGTGTAGCAATTGCTGCAGCAGGAATGATGGCTACTACAGCAATGCAGTTATCCATTGATGCATTCGGACCAATAGCCGATAATGCAGGTGGTATTGCCGAAATGAGCGGACTACCTCCGGAAGTAAGAGAACGTACAGACAATTTAGATGCTGTTGGAAATACAACAGCTGCAACCGGAAAAGGGTTTGCAATCGCTTCCGCTGCTTTAACCTCTTTGGCTTTATTCGCTGCATTTGTTGGAGTTGCTGGTATAGATCGTATAGATATCTACAAAGCTGATGTACTAGCCGGACTATTTGTAGGGGGCATGATTCCATTCATCTTCTCAGCTCTATGTATTTCTGCAGTGGGAAGAGCTGCAATGGATATGGTAAATGAAGTAAGAAGGCAATTTCGTGAGATTCCAGGAATTATGGAATACAAAGCTAAGCCTGAATATGAGAAATGCGTAGCTATATCAACAAAAGCCTCAATTCGTGAGATGATGCTCCCTGGAGCAATTGCGCTGATTGTTCCAATAATCATTGGTTTCGCTTTTGGGCCTGAGGTATTGGGTGGTTTATTAGCAGGGGTAACTGTTTCTGGCGTATTAATGGGTATGTTTCAGTCGAATGCCGGTGGAGCTTGGGATAATGCAAAGAAATCATTTGAGGCGGGTGTAGAAATCAATGGCGAAATGTATTATAAGAAATCCGAACCACATAAGGCTTCAGTAACCGGAGATACAGTTGGGGATCCATTCAAGGATACATCAGGCCCTTCAATGAATATTCTAATTAAATTAATGTCCATTGTTTCCCTGATTATTGCTCCTCACATTTCTGCAGGCACATCCCATCAGGAAAAAGTTGAAGTCAGAAAAGAAATAAAGATCATAAACACTGTTGATCAATCAGGCAAAACAATTACTGATACCTTAGTTAACAAAACTGACACAATCAGCAGATAAAAAGTAAGCGAAAAAGCAGAAGGCGTTTTGACAAACTTCTTCTGCTTTTTGATTTTTACATCATTGTAAAGCTTATAAATGTTCAATATTTTTGAATTCTATTCATCATGATTACACTGGTTTTATATTCCCGATTAAAATAATTACGTTTGACAAGCTAGACACAAAACATATCTAAACTAAACCAATTTGTATGTTCCATAAAAAATCTATTGAACAATTATTGTTCGAGTCCAATGAAACAGGTGCAGGTACTTTAAAACGTTCGCTGAGTAGCGTTAATCTTGTTGCACTTGGAGTTGGTGCAATTATTGGCGCCGGATTATTTTCATTAACCGGTATAGCTGCAGCAGAGAATGCTGGTCCGGCAGTGACCATTTCATTTGCTCTTGCAGCGTTCGCCTGCGCATTTGCAGGTTTATGTTATGCAGAATTTGCCTCTATGATACCAGTTGCAGGTAGTGCTTATACCTATTCTTATGCAACAATGGGTGAATTTATGGCCTGGATCATCGGTTGGGATCTTGTTCTGGAATATGCCTTGGGTGCAGCAACCGTAGCGGTTAGCTGGTCGAGGTACCTTTTGGAGTTATTACATAAATACAACATAAATCTTCCACATGAATTCATTGTTTCACCTTGGGAAACAATGAAACTTGGAGATGGGACTGTTATCGAAGGTGGAATAATCAATCTTCCCGCAATTTTCATTGTATGTGTATTATCACTTGTTTTAATAAAAGGAACACAGGAATCAGCTACAATGAATAACGTTCTGGTAATTCTTAAAGTAGCAGTTGTATTGATGTTCATAACATTAGGATGGAGTCATATCAACCCTGAAAATTATGTTCCGTATATACCTGAGAACACAGGAACATGGGAAAATTTCGGATGGACAGGAATTTCAACCGGAGCAGCCGTAGTATTTTTTGCTTTCATAGGATTCGATGCAGTTTCTACTGCAGCTCAGGAAGCAAAAAACCCGCAAAAAGGTATGCCAATAGGTATTTTAGGATCCTTGATTGTATGTACTATCCTTTACGTACTTTTTGCCCATGTAATGACAGGGCTTGTTAATTATAAGGACTTTGCAGGTGATGCGAAGCCTGCAGCAACAGCATTTGCAATGACTGGATACACCTTTTTACAGGATGCATTGATCATAGCAATTCTTGCAGGTTATACTTCAGTAATTTTAGTAATGTTAATGGGACAATCACGTGTGTTCTATACTATGGCCAAGGACGGCTTATTGCCAAAATTCTTTGCTTCAGTTCATCCTAAGTTTCGCACCCCATGGAAAACAAACTTATTCTTCCTTGTATTTGTAAGTCTTTTTGCAGGACTTGTACCAGTTTCAGATTTGGGGCATATGGTTAGTATAGGTACTTTATTTGCATTCTGCTTAGTTTGTATCGGAATCATGGTATTGCGTAAATCATTACCTGATGCTGTACGTCCATTTAGAACACCATTTGTACCATTTGTTCCTGTTATGGGTATTCTTGTTTGTCTTTATTTAATGTATTCATTACCCACAGAAAGCTGGATCCGTTTATTTATCTGGATGGCCCTTGGGGTAATTATATATTTTATATATGGTAGGAGCCACAGTAAGGTACGGGAGTTAAGAGATGGAAAAGTTGTTGAGAAAGAGCAGGAATAAATAAATTAACTATAAAAGAAAAGGTTTCAGACAATTCTGAAACCTTTTTTCTTTATATGTAACTATCAAAAGACACTACCTCGAAATTTTGGTAATGGAAAACTTTAACTTAAAACAAATCCTTTCAGTTACTATGATCTTATTTGCGATCATAGATATACTCGGATCTATCCCAATTGTAATTGCATTAAGAAATAAAGTAGGACATATTCAGTCTGAAAAGGCTTCTTTAGTTGCACTTCTCATTATGATTCTCTTTTTATTCATAGGAGATGAAATGTTGAAAATTATAGGACTAGATGTTTCTTCATTTGCAATAGCAGGTTCAATGGTGATTTTCATAATAGCTATGGAGATGATACTAGGTATAAATTTTTTCAAGGAGGAGGTTTCTGAAAGTGCTTCCATCGTACCCTTGGCTTTTCCATTAATTGCAGGTTCAGGAACGCTTACAACGCTCCTATCATTAAAATCAGAATATGAAACCCCCAATATTATAGTAGGTATTATTCTGAACATAGTTTTTGTATATATCGTACTGAAAAACACGATTTATCTTGAGAAAATACTTGGAAAAACAGGTTTAAATATCATGCGAAAAGCCTTTGGAATAATACTTTTGGCAATTGCAATCAAACTTTTCAGAAATAATACCGGACTTTAAGCTTTTACTATAAATAAATTGACTCTATTTTTTGATTAAGCGGGCAACAAACATGGTATCTGCTTTGTTTTCGTAACCTTTAATTAATTCATATCCTTCTAGCTGCATTCCATGATTTTTTTGTAACCAGCTAATTATTTCCTCATTCTCTTCTTTAAAAACTGAGCATGTTATATAAATCAAAGGTCTGTCTTGCTTCAAATATTTAATCACATTAGCTGCAATAACTTTCTGAAGATTCTGAAATCCCTGTATCTTAAATTCCTCAAACTGACTAATCATCTCAGGAGTTCTACCCCAGGTTCCTGAGCCGGTGCATGGTGCATCCAGAATGATTCCGTCAAATTCATAATGGTGAATTTCGGGATCTGCATTCTTTGTCAGATCTATTAGTTTTTTCTGATAAGTTGTAAGTCCGGCTGCTATAAATCGTTCATCAAGATTATCCAAAACACTCTCACGAATATCAGAAACTAAAAGTTTAATATCAGATTGCTCTGAAAACAACAGCAATGACTTACCCCCGGATGCTGCACATGCATCCCACCAATGCTCGAAACGATTAGGCTTGAAATATTTTGCTGTTCTTTGTGATGACAAATCCTGTACTTCATAGGGCTTTACAGGAAAAGTACTGTCAGAAAAAAGGGAATTAAGATTTGTACCATTGGGCAATGCCACCGTATTATGGGCAATCAGGCTAAAGTCAATACTGCAATCCTCAAGTGTTTTTAATACCCATGACAAGGCCTTCGGATTTACTCTAATAAAGAGGTCGGGTTGTACAAAAAATGATAACAGAAAAGCTTCTTTATCAATTCCTTCGGATAAATGATTGGTAAAAGGAAATACTTGCTCAATTATTAATCCTTCATTTATTGAAGCGTACTTAATTTTTTCTTCAATATTTAGGTAAATCATTTGATTCAGGTCAGAACGAAAATGATGAAGAAAAGGGTTGTCTACTGATGTACAAAGAAATTCAGCAAGAAATAATCGTTCTTCAACAGACTTGTTGGCAAGGGCCCTACCTAGTCTGAAATAATTGTAAAGTAACCTTGATACAGAGCGCCGATCATTGGAACCCATTTGTTTGTTCCTTTTAAAGAATTCAGGAAGAAATTTGGCAAGAGGTTTATCAGCAGGGAAATTATCAAATACACGTAAAAATGATCTCAATTGTTGCTCTGCTCTCATTTTACAAGCTGTAATTCAAAATTTTGATACCTTAAAAGCATTAAGCTGGTATTCCTATATCCATATTTTGGATCTTTCACAAAACGATACTCATTATGCAAACCTTTATAAATCTCCTTAATCAAATAATCCGGATATAGCTCACCATATTTTTCAATTAAAGTTCCAAAATAATAGGCTGTATCAAATCCTTTAAAGGAATATTCAGAAGGTTCCATTCCGAATTCACTACGATATCTGGCAACAAAATTTTTGACATCCTGAGTTTTATAGTTCACAAAATAAGAAGTGCTGATTCGGGCATTCAATGCCTGCATCTTTTCAGCGTTAAGATATCTGGCCTTCATCCAGTCGGGATGCCCAAATAGCTCGATTTTGAATTGTTGATTCTTTAAATTATAAAGCTTGTCAATTGCTGGTATCAAAAATGACCTGTCGCTAGAAGTAATTAAAACAAGATTATTCTTCGTACGACTCAGGTATCCTTCAATACCAATAACATTAGGACGTTCAATAACCCGAAATCCGGACCCGGATAATTCATTGATATAGCGCTTGATAAAATTCGAATAGCGGGCATCAATTGTCTTTTGAGTATTTATCAAAACAAGTTGAACATCTTCAGGTTTATACTGCTTAATAACGAATTCTGCTATTTTCAATGCATGCTGATCGATTGAATTATTTATACTTACAAGATTAGGATCATTAAATCCAGAAGGCATAGAAGCAGCCAAAGGTGAAACCTGAAGAATTTTACCTAAATCCGAAAATTCAGAAAAAGTACGGATACCTTCAGGAAAAATTGGTCCTACAATCAAATCCTGATTTTTAACAGAACTAGACAAAGCAAGGTTTACAATTTGCGTTTCCGTATTCTGAGTATCAAAAACCTTCAAATCATAACGATGACCTCCAATACTTAATGAATCAAGCGCGAGCTTGAAACCCTGGTAAAAATCAATAGCAAGATCTGCTTTGTTGAGATCAGCTTTTTTGGAAGTTTTAAGATTTATAGTATTTAACTGAAAAGGCAGTAAAAGGACTATTGAATGATCAATATTTTTTTTAACAGCTTGTTCAACCTTAGGTACGGGTACTTCAATAAGTGTCTGTTTCTCGACCGGTTTTGGAGGAAAAACTTTTTTAGAGCATGCTGATAAAAAAATCAACACGCAAAGTAAACTCAGAAGTCTATTCCCACTCAATCGTAGCAGGTGGTTTAGAACTAATATCATAAACAACTCTGTTAATTCCTTTTACATTATTAATTATTTCGTTAGAAATTTTAGCCAAAAGTTCATAAGGCAGATGACTCCAGTCTGCAGTCATACCATCTACAGAACTTACTGCTCTTAAACAGATTACATGTTCGTAAGTACGCTCATCACCCATTACTCCAACCGACTGTACCGGTAAAAAGATTGCTCCTGCCTGCCAGACTTTGTCATACCAGCCGGAAGATTTTAAATTACTGATATAAATTGAATCTGCCTCCTGGAGAATTTCTACTTTTTCAGGAGTTATATCATCCAGTATACGAATTGCCAAACCAGGTCCGGGAAATGGGTGCCTGCCTAAAAGAGCAGCATCCATTCCTAATGTTTTACCAACTCTCCTAACTTCATCTTTAAAAAGGGTATTCAATGGCTCAACTACCTTAAGTTTCATAAAATCAGGTAAACCACCCACATTGTGGTGAGATTTAATTGTTGCTGAAGGACCCTTGACAGAAACTGATTCAATTACATCGGGATAAATTGTACCCTGACCGAGCCATTTTACATCCTGAACTTCATGCGCAGCATCATCAAACACCTCAATGAATACACGACCAATAGTTTTCCTTTTGGTTTCAGGATCTTTAATGCCAGCAAGCTGACTAAGGAATCTGTCTCCGGCTCTGACACCACGTACATTCAATCCCATATGCTGGTAAGAATCAAGCACCTGATCAAACTCATCTTTACGCAACAGACCATTATCCACAAATATACAATGAAGGTTTTTTCCGATTGCCTGATGAAGTAAAACAGCTGCTACAGATGAATCTACCCCGCCAGATAAGCCTAAAATCACCTTATCATCCCCTAATTTCTCTTTGAGGGAGGCTATTGTTGTTTCTATAAATGCATCGGGTGTCCAATCTTGACTACACCCACAAATATCAACCAGAAAATTTTGAAGAAGTTGCTTACCGTCTGTACTGTGAGTTACTTCAGGATGGAATTGAATACCGTAAACATTCGTATTTTTAACATGATAAGCAGCTACCCTGACAGAATCAGTACTGGCAATAATTTCAAAATTGTCAGGAATTGAGGCTATAGTATCAGCATGCGACATCCATGTTTGAGAACCTTTGGGAATATTTCTAAACAGAGGATGCGTGGAGTCAATATAATCGAGACAAGCTCGGCCATATTCGCGTGTTGATGAGGCCTTAACCTCCCCCCCCGAAGTATGTGCAATATATTGAGCGCCATAACAAACTCCTAAAATTGGAAATTTCTTTTGTAATTCCTGATAGTTAACTTGTGGTGAATCAGACTGTCTGACAGAATACGGACTACCTGAAAGAATTACACCCTTAACTGAAAGATCGAATTCAGGAAGATGGTTAAAAGGATGTATTTCACAATATACATTTAGTTCCCTGACTCTTCGGGCAATAAGCTGTGTGTATTGCGATCCGAAGTCAAGAATGATGATTTTTTCTTGCATAGTCAAAGATAACTTTTTTGTACAGAGGCTGAAAATACTAGCTAGCTTTTCACGTATTTATATCTGATACATGAGATAAGTCTAAGTTTATTCATTTCAACTAAGGAAATGCATAGGGAGTAAACAAAACACCATTAAAGCGGCAGTATCAGATTTGCTTAGTGATAGCAAGACGTATTTTCATAAATAATGAGACTTAATCAAAGAATGCTATTCTAAATAATTCCATAGAGCGAACGGCCATTTTCACCCAATCTATTTACTCTTTCTTCAACCTGTTTGTCCTTAATAAGTTCCGGTGCATGGTGCTTTTTAAGTCTGGCATCAATAATCATTGGCCCTTTACAACCCCAATGTTTATGCTCAATAAAGGAATTAATTCCATAAATATCATGGGATGGATTACTTCGGGTAAAGCTAACCCAAACAAAATTATTTATACTATCTGACACAAATCCGGCATCATCACATAAAATTAATAAAGGCAGACCATCAAGATCCTTGGTTGATAACTCTGCATTCAAAATCTTAACTTCCTTTTCGGTTTGCTGATAGCTCTCAAAAGACGGAGACTCTACAGCCAAAACTCCGGGCATAATCATTTTAAAATTGGAGAAAGGCCGGGGAAGAGAAAATGAGGCCGCTAATTCCGTCCAAAGAATTCTTTTTTTATCACCTGCAGCTGCAATCGTAACTTTTGACCCTGAATTGATGTCTGTACCACTATAATCAAGTGTATCAATAGTGGTTTTGGTATAAAAATGTAAATCACGACTGAGGTCAATCCGTTCCAGAATATGCTTAAAAAACCCCTCAATATTACTCGTTTTGAGTGAAGGGTCATCTTCTTTATTGCAAATGAAGAGGTATTTTGCGAGACTCAGCTGACTTTTACCTAAAATATGATTAGCAATAGTAAGAATCTCCTGAGGCTTCTTCTCTTTCAAATACGGAGTATATCGCTCACTACCAATTGCAAAAAGTAATGGATGAACACCTGCTGCATCAACTGCATTAACTTCATGAAGCCCCGGAATTTCTTTTGGTATGGCAGAACCGGTAATATCATGAATCAGCGCTCCAAAACTTGTATCCTCCTGAGGTGGTCTGCCAACAACAGTAAATGACCAGATAGCATTTTTACGATGGTAGACATTTCTAACCTTCATTAACGGAAAAGGATGTTGTAAGCTATAATAACCCAAATGATCGCCAAAAGGGCCCTCAGGTTTATTTTGTCCGGGCTCTACCGTACCCGTAATAACAAAATCCGCATCAGAAGAAATACAGAAACCTTCCTTGTCATAAAAATATCTGAACCTGCGATTACCAAGCGCACCCGCAAAAGTCATTTCCGACAACCCTTCAGGCAATGGCATCACAGCGGCAAGTGGATGAGCCGGAGGGCCACCGATGAAAATACTTACTTTTAAAGGCAAACCCTTTGCATTCGCCTTTGTTTGATGTACTCCAATACCACGGTGTAGTTGATAATGTAATCCGATCTCCTGATCTTGACTATACTCATTCCCACCCAACTGAATCCGGTACATTCCCAGATTGGCATTCATAATACCCGGCTTGTCAATATCTTCCGTATAAACCTGAGGCATCGTTATAAATGGTCCACCATCCATAGGCCAATTCACAATTTGGGGCAAATCAGATATTTTTGTTTTACCAAATTTAACTGGTGAAAACACTTGTTTATTCCATGGCAAAGCCGAAAAAGCAGTAAGACCTGATCCGACATATTTAAATGGATTTTTAACCGCCTTCAAAGGATCCGATTTAAGGTCAACGAGAGTTTTTATTGATTCGAGGGTATCTCTGAACATAAATTTCGACCTGTCTAGGGTACCAAATAAATTGGATACAGCGGGAAATTTACTGCCTTTAATGTTTTCGAAAAAGATTGCCGGACCTCCATTTTCGAAAACCCGCAAATGAATTGCAGCAGCCTCAAGAAAAGGGTCAACCTCCTCCTTAACTCTGATCAAATGTCCATGCTTTTCAAGATCTGAAACGCATTCTGCTAAACTTTTATAACCCATGAGTACAATTCAATGAAATAGTGTCGCAATTTAAGAAATTGCAAACTCTCAAGATTACGAGATAAGCAGGATATTGTTAAAGTATTGCAATCTTCTCAGAACTTGAGACATTCCACACCAAAACGGTTTAGAAAATCAACTCCTTCATCTGAAGGTAGACCTTTATATTCAGCATATGATGCTTTAAACCAAACCTTTTTAATACCAGATGAAAATATAATCCTAGCACAGGCTAAACAAGGAGATAGAGTAAGGTAAAGTGTTGAACCTTCTAATGTAGAACCATTTTTAACGGCATAAAGAATTGCATTCTCTTCGGCATGAAGTGCAAGTGAACAGCTATTTTTCGAATCACGTGGACAACCGGTACTAGGCCATTCCTAATCACAGTTATGTGTCCCTGCAGGAGGACCATTATAACCTATGGAAATAATACGGGTATCTTTTGTTAAAACGGCACCGACCTGAGCCTTTACGCAATGAGAGCGTTCAGCCAGGTCGGTTGCAAGATTCATAAAAATCAAGTCGAAGCTTGGTTTAACTTTCATTAATGTGATGCTTCTGCCTCTAAATCATTTACATCAATTCCTTGCTTTTTCAATTCAGAACTAACTTTTATAGCAAAATATACCAGATAGACAAAGCAAAGGAATGGAACGATATATGAGAAATGAATACCACTGGTATCAGCTAATATTCCCTGAACAGGAGGTATGATTGCTCCACCTAGAATCATCATGATAAGAAATGCAGAGCCCTGAGAAGTATATTTACCTAAACCGGTGATGGCAAGTGCGAAAATACATGGCCACATAATTGAACAGCAAAGTCCGCCACTTAAAAATGCATAAATGGCAACCTGACCATCCGTTAATAATCCAACAATCATGGCAATAGATCCCAACACACTAAAAGTAAGAAGGGTCTTTGCAGGTTTATCCTGACTAAAAAAGAATCCCGCTATCAGAATTACGATACAAACACCATAGATGAAAAATTGTTCAACAGAAGCTCCGTTCAAATGATTTGCAATCAGAATAATCGCAAACGCAATAAAAGGAACAACAATAGTCAAAATTGTTTTTGTCTGCTTTGCTAATTTAAAAATACTCACAGCACCTGCCCATCGTCCAATCATCATACTTCCCCAATAAAGTGATATAAATGGCGCAATTTCAGACCCACTCAGACCTCCAAATTCAGGCAGTTCCAGTAAGGCGCCCATATTACTTTGTATGGTCACTTCCACTCCTACATAGGTAAAAATTGCAATCATTCCCAGGATGAGTTGAGGATAACCCATTGCACCCCAACCTGTTTTGTCTTTCCCTGCAGACCTGAGTGCTAACAACAAAGTAGCAACCATTATAAACAATGATAAATAGACAAATATGTTCATACCCAGACCAGTTGCAACGGCAATTGGATCTGCTGCCAGAATCAATAAGAAAGCAACAAAAATTACAAATAAAGGCATATTGGTTTTGCCACTTGCCTCAACTTTTTCATCACTGGTTACCTTTGGTAATTTGGCCATCCAAAAATAAAGTGCCACTGCTAAAAACAAACCGGCAAGAATATAATACAACAAATTAATCGACTCAATTTCTACTTCCTTTGGCACAGCATTACTTGCTGTTCCAAAAAGGATAATACTAACAGCAATCGGGCCTAAAATTCCACCCAAATTATTAACTCCTCCAGCAAGATTCAAACGATTAGCACCAGTTACCGGACTTCCAAGGGCAACCACAAATGGATTTGCAGCGGTTTGCTGAAGTGAAAAGCCTATTGCAACAACAAAGAAAGAGAACAAAATAAATGCGAACGAACCTGAACCAACAGCAGGTATCATCAGCAAAGCTCCTCCTGCAGACACTACGAGTCCGATAGCAATACTATTCTTATATCCCAGATAATTCAGGATATCCACCTTTATAATCTTGGATGCATAAAACAGTAATAGGGAACCAATAAAATATCCACCATAAAATGTAAAGTCGATCAATTGAGACTCAAACTGTGTTAAATTAAAATGTGTCTTACAAAAAGGAATAAAGATTCCATTGCTGGCAGCCAGAAAGCCCCAAAAGAAAAACACTGTAATCAAAGTGTATAAAGCCGAGGAATAATTTTTTTGTGAATTAATATCCATAACTGATTTTTAATGTTAAATAATTATCTAACATAAATTAAATTTCTCATATCTCTAAGTTTTAAATGTTTTTATCAATCATAATGTATATTTCTCTGTTTTTAGGTTAATTTGCAAAATTAATAATAGGAATAAATTTTCGGAATGATAGAATCAATCGTATCAGGAATAGGATTGGGATTTGTGCTTTCGTTTCTAACCGGGCCTGTATTTTTCGCTCTGATAAAAACCAGTATTGAAAAAGGATTCTATGCCGGAGTTTCACTTGCAGGTGGCGTACTTGTCAGTGATATTTTTTATGTGGGTATCAGCTTGTATGGTACATCATATATTGCCCTTGAAAATGCATATCGCATGCAGATAGGAATTGCAGGAAGTTCTATTTTGTTTATCATTGGACTTTATTACCTGTTTAAAAAGGTAAAAGTAAATTATGAGCAAGCCAGCTCTAAAAGAAAAAATACAGGTTATTTTATCAAAGGATTTTTGATGTGCATTTTCAATCCAGCCATTCTATTATACTGGCTTAGTGTTACCAGTAGTGTAATTTCGATTTCAGGAGAAATAAAATCATCAGAAATCATACCATTCTTTGGATCAATACTGATTACCCAGTTTAGTCTCGATGTTTTAAAGGCATATTATGCAAATAAACTAAGGTACAGGATCAAGGAAAGGAATATTGCCAGATTAAACCGCATTGCCGGAGTCCTGATTTTGATTTTTGCAGTCAGATTAATTTATAATCTACTGACTGGGCACTCACTTATTTAATTGACAGTTGACAATTGACAGTTGATAATTGATTCTGGGACAATTCAGGGAATCTGCTTATTTAGCTTTAATCTTTTTGCTTTAGGCTTTCAGCTTTAACGAATTGCCTTCTGAACAAATAAGTTAATAGGCTCGCTGATTCTTCCCCTCCATCCAATTCATAAAGGCTTTATTAACTACCTTATTACCTCCTGGTGTTGGATAATTCCCAGAGAAATACCAATCCCCAAGATGGGCCGGAATAGCCTTATGAAGATTGTCTAATGTCTGGTAAATAACCTTAACATCTGTTTTAAAATCCTTTGGAGTAATAATTTTGGCAATTCTATCAGAAATTTCCTGATCAGAAAATTGACTATAGATTTCCTGTACAAAATTCACAGTTTGCATATTCCCAAGCTTCTCAGATGCGATACAATTTTGATAAACCCTTTCAATGATATCTTCTCTACCAGTTTCCCTTAAAAGTGAAATTGAAGCTTCAAATGCTACAAACTCACCCATTCTTGACATATCAATTCCATAACAATCAGGATACCTGATCTGTGGGGCTGAAGAAACAACGATAATTCGTTTAGGACCTAATCTATCAAGTATTTTAAGAATACTTTGTTTTAAAGTTGTACCTCTGACTATAGAATCGTCTAGCACCACCAAGTTGTCAGATCCTTTATTGATTAATCCATATGTGGTATCATAAACATGCGCTACCATATCCTGGCGATCAGCATCCTGAGTTATAAACGTTCGAAGCTTTACGTCTTTTATCGCAATTTTTTCAATCCTTGCAGACATATTCAGAACTTCTTCAAGCTCGCTGTCTGAAATCTTTTCTGAACGGTTTAACAGAATATCCTTTTGATAATCTCTGAGGTATTTATGAACGCCTTCAACCATCCCATAGAAAGCTACTTCAGCAGTATTAGGTATGTAGGAAAAAACAGTGTTTTTAAGATCATAGTTGATCTCGTCGAATATCTGCGGACAAAGAAATAGTCCGAGCTGTTTTCGCTCACGATATATGTCTGCATCACTTCCTCTGGAAAAATAAATCCGCTCAAAAGAACATGATTTTTGCACCTCTGGTTCGCGGAATAGCTCTTCGGTTACCCTACCGCTCTTTTTTATTATGAGTGCGTGTCCTGGCTTAATTTCCTTCACTAATTCAAGAGGAATATTAAAGGCTGTTTGTATGGCAGGGCGTTCAGAAGTAACAATTACAATTTCATCGTCATGATAATAAAAGGCAGGCCTGATTCCAACCGGATCACGCATTACAAAAGCATCTCCATGTCCCAAAATACCACTAATCGTATACCCGCCGTCCCAGGTCTTTGCTGAACGACGAAGAATCGATGTTACATCAATATGCTCGGCAATCTGATGGCTGATTTCCTCATTAGAAAAACCTTCATTTTTATATTTATCAAATAATTCCTGATTTTCTGTATCGAGAAAGTGTCCAATCTTTTCTAGAACTGTTACCGTATCGGTCCTTTCCTTAGGATGCTGTCCTAATTCAAATAATTGTTCAAGCAATTCATCAACATTTGTCATATTGAAATTGCCACTAACAACCAAATTTCTTGTCATCCAGTTATTTTGTCGCAAAAAGGGATGACAACTTTCAATACTGTTTTTTCCATGGGTGCCGTAACGTAAATGCCCCATTAGCACCTCCCCAGTAAAACTTATATTATCTTTTAACCAATCACTATCTTGTAATAATTCAGGTGATTCATTATGGACATCAGCAAACTTCTTCTGAACATATTCGAAGATCTCCGCAACGGCATTGGCCCCCATTGAACGATGACGACTTATATAACGCTTACCTGGCTTAACATCAAGTTTAATTGTAGCAATACCTGCACCGTCCTGACCTCGGTTATGCTGCTTTTCCATAAGCAAATACAGTTTGTTAAGCCCATAAAGTGCTGTTCCATATTTTTGCTGATAATAAGATAAAGGTTTTAGCAGACGGATAAGTGCAATACCACACTCATGTTTAATCGAATCACTCATAGTTGTTTCTGAGATTGCAAAAGTAGAAATTTAATACCTATTAAGCCAATGAAATCATTCGTAAATATTGAGTAAATTAAATTTCATTTGGCAATTTAACTATATTAAATAATTTGCTCCAGGAGTGACGGGAAAATTGTCAAAAGAAGCAAAAGAAATGCAAGAAAAACACCTAAATAGACTTTTGGAGAATGAATAGAGAATTGGACTGGATTAGATGAATCTCTTAAAAATGCATTCATAGGTATTTTCAAATAATAAAATAACGAAACAACAGTACTTATTGATGCAATAATGATCATGATCAACAACAATGTTGCGCCTGATGAGTTATAAGCTTCCAATGCGGAAGAAAATACCAAAAATTTGGCTGTAAACCCAACAGTTGGTGGCAAGCCTGTCAGTGATATCAGAACAATCAACAAACTGATCATTAATATGCTATTCTGTTTTCCAAAACCTTTTAATTCATCAATGTATTGCATCCCGGTTTTTTCCTCAATTTCATCAATCATTATAAATGCCGCCATATTCATGATCACGTAAATTGTCATGTAAAATATGATTGCTTTAAAGCCTCCTGCCGAAAAAATAAATAAGGCCATCAGCATGAAACCAGTATGAGCAATTGAAGAATAGGCTAACATCCTTTTAATGTTGTTCTGCCAGATTGCCACAAAATTACCGAGCAACATGCTTAATATAGCCAGGCAAGCGAGAATAAAACTCCAATCCAAAATGCTTGCACTTAAGCCATCCGAGCTCTGATCATAGAAAATTTTAAGAAAATTAATTAGAATAGCGAATCCTGCAATTTTAGGTGCAGTTGATAAGAATGCGGTGACGGGTGTAGGCGCTCCTTCATAAACATCAGGTGACCAGAAATGCAAGGGTACAAGTGATAATTTGAATCCAATTCCGATGAAAACCATCAAAAGGGCCAAACCTGAAGAAATTGGAGGTATACTTTTTAAGCCAGCAATAAACGAAGGATCATTTAAGAAAAGGGTTCCGGTAAATCCATACAACAATGAAATACCATACAACATGATAGCCGAACAAACTGCTCCAAATAAAGCATATTTCATAGCTGCTTCTGTCTGCCTCTTCCCTGCAGATAAATATCCTACCATCAAATAAGATCCCAGAGATACCATTTCCAACGAAAGATAAACCATCAACAAATTTACTGACATGGCCATCATGTTCAGGCCCAGATGAACTGCAAGAAGAATAGCATACATATCTCCAAAACCCTTATCATGATTCTGAAATGCTTTGTTAAATCGAATAAAAAGCACAAACAATATACTGGATAAAGAAAAGAGAAGCTTAAATAGTACAGACAAATGATTCAAAATAATCATTCCACCAAAAAGAGGCGTATTATCGATTTTTAGGAAACCAGCATTCAGATAGATTCCCAGGATTAAAGTAATAAATACACTAATGAAACTTAATTGGGGATAGCGTTTACTAAAAAAAAGATCAGCTAGAATTACGAGAATAAACCCTATAATCAAACATAATTCGGCACTTAAAAAGGGCAAACTCGATAAAGAGTCCTTGATGGACATTGGAATATATGGGATCAAGTCATCCATTATCCTGTAATTAACTGAACCAATGCCAGCACTGAAGCATTCATTTTATTAAACAGCAGGGATGGGAATATCCCCAAAACAAAAGCGAGTATTGCTAAAGGTACTAATGCAAATTTCTCTCTGATAGTAACATCAACCAGCTGAGCCTTCCAGGATTCTCCCCCTTTTAAGCGAAGCTGACCAAAGAACATGCGCTGTAAAGTCCATAGAAAATAGGCAGCACTTAGTAAAATCCCAACAGAGGCTCCAATTGCCATCCATCTTGGTAAAAGACCATTGACATCCTCTGAAGTAAAAGCACCAATCAATGCAAATGCTTCGGCCATGAATGCAGAAAACCCAGGTAAGCCCAGAGATGCAAAAAAGGCAATCATAACAAAAAATGTAAATTGAGGCATCAATTCGGCCAAACCTCTGAAATTAGAGATTTCGCGGTCATGGACCCTGCTATAGATCATTCCTACCAGAAAGAAAAGCATAGCTGAGAGTGCCCCATGGCTTATCATTTGCAGCATTGCACCGCTTATCCCTTCAGTAGTTGATGAAGCAATACCAAGCATGACAAAGCCCATATGTGAAATAGATGAATAGGCAATCAAACGCTTTAAATCAGTTTGAGCCAATGCATTTAAGGCTCCATAAAGGATTGAAATAAGGCCGATAAGGCCGATCCACCAGGCAGATTGAAAAGCAGAATCAGGAAAAATACTGAAGCAAACTCTAAGAATACCATAACCTCCAACTTTTAGCAAGAGACCCGCCAGAATAATTGAAACAGGAGTTGGAGCCTCCACGTGAGCATCCGGCAACCAAGTATGTAGTGGTACTATAGGAACTTTGATAGCAAAAGCAATAAAAAGCACAAGAAAAGCGAGTAATCTGGCAGAAATCCCTAAAATACTTTTTCCTGCAGTTGCCGAAAAAACTGAATCCGAAATATAATTTTCCGGACTCATCATCAGAATCATATTAAAGGTGTGATTCCCTGTGGCAGGATTCAAAACAGAAAAATACAATCCGATTATCACAAGGAGCATGAAAACCGAGCCAAATAGCGTATAAAGGAAAAATTTAATAGCCGCATACTCCCTTCTGACTCCTCCCCACATCCCTATTAGGAAATAAAGCGGCAAAAGCATCAACTCATAAAAAATATAAAAAAGGAAAAAATCAAGAGCACAAAAAACCCCCATTACGGCCGTATTAAGCAAGAGAAACAAGGAAAAATATGCTTTCAAATTGGTTTTAATTTCCCAGGATGCCAGAGTAGCAACAAACATCACCAATGCAGATAACATTAAAAATGGCATGGATAAACCATCAATACCTAAGAAATAATCAATTTCAAGTTTGCCTATGCTCCCAAGATCAAGACGGATCCACGATAATTTTTCAACAAACTGAAACTCATTTTCTTTACTGATACCCCCTATAGATTGATTGAAATTGGTATAGATAAACAAACTCAATAAAAATTGAATCAAACTGACAGAGAGACTAATTTGCTTGAACCTATGATTAAAGCCAGAAGGAAGAACTAGAATCAGCAAGGCAGCTGCAATTGGCAGAAATATGAGTATTGATAGCAGATTCATATTGAGTATCCCATTTGCAAAATTGAGGAAAAAAATATTTGAAATAATCTCATATCAGATAGCTTAAAATAAAAAATGATAGCACAAAAAGTAACATTGTTATAAGGTAATGTTGTAATCTGCCCGAATGAAAAGTTCTAAAAAACCGGCCAATATATCCTGAAAACACTCCTGTTGCATTCACCAAACCATCTACAACTTTTCTGTCAAACCAGTGAGATATGGAAGATAAAAGTTGGGTTATAGTTGCTATAGCGATCACTAAACCATCAATTACAACACGATCAAATTGATAAAAGATTTTGGCAAGCTTTTCAACTGATTTGATAAACATAAAATCATAAATCTCATTGAAAAACCATCCCCTATTTGAAATTTGATAAATCCAGGAACCAACAGTCAATTTTGAACTTTTATCAAGAACATAGATTCTATAGGCAAACATGATCAATAAAATTGACCCTAAATTTATAATCAAGGGAACTAGCCAGTGAAAGAATCTAATTTCTTTGATTACAGATAACTGAAATCCTTTCCAGAGCCATGAGGATTCAAAAGAAACAGGATTTAAAGCAAAGACTATAAAAGTGCAAAAAAATGAAAGAATGATTAAAACATAGGTCATCGAGCCTGGCGAATCATTGATGTTAGCTAGTTTATCTAATTTAATTTCGCGGGATTCTGAAAAAAAGACTTTAAATACAAGTCTGAAAATATAAAAAGCAGTCAACCATGATGTCAATACCATTATCCAGGGAAGAATAACAAACACACCTTCCCGCGAAGCAGCCCATTCGAAAGTCCTGATAAGTATGGAATCTTTTGAAAGAAAACCTGAAGTTAATGGTAATCCAACAAGAGCAGCTGAGGCAATACACATTCCTAAAAATGCAAAAGGCATTCTTTTCCTCAAGCCTCCCATAAAACGGATATCCTGATAATCGAAACCATGCCTATTTTTTATAGAGTAATGATGCAGCTGATGAATCACTGACCCAGCAGCAAGAAACAAAAGACATTTAAAAAATGCGTGTGTAATTAAATGAAAAATACTTTCTGAATAAGCTCCAATTCCTAAAGCCATAACCATAAATCCTAATTGAGAAATAGTGGAATAGGCCAGAATTCGTTTAATATCATTTTGTGTTAAAGCAATAGTAGTGGCCATAAATGCTGTAAATGCACCAATCCAAACCATTATATCTAAAACCAGAGGATCAAAAACAGAATAAATACGGGCAATCAGGAATACCCCGGCTGCAACCATGGTAGCTGCATGTAAAAGCGAAGAAATGGATGTAGGTCCCTCCATTGCATCAGGAAGCCAGGTATGTAGTGGAAATTGAGCAGATTTAGCCATTGCCCCAAGAAAAAATGAAAAACCAGCTATACTAAGCCATATTTCAGGCATATGTCTGGAACCACTTATCCATAAACCATTTTCAGTAGATGAAGAACTTAACAAACCCTTATCTCCAAAAAGACTGACCAGGTCAAGTGTTTGAAACTGGGCATAAATAATCAGAATTCCGGTTAGAAAACCCAAATCACCAATTCTGTTCATGATAAATGCTTTCTTGGCTGCCTGCGATGCCGCATTTTTATTAAACCAAAAACCAATTAGCAGGTAGGATGAAAAACCAACCAGCTCCCAGAACAGATAAATTAGCAATAAACTGTCTGAAATGACCAGGCCAATCATTGAAAAGCAAAACAAACTCAAATAGGCCCAATACCTATTTAAATTAGGGTCATTCTTCATGTATTCACGTGAATATATATGAACCAAAACTGAGATACCGGAAACCAGAACCATCATTAGAACACTCAGATTATTCAAAAGTACCCCAGCGAAAAACTGAACTTTAGCTACCTGAAACCAGGATAATTGAAAATGTTCAGGTTCGGCGTTCCAAATTTGTAAAAACAGGTGAAGCGACAAAAGAAAGGACAGTGAACTAGTTGATAAAGCGAAATTTGCACCTTTCCGCTTATTGGAAGATAATATAAAAACAAAAGAAAAGAAAGGCAATATTGCTACCAAGAGGGCAATTAATCCTGTATTTTCTATAAAGCTTAGCACTTCCATTAATTCTTCAAAGTATCAGTTTTAGTCGGGTCAATTGACTTGAAATATCTGTAAACATTTAAAATAATAGCAAGCGCAACAGCCACACCTGCGGCAGCAAGAACAATTGCGAATAAAGCAAACATCTGCCCGCCACCGGATATTTTATCATACTTTCCAAAAGCAACAAAATTTAAAACTGCCGCATTGATCATAAATTCGATACCTATCAAAATTTGAATGGTATTTCTTCTGGTCAAAACAGCATATAAGCCGATGCAGAACAAGCTGGCACTAATGAACATAAAGTGTGCAACTGGAATCATTCTTTACCCCCTTTTCTGGCAAGATGTGCTGCGCCAATTAATACCATCAGAAGAAATATAGAAAGTATTTCAAAAGGAAGCAGATACGCTGTCATAATATGAATACCAATTTGATGTGCGGTGTTCTCATTAGAAGCGATAGGCATACTTTCCTGCATCCACATTAATTGGTTAAAATTAGTCTTGATTATAACCCTAAACAAAATAAAAAGGAATAAAATACTTGTTAAAATTCCGGCTAAATGATTGACTTTGAAGCCTGAAACTGCTGGCTTTATACTATTAAGCAATTCCCTGCTAGATAACATAAATGCGAAAAGCATGAGAACTAATACTCCACCGGCATATATAACTACCTGAGACAATGCAATAAAATCAGCTAGAGCAAATAAATATAATGCAGCAAGGGAAAAAAGTGTAACAAAAAACAGAAAAATACTTCTCACCAAATTTCTCATCAGCACAACGCATAGTGCGGAAATCAACACGGAAGCACCAAAGAAATAAAATAGAATCTGTTCTTGTCCCATGATCAATCTTGGATTTTTTGTCGCATCATAGCTTCTTTAGCTGCCAATCGCTCTGCATTAAGTTGTTCAATGGCAAAACGTTTATCGGCAGCATCTTCCGGAGACATTTCTGAAAACTTATAAATCATCCCCTTCAAATCAGGCATGCTTCTATCATAGGTATCTGTCATGACAAGGCACTCTGTAGGACAAACAACTGTACACAAACCACAGTACATACACTTTGCCATATCTATATCAAACTTTGCGGCATATAGACGCTTTGTTGTACCATCTGAGGTTTTTCCAATCGCTTCAGTAGCTTTTATGCTCTCAATATCAATACAGTTAACCGGACAAATTTTGGCGCACAGATCACAAACAATACAATCATCCATCTCAACATCCAATTGATACCTTCCAAGCTCAGGTACTGGCAATTTCTGATGAGGATATTGGATCGTAGTAATTCCACTGTCCTTTAGAAAATAATCTTTATCCGTGATCGATACCACCTTCCTGCTTTCTCTTGCAGCAAAAAGATGAGCCATAGTCAGGGCTAATCCCTTAAAAACAGTTTTGAATGCATGTAAAACCTCTCTTACCATAGTATAGGTCGAAAATCCGAATTCTATTTATTATTACTGCATAACGCCCAGCCGCCATAATCCTGACAGAAGCATACAAAAAAACGCAAGCGGAGTCAGAACTTTCCAACAAAAACTCATAAGCTGATCAACCCTTAATCTAGGAAGAGTCCACCTAATCCATATCTGTACTGCTACAACCAAAAGTGTCTTACTGAGAATCCAAAAAATCCCCCAGGCAATCCCATTCGTCCATGTAGCTAATTTTGCTGAACCTATATTGGGGAGCGGAGTATTCCATCCACCAAGAAATAATACCACACCTATTATGCCAACAAGAAACATCATAGAATATTCAGCAAGAAAAATAAATGC
>Ga0164293_10000697_pt1 | contig 27399 bp, 27 predicted proteins | sample GEODES118metaG_FD_111487 | JGI IMG/M metagenome (GOLD analysis project Ga0164293, IMG submission 111487) | Eutrophic lake water microbial communities from Lake Mendota, Wisconsin, USA - GEODES118 metaG | ecosystem: Environmental > Aquatic > Freshwater > Lake | place: USA: Lake Mendota...
GAATAAGTTTTGGGAAATCAGGTAAAAATTTTTTGGGAAAGGGTTTTAGGGGGGGGGGCCCCCGGGGGGGGGGGGGGGTAACATGTTTTAATGCCATATTTCCGTTTCAAAATAAGACAAATTGGACACACAAAACAATTAAAGACTCGACTAGGGAATCGCAGCTCAAAAGCCGAAACTAATGTATGAAAACAGAAAAGACCACTCTGATTATTGGTTTTGTATTCTCAATTCTAATTTCAGTGCTTATCTATTTGTATTTTAAAGATGTTTCGAAATTTGCACATAGTAAAAGTTTACCTGCCAGTATTAAAAGCATCAGAACATTAAGTCATCGTTGGAATGATTTTAAATATAAACTTCTTCCCACTTTAAAAGGTCCATCAGAAGTCCTTCTTATTTCCATTGACGATGAGTCTGTGACAGAAATCGGACGTTTCCCCTGGAGTCGAGAACAAATTTCTGAGATGACCGTACAAGCCCTTTCCAACGGCGCTAAATCCATCGGCTTCGATGTCATATTTCCCGAACCTGAAACTTCCAATCCAGGGGCTGATTTAAAATTTGCACAAGTTATTTCGCAGAATCCAGAGAAACTTATATTAGGGACTTTTTCTGAAAATCAATACACGTTTGAAAAACACCAAGACTACTGCGTGAATGAAGCCTTTCGAACGACCATTGGAGAGTCTTTGGTGAAGCTCAATCCTTCTTTGACGATTGAATCACCAGAAAACGAGTTAGACACATGGGCTTGGGACCAACTTTTTCCTGCTATTTTTCGAAGTTTACAACAGGAAGAGACCAATGAAATATTAAGAAAAAACAATGTTCAAAAAGAAGAAGATTTACCAAAATATCAAAAAAATTATTTAAACAATCGCAAAAGAACGGTTCTTTACGAGTATTGTAAAAAATGGCTTACAAAAGATGACTTATTTTTAACTGAAAGCATGAGGGCTCAGGTAAGGCCTCTTTATAAAAACTTAGCCCCCGACAAAACTTGGACTCTTGAGCAGATCTTAGAGAAAATAAAAAAACTTTCGGTGAAATCCTCAATTCCGCAGTATGGGGATTGGACTGCTAATATTCCCATATTTCAAGAACCCGCGTCTTACACAGCAAGCTTCATCGCAGAGCTCGATGAGGATGGATATGTTCGGCGGTACCCTTTATTTTTCCGAACTGGAAATCGAGTGGGCTTAAGCTTTGTTCCGTCAATGGCCTTGCAAAGCTATTTAATTGCCAAAAACTATAGAGCTCAAGTTTTGGTAGAGCAAAAAAAAGATGAATTATTTGTAAAAAAAGTTTCAATTTATGACATGGAATCAGACCAGTTGATTATGAATATACCTGTGGATCCGCAGGGACAAATGATTATCAAGTACTATGGTCCCCGCTTTTCGATTCCCTATATTCCGGCAAAAGAATTTTTTTATAAAAATGAAAAAATCAAGATTCAAGAAGCGGCCATTGATCCGGCGACAGGAAAATCGGGAATTAAAGAAACCTATGTCAATCGAATGGGAGCCTTAAAAGACAAAAGCTTGATCGTAGGTGCCACAGCTGTGGGTCTTTATGACTTGCGAAACACACCCGTAGAGCCCAACTACCCTGGTCCTGAGATTCACATGACGGCTCTTAATAATCTACTTAGAAAAGATTTTCTGAGAATCTGGGAGCAGGAAAGCAGCAAATTGCCTTGGATTATTTTAGCAATTGGAATCCTTGCCACTTTAGCTTGGTCATTCTCTGGGTTCTTTGTTTCCTTTTTCTTGTTTTTTGGATTTCTTTTTTTAATCATCACGGTTGATCTGATCTTGTTCACTAAGTTTGGACTTTTGTGGCATTCCATTTTTATTTATCTGCAAATTTTAAGTTTATTTTTTATCTTACAGCTTTATAAATATTTCGCAGAAGAAAGAACTAAAAAAGAAATCCGAAGAACTTTTGCAAAATACGTGGCCCCAGCTTTAGTTGATTCTTTATTAAAGGACTCTGACAATTTAAAATTGGGCGGTCGACGCGAACACATGTCTGTGTTTTTTTCAGATGTGCGGGGATTTACAACGATCTCAGAAAAATTAGCCCCTGAAGAACTCTCTAAAATTTTAAATTTGTATTTAACCCCGATGACTCAATTGGTTTTTAAAAATCAAGGAACACTCGACAAGTACATGGGTGATGCCATTATGGCTTTTTTTGGAGCTCCTGTTAAAACGCCCAACCATGCAGCTGATGCCTGCCGCTGCGCTCTTGAAAGCCAACAAAAACTTTTAGAGATTCAAAAGGACTTTTTGTCCAAAGGACTTCCCGATATCGAAATTGGAATCGGAATTAATACCGGGGATATGTCCGTGGGAAACATGGGTTCTGACATCGTTCAAAGCTATACTGTCATGGGCGATTCAGTCAATTTAGCTTCAAGGCTAGAGGGCATCACAAAAGAGTATGGCGTCAGAATCGTGATCAGCGAGTTCACCTATCAAGAAGTTAAAGATCAATTTGTCGCCCGAGAGTTAGACCTTGTTAAAGTAAAAGGAAAGCTCAAGCCTGTCCGAATCTTTGAGCTTCTGAGCGAAAAACTAAATGAAACTGCAGCTAAAGCAGATGAAAAACTAACACTGTATCAATCTGCCTATGAGACCTACGCAGCTAAAGATTTCAAGCAAGCAAAATCTCAATTTGAAAAACTATTAACAATTTGGGAAAATGATTCTGTATCAAAACTCTACATCAAGCGCTGCGATGACTTTATCGAAGAGCCACCCCCACCAGATTGGGATGGCGTCTTTGTTATGAAAACGAAGTAGTTTTATCAAATTGAGACACTTAACTAAAGGCCAAATAGAGCCGAAGAGTGAATATGGTAAAAATCCAACAGTTGATCAACCTAATGGTGATGCCGATTTTGTTGATCTCGTGCACTCGCGCTGGAGTTAATATTAATTCTCAGCTGGTGATACAAATGCCTAAGAGCTTGGGCTCTGATAACTCAGCATTCGCTATTGGTGATCTTCCGCCAGAGATCAACTGTTTCTTTGTTGGCGTGGGTGGACCCGAGCCAGAAATGCGTAAAAACACCTGTTTTAGAAACATAAGTGGGACTACGCAGACTTATAAAATTGGCACTTGGGCTGGTGGTATTCCGAGAAACTCAGAAGTTTCATTGGATGTCCCGTCTGGAAAAGATCGGGTTATTTATCTTGCTGGTTTTAATGCAACGGCTGCGGTCTGCCGTGACTTTAAGAAAAATGGATTCCCGCAAACTGATCCTACATTTTATTCCCTTGGCAAAGCGGGTGGTGTAAATTTAGAGCCTGGAAAAGTTGTTTCAGTTCCGCTGGTTGTTAATTATGATGAAAATGATAAAATTGATAAATGTGATGGTCCCGATTTTCCCGATGATAACGGACCACAGGGACCTTATTTGAGAATTGAAGGCCTTGGTAGTAACGTTTCTGGAACTAATTCAGAGCTTGCAACAAAAGATGTTTGTTATCCAGTTACTTTCAGTATTTATGATACGAACGGAAGTCCTATGTATAATTTGGAAACTAGCGATATTGTCATATCTAACTTTCCATCAGAATTTTATATTTCTAGTAGTTGTTCAGGCGACCAGCTGACTTCAGCTAATATTCCCCAAGATTCTAGTTCATCTGCAACCGCTTATTTCAAGAAAACTTCTGTTGGCCCGTTCTTGACTGGAAATTTAAATTTAAACATATCTAGAAATGCAGTTCCTTTGTCAATTAATGTGGATCAGAATATTGAGTTTGGAAATCCAAAGGTTAGTATTTCGGGCGCAAACATAAATGATGGCACCTGCACGTCATACACAGCCAACTTAAAAAAGCATGAGGGTGACAGCTTAAGTTTACCTACTAATGTCAGTTTAAATTTAATCCAAAATCCTACTTTTTATAGCCTGCGATCTACTTCGGACTGCAGCGGAACGGGAACCGACCAAATAATTATCCCGATCGGAGAATCATCTGCAAACTTCTATTTTAAGTTTACAGGCACACCACAAACTATAAACTTTATAAACCTTATCCCGGGCCCCCCAGGAATAGATATCCTCCCCTTCATCGTAAACACACCACCCTAACAAAAAAAACTACTTAGCACTTTTACTAAACTGATAGGTCCAAAGCGAAGTGATTTGCCACTTGCTGTAATCGTAGGATTCTACATTCGAAGAGCTTGTTGAATAATTAATTCCTAAGTTTAAGGATTGATTCTTCTTAATGCTTTTGGCGGCTGATAACCCTAAAGTGAAAAGTTGATCCAGTCTGGAGCTTGTTAACTTTGAATAGTTTTGTTGTGCATAGTCCAAGCGAAATGAACCAGTCCATCGTGATTGAAGTGGAGTTATATAAGTAACAGCTGAAGAAAGCTTATCGTAGTAATAGTTATCACCCTTTGAATTACTATTCAGTTGATTGAGCTCAAACCCTACTGATTTTTCGCCTTTGGAATCCAACAAATAAGTGGTTTGAAAACCATAGGTAAGCTTTTGTCCTGATTGATCATCATCATCTGAGGATATATCTAACTTCGAGTCTTCGCTTAAAATCTCGAGATTTAATGCTGCTGTCAAATTGCTTTTAATAATTTTTGAAACTGATAAATTAATTCCTGAAGTTGTTAAAATCTCAGCTCGACCGTCGCCGTCTACGTTCATGGCCAGAGATTTATAGACGGGTGATAAATTTAAAAAGTAGGATTGTTTGTTGAGCTCAAAATTGAGTGAATAAGGTGCTGATAAGGAATACTCTAGAGGATCCGTGGCCTGTAGAGTGCCTGTTACTTGAAAGCCCGTATCTACGCTGTAGATATCAGAAATTGAAAGCTGCAGACCCAAATCAGAATTGATTGTTTTATGCAGGTAACCCAATACAGAGGCCCCATAGGAAAGTCTTAGGGCACTGGCATCAGTCGAAGAATTGACAGTTGACAGATTTAAAACATTTTCATCGTAACTCAGACCCAGGTAAAAACTCAGGCGGTACTTTTCTTTTTGAGATTCAGCGAATTGTTCCATTCGATCAATCAAATCCATCATTTCGTCTGCAGATTGATCCAGCTTGGGATCATCGGAAGTATCTAAAACAATTTGCATACTATTTCTGGCAGCAGAAAACTTTTTGCTTTGATATTGCAGGACACCGGCTAAGTAAGATGAAATTGGACTTAGCTTGGGATCTTTTTCTTCTACGACTTCAAGAAAATCTTTAAGGGCTTTGTCGTTGTCGTTCAGTTTAACTCTGTTCAAAGCTTGATAATAGGTTTTCTCGGTAGACTGCGACAGGGGGACGTCAGCTAAATTTAAAAGGGCCAGGGATTTTTCATATTGTCCGATTTTATAAGCCGAAACTGCATAGCGATAAAAATAAGACTCTTGCTGAGGAGCTAACTCAACGGCTTTTGCGTAAAGCCTAAATGCCTTTTGATATTGGCCTAGAAAAAAACTTTTATCCGCCAATTGGATGAATTTTTCAGCTTCTTTTGCTTTTTTTCTTTTTTCTTCTAAAGATAAAACTTCGAGCAAGGCCAATTGTTCTGCTCTTTTTTGAGCTTCAGATAATTCAATTTGCATTTGGGATTTTTCAGATAGTTTGATTTTATTTTCAGACTCAGTTTTTAATTTTTTTAAAGACTCTGCACTAACTGGCTGATTTTTTCTTGAAGTGATCTTGCTATAATCTGGATTTGTGATTGGCACTGGACTTAAGCTAATTACTTTGGCTGACTCTTCATCCTTCACTCCTTTTAAGAGACGTTCTTTCTGACTGGAAATTAGAATTTTATTACTTCCAGTGGCGGCAAAAGAAAATGCAAAGTAGGGTTGCCCCATCCCGTCTGTGAATTGATATGTCCTTTTTTGATCATCACCCTTTAAAAATTGAATGATAAATTGTCCCGAATATCCTGTCCCTGTCGAGTTTAATGAGAGATTGGCCTGGGCTTTTTTACCTGACGCAACATCAATGATTTGAACAATACGCTCGGGTGCCTTTTGCTGATCGAGCAACTCAATTTGAAGATTCATAGAATTTGCAACAACAGGCTGTGAATTCTTTGCATAGATGGGATTCAGCCAGATAAGACAGGCAAAGAACAAACTGTATTTTAATTTTGAATTCATGCTACTTCATCCAAGGTGAAACTGATTGATTTAGGTTTAATTCATTTACTATTGCGGATTCACTATCACTTTCGTTTTGCCCACTTTATCACGAATAATATTTGTCAGATCTGTCGCCGGCCCTTTAGGTCGGTCTTGTTTAGGGGGCCTTGCATCGCCCGATTTAGGGAGGTCAGCTCCCCGATAGTCTTTCACTTCACTTCCTATTTGAGTTCCCACGTCACCACTTGTAATCATTGAGGGTGGCGGAGAATTAGCCCGCTCAGGTGTAGCAGTTTCTGATGAATCTGTTGAAGTTGAGGATTTTTTTGGGGGCTCTGATTGATTGAGATTCGTCTCAGGAACAACAGCGGTCGAACTTATCGATTCAGAATCCACCTTTTGAAGTTCTTCTTTTGGTACTGAAGTTGGCTTATCAGGGTTTTGTTCTCCCAAAACAGCTTTTGATGTTTGTCCTTTATTAATGATAACCGCTGGACTGAGTTGCCCATTGGGTAAAATCACAGAAAATTGAACAGCGCCTTTAAGGGTCACGAGCTTAGTCAGTTTTAAACTTGGATCATAGGAAGTAACAAACTGAGTTCCGCGAACACCTGCGACGGCTGTCGGAGTTTTAATCATGAAATTGCTTTTAGCTCCTTCATAAACCTGTTCCACATTATTTCGAACTTTTCCTTTTATAAGATTGAGCTCTACTTTTTTAGCCTCAGAGTCGTTTGTGTAGGTCACTATTTTTAATTCTGAATCCGGGCTGACATTCATGACGTTTCGATCTTGCATAACAATTTTTGCCCGCGAGTCCGGGCCCGTTATAACAGTGTCCCCCTGGGAAACTTTAGTCCCAACTTTTGCGGGAAGAGCAGTTTCTGATTTTGATTTTACAGAGACTTTACCCTTTGCGACCATAATAACACCCTCAACTGCTGAGAGGGCGAAGTGAGGTGTAAAAAAAAGACACGTCGTTAAGAAAAGTCGAACAGGCATGAAATCTCCATTTTTTTGAATAATAATACGAAATACGGTTAGATTAATCGACATAACTGCTAAGAAGTAGGCGACTGAGTTGATAAGGATCATTTTTGGACTGAAGTCGCGGCTAGATGCGATAATTTTGCATTGGTTGTGATTAAAAGAAGGAAAAGCAAGTTGAGTCTAGCGAAAAACAGCACCACCTTCAACGTCCACATAGTTTTCAAAGGCAAAACCTCTTCAGACGTTGCCAATTTCTTCGAAATTCAAGCCAGCAAATGTGTGTGCCCATTTATGATTAAAGATGTAAATCTAGATTGAGAGCTTTCTTACTAAACTTTCCATAGTTTAGTGTATATGACTCAGTATTTTCTAATTTAATTGCTAACTGCAGACTTTCCCATCCAAAAAACTTTGAGTGGTGACTTTTTAATATTCGAATCCCGCCAAGCAATGGAAGCCAGCTGTTGAGCAATCTGTTCGGGTGTCAGAATATGATCAACATGGTCGATTTCGATTGCGTTAGCGGGCATTGATTTAGAAGCTGCTGATGAAGGCTCTTGAGCCATTGTTTCGCCTCCGCTTTTCTCCTTCAAAATTTTAATTCCTTCAGCACCGTCAGCACCTTCCCCTGACAGAACTATTCCGATTGATCCATAGCCACGATCTTCTGCAAGTGAAAAAAGGAAATGGTCAATGGCATTGTTGACGCCCTTCAGAGGGCGTGGAATTAAACGAAGCAAACCTTCTTGAATTTCCATCAATTTATCTGGCGGAAGAACATAGATATGATTGGCCAGAGGTTGGATCCCATCTGTCGCTTGAATGACTTGCATTTTTGTAGATCTGCTCAAAATTTCAGGAAGTAAACTTTTAGAATCACGCAAAATATGTGAAAGTAGCACAAAGGCCATTCCTGTATCAGCTGGCAAATTTTCGATCAGCCTGCGAAAGGCTTCTAGGCCCCCTGCTGAAGCCCCGATGGCAACGACTCTTGGGTTTTCTATTTTTTCCATTTTTACTTTTTCCATTCGTTAGCTGTTTAAAGTGTCCAGTTTGTAGAAGCTAAAATTGGAATTAATTATTGAATTTCATTTGCCAAATCCGCCAAATACTCTTTCATTACCTGAACTCGCTTGATTCCTTCCACTCGTCCTGCATCAGTTTTCAATGTTTGTGCTGTTTTAAAGAGCTTTGCAAAGAAATGATCTACAGTAAATTGCTGATCATTGATAGCTCGACTTTCACAGAAAGGATCTAACTCAGAATAAAACGGCCTTTTTAAAACTCCTGCCGTTGCAAAACACCGCGCGATCCCTATCGCGCCCAGTCCATCAAGCCGATCAGCGTCCTGAACAATCTTTGCTTCTAACGTTTTTGTTTCGATGTTTGCACTAAAACTATGGGCCGCAATTGCGTGACTAATTTCGTCGAAGTAGATCTCTGGGTAAGAAAGTTCTTTTAAAAACCGAATCGCCCCTTCTGCAGATAGTTGCGAGGCCTGACTGCGCCGTGGATCATTTTTTGGTATAATAACAAAATCGTGAAGCCAAGCTGCCGGAATAACAACTTCCATTTTTGCATTTTCTTTCTTGCAAAGTTCTTTAGCAATTTTCACAACTCGTTTGAAATGCAAAAGATCGTGTGCGGGATCTTCTGCAGAGGCGATTGTTGAAATTTTTTTCTCGAGTGACCCTTCGATTTCTAAAAACATTTGCTTTCTCTCCACTCTCACCGCTTGATACTAAACACTTATCTTTTGAGTGTCCAAGTAAAGTCCAAGGTGGCGCGCTGTATTTTAGGGATATCGGCAATGATTTGTCGGGCAATGGCAGGATATTGGAAGGCTGGAAAAAGTAGCAGTTCTTTATCTTTTTAAAAAACCCTGCATTAAATTTTTAGTCAGGTGCTCTGAAAGTGAAGTCGGGCTTATGCCCATTTTTTCATTTATATTTTCATTTACTATGAGTGTCGCTAGTCCATGAACACCGGCCCACGCCGTCATCGCAATCATATGGGAGTCATCTTTATTGAATCGACCACTTCTTTTGTTCGCTTCAACCGCAGACAGAAGATGATTGAAAGCCTGTTGACCTAAAGAGTTTGTAGGATCATTTGCATTTACAGTTTTTATATCGGGATGAAACATGACTTTAAAATGATGCGGATTTTGTGCGGCAAAAAGCACATAGGTCATTCCGAGTTGGACTATATTCTCAGGATCTTTTTCCAACACTTTACTGAACTGATCTTCGAGTCTCGAATATCCATCTTTCGCAATTGCAAATAGGATATCTTTTTTAGACGAAAAATGCCTGTAGGCGGCAGCATGAGTGACGCCAGCCTTAATTGATAAGTCCCGCAAAGAAAATTCAACCTCGCCGGTTTTATCAATCGAATCTAGGGCCGCTAGTATCAAAGCAGACCTTAGGTCGCCATGTCGGTAGTCTTTCGCAGTTTTTTTCTTCACTTTTCGCAATCCCATTGTGGGTCAATTCTATCCCTTAAAATACTTGTTGCCAATGGATACATTTATTGTTACCATTGGTTACATATGAGTAGTAACCAAATATCACCTTATTTGTGGCTAGTAATAACATTTTTGTCCTTGGCCTTTCTAAGTGGTTGCCTGGTTACATGGGGGGTAAGGTAAAAGTGGAAATTTTTGATGATCAAGTTTGGACTATGACAGTTTGGGAAGACAGGGAATCTTTAGAGAAATTCGTAAATTCAACACGGCATTTAGATGCGATGTACATGACCAATCAAGCAATGACTTAGTTTAGACATCTCAATGTTGAAGTCCCCGCCAAAAACATACCTTACAGGTGGGAAGATGTGCAGAAACTTTTAGAAACTAAAAAATACGATGACCATAAGCCATTCTAAGGAAATGAATTTATGCAAAAACTAAAAGAAAAGTATGGATCCTGGGCTGTCGTAACAGGCGCAACTGATGGAATTGGCCTTTCAATAGCAAAAGCTCTTGGTACACAGGGAATCAATCTCGTTTTGATTGGTCGCCGCGAAGCACTTCTAAAACAAATAGCCAGTCAATTTAAAATTGAGACCTTAACGATTGCAATAGATGTCGGGCAAGAAGACGCGACAAAAACAATAATCAACAAAACCAAAGATCTCGAAATCGGTCTTTTCTTTGCTGCGGCTGGTTTCGGAACTTCTGGCGAATTTTGCGAATTAGATTTATCAAATGAAACAAATATGATCGACGTCAATTGCAAAGCCGTGATTGAGCAATGCCATCATTTTTCTAATTTAATGAAAAAAAATAAGCGCGGTGGAATTGTCCTGTTCAGTTCTCTGGTCGCCTTCCAAGGCACTCCGTATTCCGCAACCTATTCTGCAACCAAAGCATTTATTCAAAACTTTGCCGAGGCTCTTCATTTTGAGCTAAAGCCCTATGGGATAGATGTTCTTTCCTCTGCTCCAGGTCCTGTAACGACTGGCTTTGCAAAAAGAGCCAAAATGAACTTCGGAGCTGCCGCCTCACCGGATGAAGTCGCCCAAGCAACTCTAAATGCGATTGGCAAATCGGTAACAGTTAGACCTGGATTCCTTGCTAAATTTTTAGGGTACTCTTTGGCAACACTCAATCGCTGGGGTCGAATTCAAGTTATGAAGAAAATTATGAGTGGGATGATCAAGTGACAAATCTTATCTTTGATCTTAGTGAATTTTGTCCGTCCAGACACATAGTTTACAGGAAAATCTAATTGGTGGAGGTACTTTTAATAAAATTTAGTTGAGTGTTTTCAGATAGTTAGCTAGTTGCGGGCCTCGTTGAGCCTCATATTAATATTAAATCCTGCAGACAGCATACGGTGAAAAATGACATTTTTTGACAGAAATGTTAAATATCACGCTGCCACTCAAGTTGTGATAATTCACATTTTTATTGAAAAATGTTAAATTTCACCCGATCATAGACTCATGAATAAAACCCAAGAAACCAAACTCAAAAAGCTCGGCATCTTTACTACCGCTCAGGCCAATGAATTGGGGATTAGCCAGCAAAGCCTCTCTAAACTTGTGAAGCAGGAAAAACTCAAACGAGTGGATCGGGGGATTTTCCTTCACCCCGAAGCAAACCTTGGCCGTGAATATGATTTTCAAATTGCTTGTGCAAAACTTGGCTCCGATGCAGTTATTGGCGGACTGTCCGCCCTTTTTTATTACAATCTTGTAGAGCAGGCTCCAAAGCAAACTTGGGTGCTGGTTCCGCCTCACAAAATCACCAGCAGTCGCTCTTACCGCCTCATGAGAACACAAACCCCTCTTGATAAGGGCATTGTGGTGGGAAACGGGTATAAGGTTGCCACAATCGAGCGTGCCATTATGGAGGGCTTTAAACTTGCCAGCAAAATTGGCGAGCGAACAGCGATCCATGCTTGCCGAACGGCCATCCAGCAAAAACAAACAACGCTCAAGAAAATTGGTATGACGGCCAAGGAACTTGGCCTTGACTCTTATCTGACCAAATACTTTGAAACAATCATCGGGGCAATACAATGACTACAAAAGCAAAAGGCACATCTATAAGGCAAAAAATTATTGATCTTGGGAAAAAGCTCGGCGTTGAACCACGCGACCTTGAAACCGTTTTTGTGATAGGGCGACTGGTCGCTCGCCTGATCGCCGATAAAAAACTGGCGAGCCATCTTGTTTTCAAGGGCGGATTTGTGGGCCTGAAAATTTATGAATCCCCGCGATACACCGTAGATTTAGACGCCCTCCTTTTGAGAGCCAATATTGATGAAACCCTTGAGCGAGTAAGGCAACAGGCAGAGTCCGATTTGAATGACGGCGTTTGGTTCCGTTTTGAAAGTCAAACCGACCTTGCCACCCAAGGCGAATAAGATGGAATCCGTCATTCATATAGAGCAGGCATCGGTGAAGTTCTAAAAAACCTTAAAAAGGCACAGGTTGTTCATTTTGATTTGGGTATTGGTGATCCCGTCACTCCGGGGCCACAGAAGAAACAAACTCCATCGCTCTTGTCTCCCAATGATGAAATCAGTTGGTCGGTTTATCCGATTGAAACCATCTGTGCGGAAAAACTTCATGCCCTAATTTCTCACGGTGATGAAAACTCCCGCTCCAAAGATGTGCATGACCTTGCGATCTTTTTGCCAAAAGTAGATGGCCCTACGCTAAAAGAAGCTCTCAAGCGGAGTTTTGAATTTCGCTCGACTGAATTGCCAACATCTTTTTATGCAGAAATAAAAAAGTTAAAAACAGATCGCCTTGAGCGGGGTTGGGCCAGTGCCGTAGACTCGATTCCAAATGCGATGAGTTTTAAAACTGCGTTTGAAAAAATGGTGAAGCTCATCAGCGAGCTTGAGGCCAACTAATGCCAAGCCTGATTTTAGAGCTTACCGATAAAACGGATGAAAAAAAGATTAGAGCAATCCCGCAAGTGGTTTAGCGATATTTCCCATTTTTACAGCATCACCAAAGACCACTACATCTTTGTATCCGTCAGGATCAATTGCCATAAGAAACCCTGAATCGTTATCAAGAAATATTCCAGGATCATGATCAAACTTCTTTTTAAAATCAAAAATCTTTGAATAAAAGTCGACTGAACTTTTAAGATCCTCCAGAATCGGCCTTCACTGTCAAATCCCAACCGATAACGGCTAGTAGGTCTGGAGGAAACACCCTCACACTAAAAATGCTTGGAGGAGAATCGTGCTCTGGCTTAGAGGAGCTCCTTAGGCAAATGAAAAGTACCATCAGGTTCCGGAGGAAAAGGAACAACTCGAGCCACGGCGTCTACATTGAGCGGACCATAAATATGCGGGTACGGTTGTCCTTCATTCCAAAGATCTTCATACTTCACTTTGTGATTTAATTTACCTTCAACAATTTCAAGTAATAACAACCCTTGCTGTCCCTTGAAATTATAGTTTGCGACCGCAGGAATCTGATGCGGTAAAGAGCAATGGATGAATCCGGCCTTCTCCAACGATGGCGCAGTATAAACTCCTATCTTTTTTGCGTTTTCCCAGTCAGATATCGAAGTGATGTGAAGAATTTTTTTCATGCCGCTTTACCTTTCTTTGTTTTCAACTTCATTCGCAAAGCATCTGGGCAAAGCTCGAGCCCGTTGGGCCACGCTAGTGCTCCTGATTCAACGTAACACTTATCAAACAACTGACCTTTAACAACTTCAGCTGCCAAGTTTTTCGGTTTGGAAAATAAATAACTAAGGTCAACCTCTCCGTTGAGACCATCAGTATATTTGATCTTGATTTTGAATGAGTCTTCGTCAGTGGAAATGATTTTTTCAATTTTTTTTCCAAGTTTCATATTTACTCTAGTCCTTTGATTCGCTTCGGTGATTTCATCGCGGCAACTGCAACCCAAGCTGAACTCAATTCAGATAAATTTTTCTTTCGCCATTCTTAAATGAGCTTGAAAGCTTTGGGTGGCAACTTTCCTTATATAATTTTTCCAGATTTAATTTCAATGATCGCTTCAAACTCACAGTAAGTTGCATGAAAATGAGGAGGATTGTGGTCCCCATGATAAAGCCGAATCACAATTCCAAAAAAAATCGAGACAATAGGCACGAAATTTCTCCACCTCATCCAACTCAAAGCCGGACGTGCTAAATACTCAAATTCTATTCAAAAAAAACATTGGACGTCCTGCCAAAACTTGACAGTAAAATCCAATATGGTGGAGGCGGCCGTCGCCGACACCACGAATTCCAGTCATATTAACTACATGCTGAGTGACTTGTCATTTGGATTCAAAAACGCAGAAATGCATTAGAAGATAAATCAATTGTACCGACTGTTTTTGAGTGGTGCTCCGCCCTTGAAATGCCTCTTTTTTTAGATTTGAAGGCTGTGTTACAATAGTGAATGGCCTATCTATCTTGTAAAAATAAATATTGCAGAATTTCGCAATATTATGATATGCTCATTCAGCTAGAATGAGTGAAAGACGTTAGTATAAAATAAAAGCTATTTTGGTAAACGGACTTCGAGTTAGCGAAGTGATAATTTCCAGTCATTACGAAGAGAATCATTTGAACCATATGAATGATGATCTCATATTAAATTTGGTGAATGAACTTGATGGTCGTCGCGAAATTCCAGTCGCAGAAAAAGATGGTTACTCTTATTTTGCAACTTTAGTCGAATACTCGGACAAGCCCTACAAGCTTGTTTGGTTACTTGAAGACGGTGCAATTTATATTGGTGTTGTTAATGCTCATAGAACAAAGAAGAAGAGGTAATTTATGGGTCTTCCAAGCGAAAAAGAACTATCAAAAATGCGCAAGAAACTTGAAAAAGTAGAGCCATCAAGAATGCTTCCCAAAAATGCTTCTAAGGCTGATCGGGTTAAGTTTAAGCTTTGCGAGAAGTTTGTTATTTACCTTCAAGAACACAGTATGTCCCAAGTTCAATTGGCAAAAAAACTAAAAGTAGATCCATCGCGTATTAATGAGATCGTAAAGTATCGTATTGATTTGTTCACTGCGGACAAATTGATGGATTTAGCTGAGAAGCTTCACTTGGATTTCGACGTTGAAGTCGCTTGATAGAGCTAGAAAGTTTCTCATGCGAAACTTTAATGTCGCAAAATGAGACCTATAGACGCCCGTCGGCACATCGGAAATTGCGGGCAAATCGACTCCTGTGTGCGAGGGTTTGGCTGTAAATGGCTATGAAGACCTAATTTCGCCAACAAAGCCTCACGGTGGGCCTTTGTGGCTGCCAAGCGGCCTTCTTATGAGACGACTCGAGCCTTCATCTGTCCGATCTGGCCGAAACCCACATTTCTATTGTAAAATGTTGGATTCGGCCACAAACTAATAACATGAACAAGCAACAGGAAGCGAAGCTCAAGAAAATGGGGATCTTTACTCGGTCACAGGCCGAGGCAATGGGTCTTAGTCACCAGAGTCTTTCCCGCTTAGTTCAAGAAGAGAAAATCATTCGAGTTGGACGAGGACTGTATCTCCATTCCGAAGGTCAACTTGGACGAGACATTGATTATCAAGTGGCCTGCACAAAGTTCGGTCCGGAATCAGTCATTGGCGGAATCACTGCCCTCTTTCATTACAACCTCATCGAGCAAGTGCCAGGGCAAGTATGGGTCATTGTTCCCCCATCGCAAACAACACAGACCCGACTCTACCGACTTGTTCGCACCAAAACTAAATTGGATCGTTGGATTATCAAAGCTGATGGCTATCGAATCGTTACTGTTGAGAGAGCTGTTCTGGAAGGGCTTAAGTTGGCAAAAAAAATTGGGGAGCGGATAGCTGTTCAGGCCGCACGAACGGCCCTTTCGACTGGTCAAACCACAGAAGGAAAACTTGGGAAAGCCGCCAAAGAACTAGAGCTTGATTCAGTTCTTACGAAATACTTTGAGGTCATTACGACATGACAACAAAGGCTAAAAGCGATTCAGTTCGCAAAAAACTAAGTAATCTCGCCCAAAAACTAAAAGTTCCATACCGCAATGTAGAGACTGTGTTTCTCATAGAGAGACTTGTCGCTCGATTGGTTGCCGACAAGAAGCTCAGTCAGAATCTTGTTTTTAAAGGTGGTTTTGTTGGTCTAAAGGTTTATGGATCGCCCCGATATACAATTGATCTTGATGCCCTTTTGGTAAAATCAAATATCGATTCAACATTAGAGCTCGTAAAACAGAGAGCTGAAATGGACTCGGATGACGGGACTTGGTTCCGCTTCGAAAGCCAAAATAATCTCACCACTCAAGGTGAATACGGTGGCATTCGGCAAGTGTATCGAGTTGGAATTGGCGAAATATTACCGGATATCAAACGAGCTCAGTCCATTTTTTTCGATTTAGGAATCGGCGATCCAATTACACCCGGCCCACAAAAAGCTGAGACACCATCCTTGTTTCCACAAAATGAAGACATCAGCTGGTCGGTGTATCCAATAGAAACCATTTGTGCAGAGAAGCTCCATGCACTTCTTACTCATGGTGATGCCAATTCTAGATCTAAAGATGTACACGATCTGTCAATATTCCTCCCAAATGCAGATGCAGAAACTTTAGGAACTGCCATCAAGAGATGTTTTGAGTTTAGGGAAACTGAGCTCCCACAGAAGCTATCTGCAGAAATAAAAAAGATAAACACTCTCCGCCTTGAACAAGGCTGGGCGAACTCGGTATCAACTGTTGCCAATGCTCCAGACTTTAAAGTCTCCTTTGAAACGGTTATAAAGAACATAGCGAAGTTGGAAAAGGCCTTCAAATAAGTAAATCTAATATTGACAAATGGACAAGAGCTATAATTAAAAAGCTGTTTAAAAAAACTGCGAACGAAGCGACAAAGGAAATCAAAAGAACTTCGCAGAAAGAGAATGCTAACGGGTCAAAAAAATCTCATTCGTGGAGACTATGCCCCATTGGAGAACATTGGGTAACTGATCATCCTCTTTGGGTCCCACCTACGGAAAAGCGCCCAGGATATTACACCACTCGTGATGGACATTGCTCCGCTAATCCCAAGCGTGGAGAATCTAAAGTCATTAAGGACTATTTATCCGCTGAAGAAATGCAAATAATGGCGGATAAGTATTTTTTATACCTGTCTGGCCCTCCGGCAACTGGAAAATTGCCCGAATATGCAAATGGAGCAGACAATTTTGACTCATTTATTCGTGGTTGGACAAAATATTGGAATGATATTTTTAAGCCAGATGACCCTTTGGATCCCGATCTTGTTAAAGCTCTGATTGCAACAGAATCAGGATTTAGGTTAAAGCCCCCAGCACCCGATGCGGGGTTTGCCGGGAAAGCCCACGGACTTATTCAATTAACAGATCAAGCAATCAAAGCTTTAGGGGACCCAAACGGTGAGTTGCTGAACCACTTGGTTAAAATTTCCACTGAGAATACATCTGATCCGAATCTCAGCATAGGAGCTGCCGTTCGTTGGCTATTTAGAAAACGAGATCTTGCAAGTCATCGTCTAAAACGACAGGCAACTTGGCGAGAGGCCATCGCAGAATACAAATCCTATTTGCCCGAAATGGTCAGTGGTAATGATCCGAATCCAGAGCAAATGCAAAAACTTGATGACATTTACAAAAGGCTTAAAAAGTGAATCTCAATTTTCTGGCAATATGTCTATTCCTATCAATTTGCGGTTGTAAAACTGGCGTAAGTAAACCCATACACTCAATCAAAAAAGTTGAAATCGTTAATCCCGATTATGGCATTTTATCAATAACAGAGAAAACAAGAACGAGTCTTCTACCACTCTTGTGGAGGTGCTTCCCGATCAAGGAAATAGAGGTCAAATATCGAAAATGGCCTCACACTGATCCCATTGAGCCTACTCGGGTTATTGAGTTCATGTGTGATTTTGAAATTTGGGTGAAAAGTAAGCCTATTCAAAACGTATATCACGGACGTCGTGGCAAACCAGAAAGTTATTGCAAAGATTTTAAAACTGCCTGGAACAAACTTACTCACGGTGAAGAGTTCATCTGCATTGATGGCGAGACTTTGACCAAAGGTGAACCTCGAGAAGACGAGGGGTCAAAAAAAATGAAAGCAAGTTGGACTTGGGACAAAATCAAAACCAAAAAGGGTTGTTATAGTTTTTGGAACAAGTATCAGTGTATAGATATTTAATTTGTGTCATTTAGAAGGAAAATGGTGGAGACGATGAACCTCCAATAACTTCAATAACTTATAGCATTTGCACATCAGTTGGACAACGAAGCCTTATTAATTAATATTAAAACCCAGTTCTACTTTTTGTCTTCAATGAACGAAGGCTCACCAAATGCTTCATCAAAGCTTTTCCTGAGCGTTAAAAAATGACCTGCCCCATAGATGACCGCAACCCGTTTATGCTTCCTAAGCGTCTCTTGAATCAGATTTAAAGTGAAATGATCTCTTATGAATCCAACGTCGGAAGAAATCTTCTGAGTATAAAGAGCACCATCTGAATAAGGAGCCACTTCTTCATTTGATACGTCAGGAACCAACTCGTGCCCGAGCTTAACTTTGTACCACTTCATTACTTCTTTAGAAGTTGGACAAGTCTGAACAGAAAATACTTTGCAGTAATGGGTTAGAAATGAAGGAATCTTCTTTTTAAGAAGTGTCTTTTTATCTAACTTCTCTCTAACCCATTGGGGCACTTGCCGAACGGTATAAAATCCCAAAATATCTTCGTCAGTATACCCCTTTGATTTTAAGCCCTTACAAATATCTTGATGGTCTGGCTCTCCTGCAATGAATGGTATTTTCTTTTCATCGGCAAGAATCACTCCCAATGCACTTTCACCACCGCGAATGAACTTTTCAGTTCGCCCTTGCTTTGCTTCTTCTAAAAACCACTTGGGACTCTCACCTGAAGAATAAGGGATGGACTCAATCATCAAAATGTTAAAACTGAATTTGTTGAACAGGGTTTGAACCAAATTGAGTGTGTCGTCGCCCATCGTATTCGTGTGGCGAGCAGCTAAATAAAATAATTCGTACTGACCCTTTTTATAATGAGCAATAACGGCCTTTTCATTGGGATATTCATTTCCAAGCGCATTGCTCCAAGGACGAATATTTTCTGATTTCATTTTTGGAGTAGTTGAACAGGCATTCAGTAAAAATAAAGTGATTATGCCGAATAAAATTTTATTGAGATTGTACAAAATCTTCGTGTTATCCAATTTTCTTCCACTTAATGTCTGGTTGTCGTCCCGTCTCCATGCAGTCTTTTAAATAAAGATTAATCAAAGTCTGATAAGGCACTCCGGACTTATCAGCAAGTTTTTGGAAGTACTCAATGAAGTCTTCATCCAGACGAATTGTGGTTCTGGATTTTAGTTTTTTTGCATAAGGATTTTTAACGGATTTTGAAAAATCATATTCTTTTCTCATAAATCACCTCTTATATTTTACTCGTTCGTGTTTAGTAGCTTTTCGTGCAGAGATAATCCGAATAACTTCGTCGTTTTCTTTATACACATGAACAACAACGAGCAAGTTCGTCTCTGAACTTATACCAAGAAGAACGAACCTAGCTTCATCATCTGAATGGTCTGGGTCTGCAATGAGTCTTGCAGAATTATCGTAAAATACGGTTTCGGCTTCTTCAAAGGAGACACCGTGTTTTTCCTATTGGCTTGGTTTTTGGAACTATCCCAAACGAAAATCATAGCACTATGATACTATGATACTATGATACTATGAAAAAATAGATTTGTACACATACTATGTGTACAAATTGGTGGAGACATTTTTGACCATGCAACCACTTGAAATCACTGACCTCACGTTCACGACAACTACCGATTACGACAAAGGTCAATTTTTTTGAATTCGATTCCGCCAAAGACAATTGAATTTGAACCCGTTTCCGTAAACAAACCACCGAATTTGACTACGTACTTAGTCTTATGCTGACTTGACTACGCTGACTCTAACTTTACTTCGTAATCAAAGCCTTCTTTAACCAATGAATCTTTCAAAGCTAGTTGAATCAAACCCATTTCTGGCAAGCCAAGTTTTTTTGCAATCTTAGCTGCTCTTGATGGCGAAGGAATCCGACGGCCTTTTTCAAGATCATTTAGATTCTGCACTGACAAACCAAGTTTTTTTGCAAAAGCTGTTTGGCTCATGTCTTCAGCTTCACGCCATGCTTTAATCATATCAGCAAAAGTCATGACACCATATTTTTTCTCAAGCTTTTCAAAATAAGATTTAGTAATCATGTTTGTGTACCTCCAAAAGTTCGATGTGAACCCGATCTTGAATGACGTGATAAATAAGCCTGTAGGCTTTATTCATTCGCACGGATCGCTGACCTTTACGATCGCCCCTTAAGGGTTCGTCGTGAAAGCCCGGCGACTTCATCACTTCCCATATGCCGTTTGACTCAACTAAGAAAACCCAAAAAAGAACTTTCTTCTGGATAAAATCGGGGACTTTATCCAGTTGTTTTTCAAAACTTCGGCTGCGGGTGATTTTTGTGCGTACATCCATCCAATTTCTACACTACTTCAACTTGAAGTAATTATCAAGGAAATATTTAGCAGGTCTAATTAGGCTGTTTAAAGGCTATTACCGTTGCTGATTCGTTTCTAGGACTATGGAGGTCCAAGGCGTTGGTTGCACCCTTCACATCAACACCAGCTTTGCGCATGTAAATCATCATATCGACCCATCTTCCTTTGACGTTCATCAATTGCTTTTGCGTTCCTTCGTACCTTCTGCCAAATCTAATATATTAGATTTAATAAAAGAGGAGTATGGTGGAGGTGGCCGTCACTGACACCACGAGTTCCACTCATATTGACTACACGCTTAGTGACTTGTCATTTGGATTAAAGAATGTTGATTCGCGCTAGAAGATAAATCAATTTTATCAACTGTTTTTAGGATTATTGTTATTGAGCTACCAAAAGGCATTAAATTGAATCTAGATGAGCGTATCTGGCGCCGCAAGTAGCCAGTCAGTTTCTTTAAAAGAATTATTGCGAAATTTCGCAATATTGTGGTATCCTCTTAAGCTAGAATGAGTAAAAGTCGTCAATATTAAATTAAGGCTATCTTGGTTAACGGGCTTCGGGTGAACGAAGTGACTATTTCCAGTCATTATGAAGAAAATCATTTAAACCATATGAGTGATGATCTCATATTGAAGTTGGTAAATGAGCTTGATGGCCGTCGCGAAGTTCCAGTCGCAGAAAAAGTGGGCTACTCTTATTTTGTAACTTTAGTTGAATATTCGGACAAACCCTACAAGCTAGTTTGGCTGCTTGAAGACGGAGCAATTTAGATTGGCGTTGTTAATGCTCATCGAACAAAAAGAAAGAGGTAATTTATGGGTTTTCCAAGCGAAAAAGAACTATCCAGAATGCGCAAAAAACTTGAAAAAGTAGAGCCCTCTAGAATGCTTCCCAAAAATGCTTCGAAGGCTGATCAGGTTAAATTTAAACTTTGTGAAAAGTTTGTTGTTTATCTTCAGGAACACAACATGACGCAAGTTCAGCTAGCAAAGAAACTGAAAGTAGATCCATCACGAATTAATGAAATCGTAAAGTACCGTATTGATTTGTATACCGCAGACAAGCTGATGGATTTAGCTGAGAAGCTTCACTTAGATTTCGACGTTGAAGTTGCCTGATAGAACTGGAGAGTTTCTCATGCGAAACTTTAATGTACCAAAATGAGATCTGTAGTCGCCTGCTGGTGCCTCTAAAGGACATGCAGGCCAAATATCTTGAGGATGAGCGATGGACTTATTAGAAGTAAAAACAATCAGGCAATGCATTGATACTGTCACGACAGATGCCTATGGTGACGAGATAACTTCCAGCTGGGAAAACTGTCTCGATGAAATTTTTGATAATGTTGAAGCTGAGTTGGCTGGCCAACGTGTAAGAGTCATCGGTTTTTGCGGAACAACTGAAGTGGTTCTTGCTAAATGTAGATGGAAGAGAAACAACCTCCGAGTAACTTTAGATTCTTTGAACTTTAAGAATCTAAAGTCAAGCCAAAAGCTTTGGTTGAAGGCCTATTTAAAGTGGCAGGCGGAGGGCTGGGCCTACTATGCCTAACTCGCAAGGAACGACACTTTTACCAAACCCAACGGTAGATGACCGAGTTAGCCCCAAGGGGCCCGATGTAGCGGCTTTATTTGGAGCGGTTCTTACACTTACATATTGGGACTTGTGGTGCCTTCTCGCAGCCCAACAAAAACATCAGGGTGATCTTAGGTTACTGCGACAATTTTTAATTGATAAACGATTGGAAAATAAATTCTGGAGCTCATCGCGAAAGGATGAAGTTGAGGATCTGATTACGCTCGTTGAAGATTTATCAGTGCGCACAAGACCATTTGGGCCTATCCAAAATATACTGCAAAAACTGACCGAACGAATTGTCAAAAAAGAGTCACAGAAAGCTATTCGCAATATTCTCGAACAAGAGGGCTCTCATCCGCCAAGTGAACCTATGCTTAGGTCTCCTCGTCGACTTTTGGAACAAGAGGCTTTTCGAGGGATGTGGAGTCAACTGCCCATTGATCCAACTCCAATCGCAGAGCGGTTATTGGACTTATTCGTTCCCCCCAAAAAACATGGATATTTCCCAAAGGGAATGACCTTCACTCTTAGTCGTAAGGTTGAAAAACGAATTCAGAGAGAACTTGTTGTTAAAGATCAAACTATAAACAAAACAGCACATCAATATGCGGTTTACCGCGCGGCCTTAACGTTGTTTCACGAGCATCATACTTGGGATGACTCATACGGAAACATGGGCGATCTAGGTAAAGAGTGGGTGAGGGGTATTTTGAATGAAACGCCTACATCAATAGGCACTACATCAGAAGTTTTTCTTAAAGACCTACTGATGTTTTTATGCTGGGAAAACTATGGCCTTTCTTATTCCGACCAAGTTGCAAAGAGCCTGCAGATGAAACTTTCTAAGGATGAACTATGCATTGCTGCTCAAATTTTGAATGACATTCGATTCCGGGCAGATATTGGTTTTCAGAAATATAGAGCCGACGAGGCCACCAGTCTTTTAAAGCATTTGAATATTACTGCTACGACGAGCCTCATAACTAAGCCCAACTATCTGCATTTGTTAAGTCCAGAAGAAGGAGCCCCAACTTGAAAAAGAATATGAGCTGATGGGTTCACCAAATCCAACTATTTCAAATGAAAAGCATCTTGAGCGCCTTGCCGGTATTGTCGAGCGAGTTACGTTTCATAATGAGCAAAATGGTTGGTCCGTTTTAAAAGTGACCTCGTTTCGCGATCCCGCACGAATGACGACTGTACTTATTCACCAAGCCAAAGTGTTTGCTGGTGCTACGATGGAGTTCTGGGGCGAGTGGGGCCATCACCCAAAACATGGAGAACAGTTCAAGGCAGTTCGCGCCGTTGAAAAAAAGCCTGCATCAGCCGCAGCACTAGAAAAATACTTGGGGTCTGGTCTCATTAGAGGAGTAGGACCAGCTACAGCGAAAAGGATAGTTGGCCATTTCAATGAAAAGACTCTGGATGTTTTTGAAAGTAAAATTGAAGAATTGATGTTGGTGCCCGGTATTGCGGAAAAAAAGCTGGAGCAAATTAAAACATCGTGGGAAGAACACCGGTCTATTAGAGATGTGATGATCTTTCTTCAAGGTTACGGAATCAGTACTTTGTTTGCGACTAAAATCTATAAAACATATGGTGACAAAGCCATTCAAACTGTTTCAGCAAATCCATATAGACTGGCTCATGATATTTATGGAATTGGTTTTTTCTCAGCAGATAAGATTGCCCTTGCAATGGGTTTTGAAAGAACCGGTGAACCTCGAATAGAGGCTGGCATAAAGCATGTGCTTTCAGCAAGCCGCGAGGAAGGTCATTGTTTTTTAACTGATCAACAAATCATCGGAAATACTCTTGAATTATTAAGAGAAAAAATTGAGCCTGAACGAATCATAGAAGTTCTCCAAAATTTGCTTTCAACAGATCAAGTTAAGTGCAGAAAACTCAATCGCGATAATGAACTCGCATCCTGCTATTATTCCAAAGGTCTTTATTTTGATGAGCTAACAACATCTAAGCATATCAAAGAATTTTTGGCTGTCTCAGTTCCAGTCGACACCAACCGAGTTCGTACTTGGGTAACAAAGTACTGTGAAAAGAACGGAATTACTCTCAGCGATGAACAACAAACAGCTGTTTGTGGAATAGTAGGAGAGTCCTTTTCAATATTAACCGGCGGACCGGGATGCGGAAAAACGACCTGCACAAAGGCATTGGTTCAACTTCTAAAGGCTATGAAAAAGCACGTCTTACTTGCAGCTCCTACAGGTCGGGCCGCCCAAAGAATGACAGAAGTCATAGGATTTGAGGCAAAAACAATTCATAGGTTACTTGAATGGGCTCCTGATAAGAATGGTTTTAAACGCGATGACAAAGATCCACTCAAAACTGATTTCCTAATCGTCGATGAAACTTCAATGCTTGATATTAGCCTTGCGGCAAGCCTCTTAAAAGCCGTACCTAAAGGGGCACAAGTTCTATTTATCGGCGATCCAGATCAGCTTCCATCGGTCGGTGCAGGTGATGTGCTCTCTGATCTATTGAAGGCTAAATGTGTACCTCGCTTTAGGCTTACAAAAGTGTTTCGTCAGGCACAAGCCTCTTCAATTATTAGATTTGCACATGAAATCAATAGCGGCTCAGTTCCGAGAATTATTTCGCCACTTGCAAAGCCAGATGCCTTTGCGGAGGGACATGACTGTCTTTTTGTAGACGCCGATGAGGCAACTCAAGATCAAATCAAGTTCATCCAACGAGCTAAATTTGCAATTGACCAAACGCTCAGGGAAGACACCGGCCACCTAATAAAACTAGGAGAAGAGTGGAAAGGTCGCCTTAAAAAGACATCCGAGGGAGTGGAGGTTGATAAACTTTATCGACCTGATGAAATAGATGAACAGTCGATTAAGGCTTCTGTACTGACAATTCCCGAGAAGTTTAAACACGTAGATTTAAATATCCTTGCAAAAGCTGAGTCCAACACCAAAGAACTTATGGCTGTACTAAAAAAGGTTCATCCATGGTCGTCACTGAACTATGGACTTTCTGCCGTTGAAACCGCTGTTAGACTTTATACGAAAACAATTCCAGAATGGCTTGGCAAAGGTGTTGAAATTCAAATATTAACACCTCAAGTTCGAGGCACCTTGGGTACTTTAAGTTTAAATGAATCTCTTCAAAAAATATCAAATCCTGAAGCTCCCAATAAACGTCAAATTCAAGTTGCTTCTCGCATTTTAAGAGTTGGTGATCGAGTGATACAAACCAGAAATAATTATGATCTTGGCGTTTTTAACGGTGATATTGGTCGCGTGACTCAGGTGGACTCCGAAGATATGACTTGCGAAGTTTGTTTTTCAGGCGGTGAAGAGCGCATTGTTTGCTTTGAAAAAGAAGATTTGAGTGACCTCTCACTTGCATACGCGATAACGATTCATAAATCTCAAGGCAGCGAGTTTCAAGTTGTTGTAATTCCCGTTTTGGGCCAGCATTTTAACATGCTTTTTAGAAATCTGATTTACACGGGGCTAACGCGTGCTAAAAAACTCGCCGTATTTGTAGGGAGCCGAAAGGCTTTTGCCATGGCCGTTGGCCAGATTGATAATCGCAAAAGACAAACTGCGCTGGCTGACCTCATTGAGCAGTCCATTTAGCACAGACATCCTGAATTAAATTAGCTTGATATTCTGGACGACCCTTCCAAGATTTGCTACAAACTGAACCCAATGAATATTGGAAGAAATGACCCCTGCTCTTGTGGTAGCGGCAAAAAATATAAAAAGTGTTGTTTGGTCGAAAGCCAGCCAAGCCAAGATGAATTTAAAAAACATCGCTGGTCTGCAATTCAAACCGGCCTTATCAATAAACTCATGAATCATATTGTTAAGGTGTATGGACCAGAAGCCATTCATGAAGCCTACAATGAATTTCAACTATTTGAGACTGAAGATGGCTTTGACCCTGAATCAAAAGAACTGCCAATTTTTATGCCTTGGCTTTTTTATGATTGGTACCCCGATGTCGATGGCAACCTACTTGAAGGCGCACCGGACATGACGCCGGCACTATCCCTGGCCGAATCTGGAAAAGGTATCTCTTCTGATGAGGAAGAGTATTTACGAGAGTGCTGCAATACCTCTTTTAGTTTTTTTGAAATTCTTGAAATCGTTCCGGATAAATCCTTAAAGTTAAAAGACGTGCTAACTCAAGAGTTTCACAATGTCTTAGAGAAGAAGGCCACTCAAGGAGTTCAAACGGGTGACATCTTTTTTGGAAAAGTAATGTCGATTGATGACATTGATATTCTCGAGGCCTGTGCGCCAATAATTATTCGACCGGACTTTAAGCCTCAGATCATCGAACTTAGAAAGAGAATGCAAAAGAAAAATAAAGTCATCGATCAAAAATTGTTGAATGAATGGGGCATTGAAGTTCTTGAGGTCTATCGATTTATTTACGATTCACTAACCAATCCACCGAAGCGAATCATAACAAATACAGATGGTCACTTGATGATTTCCCATAAACTAATTTTTGAGATTGAGAGCGCTGATGACATGTTTGAGGCGCTTCACGAACTTTGTTTTAATACGAGTCGCGATGAACTTCTTGAAGATGCTAAAATCGACAAGTCGGGAAGAATTAAATCCATTGAATTCCCTTGGCTAAAAAAAGGCAACAAGAAGCATAAGACTTGGGACAACACCGTTTGGGGTCATATCAAAATTGATGGCGCCAAAATGACAGTTGAAGTTAACTCCAAAGAACGAAGTGATCTTTTCCAAAAAGAACTGAAAAAGAGAATTTCCCAAGGTTGGAATTTAAAATCAACTCTCATCGAATCAATTGAGTCGCAATTAAAGGAAACTAAGGCGTCAAAAGCAAAACAAATTGCGATGGCAAAAGAACAAGAAGAAATGATGTCGAATCCTGAGATCAGAAAACATATGGAAGACATGATGAAATCTCATTGGGACAACTGGATTATGGATTCCATTCCCGCGCTGGGCGGACTGAGGCCAGTCGATGCAGTTAAAACTAAAGACGGCCGCGAAGCTCTAGATGCTCTGTTAACTCAGTTTGAAAGAGACGCTGACGCAAGGCCAATGGTCGGTCAGACAAGAAAGACATTTGAAGCCATAAGAAGTAAGCTTGGTATGCAGTTTTCGCATGCGAAACCTTTCTCGAAGTGAGATAGCTGTCGAGCCACTGTACGAAATCACATATTGCTTTCGTACAGTGTAACCCGCATTTTAAATAGTTTATTGTCGGATGGATTTTGCAAACTCAAGCGGTGTGCGAGCTGATTTTCCCTCTGCACACAGCCTGATTGTTTGAAGTAAATATTGTCTAGGATCTATTTCTGGGATTTCTAAAAACAGTGTCAACTCTTTCCAGTGTTTTGTCGTGTACTCGATCGCTGTTTTAAATTTTGATTCAGCTCTTGCATGCGGGTAATTTTCCATCAGCCATTTTTGCATCTGCTTTATGACAGGCTTTGATTTATTTTCTCTTAACCTTTTGAGTTCACTAAAATCTCTGGCTTGATGCTCGATTGCAAAAAGCTCTTTGTATAAAATTAAATATTCTTCAATATCAGGATAATTTTCTTTGATTTCAAAAAAGTATCTTCTGGCATAGGCATGGCACATCGCAAGTTTGTTCTGATTCAAATTCTTCTTGTGATCATCTCTGAAC
>Ga0164293_10000698_pt1 | contig 27387 bp, 20 predicted proteins | sample GEODES118metaG_FD_111487 | JGI IMG/M metagenome (GOLD analysis project Ga0164293, IMG submission 111487) | Eutrophic lake water microbial communities from Lake Mendota, Wisconsin, USA - GEODES118 metaG | ecosystem: Environmental > Aquatic > Freshwater > Lake | place: USA: Lake Mendota...
GGCCGCGCAGGAAGCCGTCGCGTCATGAAGGATAGGATGGGGCGCAATATTGATGATGTTCGCGAAATCGACTCTCCGGAGGATGGCCGCGACATCAAACTATCAATCGATACGCGGATTCAATACCAGGTGTATCGCGCATTGCAGGATGCGATGGCCACCACAAAGGCCAAAGGTGCTGCGGCTGTGGTGATTGATGTCAAAACGGGAGAGATTCTCGCGTTGGGCAATATGCCAACCTACGATCCTAATAAGCGCGAGTCTTTCAGAAGCGGAAATTTACGTAATCAGGCTCTGACCGATACGTTTGAGCCTGGATCGATCATGAAGCCCTTCACGTTGGCGCTGGCCTTGGAGCTCAATCGCATCACGCTAGCTTCGCAATTTAGGACGGGCAACGGTAAGTTTCCATATCAAGGCGCTGTCATCAGCGATGTCAAGGCCAATGGTGTCTTGGATACGAGTGGTGTCCTGATCAAGTCTAGCAATATTGGGATGACCTTGATTTCAGAAAAGCTCGAATCTCGCGAAATGTGGGCGCGCTTTAATGATTTGGGCTTTGGTCAGGTACCCCAGACAGGCTTTCCCGGTGCCGCTGCAGGTCGTCTACGGCCTTGGGAAAGATGGCGTTTGATTGAAAAAGCTACCATGTCTTATGGTTACGGAATGTCCGTGTCTTTATTGCAAATGGCACGCGCCTATACGGCATTTGCCCGTGACGGTGATATGGTGGGCTTGTCGCTCGTCAAGCGGGATAGTGCGATGGCAAGCACGCGCATTTTTCAGCCAGATGTGGCAAAGCGTGTGCGCATCATGCTCGAGGCTTCCGCAGGACCTGAAGGATCTAAGGCCGCAGCCGTTCAGGGATATCGTGTCGCCGGCAAGAGCGGGACTGCGCGAAAAATTGTGGATGGACGTTACAGCACGAGCCGTTATCGGGGATCTTTTGTAGGGTTTGCGCCGGTTTCCGATCCGCGCATCGTGGTCGCTGTGACGATCGACGAGCCAAGCTCCGGGGCTTACTACGGCGGCTTGGTGGCTGCGCCGGTGTTTTCTTCTATCGTGGGCAGTACGTTGCGCATTATGGGCGTGCAACCTGATGCGCCTTTCTCTTCGTCGGTGGTGGCTGCCACGCAGGGAGGCACCCGATGATGCGTTCAGTGTTGATCGATGACAGCACATCTAACGAGAATCTCGTCGCACTGGTGCGAAGGATCGTGGAGTTTGGCGCCCACTTAACGTCCGACTCTCGTTTAGTGATGCACGGTGATGTATTTGTCGCGATCCCTGGAAAGCTGGGCGACGGACGTGACTTTATTGCTGCAGCGATCGAACGTGGTGCCTCGGCTGTATTGTTACATGTCGATGATCCGCAGGCATGGCAGTCTAAAGAGGCTGAGGTGCCTCTGTTTGCCGTGCTGAATTTAAAGACGCGCTTAGGCGTATTGGCCGACCTTTGGTATGACCGTCCTTCAGCAAAAATGACAGTGATTGCCGTGACAGGCACAAACGGCAAAACAACTTGTGTCGATTGGCTGTCGCAGGCCCTCAGAGGCGATGGTCAAAAGGTAGGGGTGATCGGCACACTGGGCGTGACATATCCTGACGGATATTTAGTGCCAGGACAGTTAACGACGCCCGATGTGATTTCGGTACATAAAACTCTAGCGATGCTGCACGAAGTCGGTGCTACCTATGTTGCGATGGAGGCGTCTTCGATCGGGTTGGATCAGGGCCGACTCGACGGTGTACGGATCCATATTGCCGGCTACACCAATTTGTCGCGTGATCATCTCGATTATCACAAGACGATGCAGGCATACGAAGCGGCAAAGGCCAGATTGTTTTCATGGCCTGGACTGAAGTTTGCCATCTTGAATCTCGATGATTTGGTGGGTGTTCGACTCGCTTTGCAAGCTTCTTGTGCGATGTTGACTTACAGTATTACGAATCAAGCGGATGCTGCGACGCTGACGGCGAGCGAGCTTCGGCCGCAAGCGCATGGCAAGGCTTTCATACTCAATTCGCAGGGTAGGCAAGAGCCGGTACAAAGTCGTGCTCTGGGCAACCACAATGTGTCGAACTTGTTATGTGTCTCCGGGGTATTGCAGGCTCTAGGCTGGGATCTAGCAAAAATCAGTGATGCCATTGCAGTATTGAACCCAGTGGATGGGCGACTTGAACGTGTCAACGCGCTCTTGTCGAACGTGCCGGTGCCGGTGGTCGTTGCGGATTACGCACACACGCCAGACGCCCTCGAGCGCGTACTCAGGACCTTGCGTCCTTTGACCCAGTCAAGACAAGGAAAGCTCTGGTGTATCTTTGGTTGCGGTGGGAATCGCGATGCGGGCAAGCGGCCCATTATGGGGGTTGTCGCGCAACGCTTGGCTGATCATGTGGTCGTGACAAGTGATAATCCGCGAAATGAAGAGCCTGCGACAATTTTGGCCGATATCATTGCCGATCTTCCCGGTACAGCAAATAATGTTCTCGTGATTGAAGATCGTGCTCAAGCGATTCTTCGTACCGTGTTGGGCGCTAATGTCAACGATGTGATTCTGATCGCAGGTAAGGGACACGAAACGTATCAAGAAGTGCGTGGTGTCCGCCATGCGTTTGATGACCGCCAATGGGCGCAAGCTGCCTTTGTTTTAATGCAAGAGCGTCCTGTGCAGACGGATTCGCGAAAACTTGATGTGGGGGCGGTATTCGTTGCTTTGCGCGGTGAGAATTTCGATGGACACGATTTTTTAAAACAGGTTGCGGAATTAGGCGCGAGTGTGGCGATCGTTGATAAGCGCGACGCGACTCTCGCATTACCTCAAATTGCACTGGGTGACACACGCGCAGCGTTGCTCGCGCTCGGTCATGCATGGCGTCGTCAATTTTCTATTCCGATGATTGCCGTCACAGGTAGCAATGGCAAGACGACGACTAAAGAAATGATCGCCGCTATTTTGGTCGCGTGGCTTGGTCAGGAACAAAGCTTGGCAACGGTCGGCAATCTCAATAACGAGCTTGGTGTGCCGTTGACATTGCTGCGTTTGCGTCGTGCGCATCAGGCGGCAGTGATTGAGCTGGGCATGAACCATCCCGGCGAAATTGAGGTGCTTGCTCGAATCGTGGCGCCAACCGTGGCGTTGGTCAACAACGCACAAAGAGAGCATCAAGAGTTTATGGCGAGCGTAGAAGCGGTCGCACTTGAAAACGGCTCAGTGTTTGGCTCTCTCAGCGAGGACGGCATCAAGGTTTATCCTGAGGACGAAGAGTTTTCCGCGCTATGGGGTCGTTTGTCGACCCAGCATCCATCGTTGCGGTTTGGCATGACAGAACAAGCCGGGGTGTGGCCAAGCGAGATTCAAAGCGATGCGCTTGGCTCGACTTTCGTATTAAATCTACCTGATGGTCAGTGCAAGATTCAACTGTCAGTGCCGGGTTTGCATAATGTCCGCAATGCTCTGGCTGCAGCAGCTTGTGCGCACTCGGCCGGTGCGCCCCATTTTGCGATTACGCGGGGCCTAGAAAGTTTTCAGGCCGTATCGGGTCGGATGCAAACATATCGTTTAAGCAACCAAAGAGTGTTAATCGACGACAGTTACAACGCGAATCCTGATTCTGTGCGCGCTGCTATTGACGTTCTAGCTAGCTTACCTGCGCCACGAGTACTTGTGCTTGGTGATATGGGTGAAGTCGGTGATAACGGTCCGGAAATGCATCGTGAAGTTGGCGCATATGCCCGTGAACGGGGTGTTGAGCACTTGCTAACGCTTGGCGAGGCGACGCGTGAGAGTGTCCGAGCTTTTGGGGCGTCAGGTGTGATGGGTACGTCGTCGGAGCAGTTATGCGAAATGTTATGCGTGCTTTCTGCGCAGAGCATGTTGGTCAAGGGTTCGCGGTTTATGCGCATGGAGCGCATTGTCAAAGAATATCTAAAAACAACAGGGGTGAATCCCGAGGGCGCGGTGAAGCATGCTGTATGAACTGTTTGGTTGGATTGCAGACAACCACATTCGCAGCTTTGCTGTGTTTGAGTACATCACGCTGCGGGCCGTTCTTGCATGCGCGACCTCACTGCTCATTGGCTTGGTTGCAGGACCTTTTGTCATCAGACGCTTAACAGCCCTCAAGATCGGACAAGCCGTTCGCAGTTATGGTCCGCAGACGCATCTTGTCAAGACCGGAACACCCACGATGGGTGGTGCGCTGATTCTTATTTCTATCGGGATGAGTACCTTGTTATGGGCCGATTGGACAAACCGTTTTGTTTGGGTCGTGTTACTCGTGACGTTTGGTTTCGGCTGGATCGGCTGGGTCGATGACTATCGAAAAGTCGTTCACCGGGATCCCGAAGGTATGCCTGCGCGTCAGAAATTTTTCTGGCAAGCATTGATTGGTTTGGTGGCCGCTGTTTATCTCACCTTTGCAGTATCGGCCCCCGCGACTGCGAATGTTTGGCCTTTGATGCGCGATTGGGTGATGAGTGGTTTTACGATCGATCTCCCGACGCGAACGGATTTGATGGTGCCTTTTTTCAAAACGATCACTTACCCTTTGGGTGTGTTTGGTTTTGTCGCACTAAGTTGGCTTGTGATTGTCGGCACAAGTAATGCCGTCAATTTAACGGATGGGTTAGATGGGTTGGCCATTATGCCAACGGTGATGGTGGGCTCAGCGCTTGGGATTTTTGCTTACGTAGTGGGGCGGGTGGATTACTCGAAATACCTCTTGTTCCCTTATGTGCCTGGTGCGGGTGAGTTGATGGTGTTGTGCGCGGCGCTTGCCGGAGCCGGTCTCGCGTTTTTGTGGTTCAACGCGCATCCAGCGCAAGTCTTTATGGGCGATGTCGGCGCCCTCGCGTTGGGTGGCATGCTTGGCACGATGGCCATCATCGTTAGGCAAGAAATCGTACTGTTCATCATGGGCGGTGTGTTCGTGGCTGAAACGGTATCCGTGATGGTGCAAGTGTTTTGGTTCAAATACACCAAGCGTAAATACGGGGAGGGTAGGCGGGTACTGCGTATGGCGCCTCTTCACCACCATTTTGAAGTGGGTGGATGGAAAGAAACACAGGTCGTGATTAGGTTCTGGATCATCAGCATGATGCTGGTGTTGATTGGTTTATCCTCTTTGAAGATTCGATGAGCGAAGCAGTCGCATCCTCTGGCTTTCCTGCACGTGTCCTGATCGTCGGACTCGGTGAGACAGGTATTGCCGCCGCTCGCTGGTGCGCGCGCAATGGGGCGTTGTTGCGCATCGCCGATACGCGTGCGACGCCTGCCGGCTTGGAGGCTCTGACTACCGAGCTTGATGCCACGCGCGTCGAGTGGCATTTGGGATGTGATGTATTTGCTGAATCCTTGCTTGATGACGTCCAACAACTGGTCCTCAGTCCTGGACTCGCGCCGGGCATGTCGCCAGTGCGCGAGTTGCTCGAGGCCGCAAAAGTGCGTGATGTTGAAATCACTGGCGAAATCGAGTTGTTTGCTCGCGCACTCAAGACGCTGCAAGCAGAGCGCGAATACGCGCCGAAAGTGCTAGGGATTACGGGCACGAATGGAAAGACGACTGTCACCGCCCTGACGCGTCGCATGCTCGAGGCTTCTGGTTTGCGAGCAAGAGCTGCCGGCAATATCAGCCCCGCGGCATTGCATGCATTGATGGAGGCCCTAGATCAACAGGACTTACCTGATGTCTGGGTGCTCGAGCTTTCGAGTTTTCAGTTGGAAACGACGCGTAGTTTGCAGATGACGGCTGCGACGGTACTGAATGTGACGCAAGATCATCTTGATTGGCACATCACGATGCAAGCCTATTGCGAAGCGAAGGCACGAATTTTTGCCATGGGGTCTCAGTGGATATTAAATCGTGATGATGCCACTGTTATGTCCTTGGTCGAATCTCAGAGCGCGATGCATGCACGCAGTTTTGGGCGTGATACGCCGATGCTAACGGGTGATGTTGGGATTGAGGTGAGTCATGATGTGATGTGGTTATGCTCTTCTGAGGCAACAGAGTTCGAGGATGATCTCCCTGCCCCGGTTAGACGCAAAAAAAATGCGCCCGCTCCGGAGCGGCAAGCCGGACGTATGCTGCGTTTAATGCCCGTCGACGCCTTGGGCATCAAAGGTTTGCATAATGCGCTGAATTGTCAGGCCGCCTTGTTGCTCGGCCGCGCATGTGGCGCGAATTGGGCGCCTATGTTGCGGGCAGCCTCTGAGTATGAAGGTGAGCCGCATCGTATGGCGTTTGTACGCAGCATACGAGGCGTTGATTTTTTCAACGACAGTAAGGGCACCAATGTGGGTGCAACCGCTGCGGGCATCGAGGGGCTTGGTCGTCGGATCGTATTGATTGCGGGCGGTGTAGGCAAGGGTCAGGACTTTGAGCCCTTGGTGCCTGTGATCAAGCGCCATGTCAGCGCGGTGATTTTGATCGGTCAGGATGCGCCTCTCTTGTCACAGGTGCTGGCGCCTTCTGAAGTGCCTTGTGTGTTGGCGCGCGACATGCAGCATGCGGTGGCGCAGGCGTTCGAGTATGCGCAGGAGGGAGACGCCATTGTTCTCTCGCCGGCATGCGCAAGTTTCGATATGTTTAATAACTACCCTCATCGTGGCCAGGTATTTGTCGGCACTGTGATGGATCTCGCGCTTGATCAAGGGGAGGTGGTATGAGCCTCTTTGCAGAACTGACGGGCAGCGTCAATGCGGTATCCCCAGGTCGCACGACCATGCGTAATTACGATTTGCCGCTGGTGATCGCAACTAGTATTTTGGTGGGAATCGGAATTTTGATGGTCTATTCGGCAGCGATCGCACTTGCCGACGGACCGCGCGCCAATTATGGTCGTTACTCATTCGTACTGCGTCAATTTGCCTATGTGGCGATTGGACTCTTTGTCTCCACGATGGTCTTGACCGTCCCGATGACGGCCTGGCGTCGGATGACAGTGGGTTTATTTTGTGTCACGGTGATCCTGCTCGTTTTAGTGCTTATCCCTGGCATCGGAAAAAAAGCGAACAACGCGATGCGTTGGTTACCGGTAGGACCCGTGACGTTTCAGCCTTCGGAATTGATGAAGTTTGCAGTCATTCTGATGACAGCCGATTACGTCATCCGCAAAAAAGAGTATATGCAAAGCTTTTTACGTGGCTTTATGCCGATTGCGCTCATTTTGGGGATTGTGGCGTACTTGTTACTTAAACAGCCTGACCTAGGCGCGTTGATCGTGACTGTCACTATCGCGATGGGTATTCTCTTTTTGGGCGGTATCAACGCAAAAATATTTTCCTCAATCGCGGGCATTTTATTCTCTGGTTTTGCACTCATTATTTGGTTAACGCCTTGGCGACTTGAACGGGTTTTTGCCTATCTTGATCCCTGGAATCCTGTGTACGCTCAATCAACGGCCTATCAGTTGTCGCACTCTTTGATGGCGGTGGGACGCGGAGAGTGGACAGGAGTCGGGCTCGGGAGCAGCGTCGAAAAATTGCACTATCTGCCTGAAGCGCACACTGACTTTATCGTCGCGGTAATCGGAGAGGAATTAGGATTTGTCGGCATCATGTTGATTCTGGTGCTTTTTGCCGTCCTTGTGCAGCGCTGTTTTGAAATTGGTAGACAAGCCATTGCCATGGAAAGAGTGTTTGGTGGTTTGGTGGCGCAGGGTGTTGGACTTTGGTTTGGCGTTCAGGCTTTTATTAATGTGGGTGTCTGCCTGGGTGTGTTGCCAACGAAAGGGCTGACTTTGCCTTTCGTGAGCTACGGCGGCTCGGGTTTGTTGATGAACCTGATCGCGGTGGCGATTGTGTTGCGGGTTGATGTTGAAAACCGAAATTTGATGCGAGGGATCCGCACATGACGAGCGCCTCTCCCACGATTTTGATTATGGCCGGCGGTACAGGCGGGCATATTATGCCCGGGCTTGCCGTAGCCGATGTTTTGCGTACGCGTGGTTGGACTGTGCGTTGGTTAGGTCATCCTGAAAAAATGGAAGGACAGATTGTTCCTGCGCGCGGTTATGAATTAGCCCCTTTGCGTTTTGCGGGTTTGCGCGGGCGGGGTCTACGTGCCAAATTACTTGCACCATTTTTGTTGATGCGTGCTTTGTGCCAAGCATGGCGCCATTTCTCTAAGATTCGTCCTAACGTGGTGTTAGGGATGGGTGGTTATGTCTCCTTTCCAGGTGGCGTTGTGAGTGCGCTACGTACTCGCCCCTTGGTTTTACATGAGCAAAATGCCATCGCAGGGATGACAAATAAAGCACTCGCCAAAATTTCTAAACGTGTCTTGGCGGGATTTCCAGGCGCCTTGCCGGGTGCCGAGGTAGTCGGCAATCCTGTACGTCAGGATGTCGTGGCGCTGCCAGAACCTGCGCAACGTTATGCGCAACGTTCGGGGCCTTTGCGCGTGCTCGTAGTCGGCGGCAGTCTCGGCGCGACGGTATTAAACACGGTCATTCCCCAGGCGCTTGCATTGATGCCAGAGGCGCAACGTCCAGTGGTTGTGCATCAGTCTGGCGCGAAAAATTTGGAAGCGCTTGAAGCGGCCTATCGACAGGTCGGTGTTCAGGCAGATTGTGTGACGTTTGTCGATGATATGGCGCAGGCGCTTGGCCAAGCCGATCTCCTGATTTGTCGCGCGGGCGCGATGACGGTTGCTGAAGTCGCCGCAGCAGGCGTCGCGGCTCTTTTCATCCCTTTTCCGCACGCAGTCGATGATCATCAAACCGCCAATGCAAGATTTTTGAGTGACGATGGTTCTGCTTGGCTGCTGCAGCAAGAAAATCTGACGGCATCGCAGTTGGCGCAATGGCTTAATGAGCGTGCGCGTCCAGAGCTCGCGGATGTCGCGCAGCGCGCCCGAACGCACGCGCGCCCCATGGCTGCAGAGCGGATTGCGGATATTTGTGAAGAATTAGTCGGAGTGGTGAAATGAAGCATCGAATCGAGCATATCCACTTCGTGGGGATCGGCGGCTCTGGCATGAGCGGTATCGCCGAAGTATTGCTCAATCTTGGATATCGTATCTCTGGCTCAGATTTGTCACAGTCTGCCGTCACGCAGCGCTTGGCCGAACTTGGTGCAAAAATTTCTGTGGGCCATCAAGCTGAAAACGTTAGAGGCGCAGACGCGATCGTGACATCGACGGCGGTGGCTAATAACAATCCCGAGGTGATCGCGGCGCGCGAGGCGCGGATTCCTGTCGTGCCGCGTGCGGTCATGTTGGCCGAGTTGATGCGTCTCAAACGAGGCATTGCCGTGGCTGGTACGCACGGAAAAACAACGACGACCAGCTTGGTGGCGAGTGTTCTGGCTGCAGGTGGGCTTGATCCCACCTTTGTGATCGGTGGTCGGTTGAACTCTGCGGGCGCGAATGCCGGCTTGGGACAGGGCGACTTTATCGTCGTTGAGGCGGATGAGTCCGATGCTTCCTTTTTGAATTTGTTACCTGTGATGGCGATCATCACCAACATTGATGCGGACCATATGGATACCTATGGTCACGATGTCGCAAAGCTCAAAAGCGCGTTTGTCGAATTCACGCAGCGCTTACCTTTTTATGGCAGCGCGATCGTATGCTCTGACGATGCGAATGTGCGTGAGATTTTGCCCTTTGTATCCAGACCTGTCATTACCTACGGCGTTCACGCAGATGCACAAGTCCGTGCCACTAACGTGCGTGCAACGGGTACGCGGATGACGTTCGATGTAGAGCGCCAAACACGCCAAGGCGCTTTGCCTAAGATGTCGGTTGAATTAAATCTGCCAGGGCTGCACAACGTGTTGAACGCCCTGGCCGCGATTGCCGTCGCAACCGAGCTGGGTGTGGACGACGCTGCGATCGCAAGTGCGCTGTCTGGTTTTGGGGGAGTGGGTAGAAGGTTTACGCAAGTCGGCGACTTCAAGGCTAAAAACGGCGGCATGTTCAGTGTGATCGATGATTATGGACATCACCCTGTTGAAATGGCGGCGACCTTGGCGGCTGCCCGAGGCGCTTGGCCTGAAAGACGTATTGTGTTGGCGTTTCAGCCTCATCGCTATACACGGACAAGAGATTGTTTTGAGGATTTCGTCAAAGTCCTGAGTTCTGCGGATGCCGTGTTGCTGACGGAGGTCTATGCGGCAGGCGAGCCTGCACTCGTCGCGGCCGATGGACGCGCGCTTGCGCGTGGCGTGCGCGTCGCCGGCAAGGTGGAGCCCGTGTTTGTCGAAGATGTTGGTGCGATGCATGAAGCGATTCGGGATTTTGCGCAAGCAGGAGATGTGGTCATCGTGATGGGGGCGGGTTCGATCAGCAAGGTTCCCGAACAGCTAGGGAGCCCACGATGAGTGCTCATGATTTCGGCAAAGTCGGTGTGTTGTACGGTGGAAAATCCGCAGAACGCGAGGTTTCGCTGATGTCAGGGGGTGGCGTTCATGCAGCGCTGCTTACTCAAGGGGTGGATGCGCATTTGTTCGATACCGGTACGCGCAGTTTTTCGGAGCTTGCTCAGCAGGGCTTTGATCGTGTGTTTATTGCTTTGCACGGACGTTATGGCGAGGATGGCACTTTGCAGGGAGCCTTGGAGTTGTTGGGGATTCCTTACACGGGCAGTGGCCCGATGGCTTCGAGTCTGGCTATGGACAAAATCATGACCAAACGCGTCTGGCTGGAGGCGGGTTTACCAACGCCTGGCTATGCAGAGCTGACGGGTGAGGATGGCGTGTCCGCAGCGGCGTCGGCATTGGGTTTGCCTCTGATGATGAAAGCGCCGCATGAAGGCTCAACGCTCGGTATCGTTAAAGTCAGTGATGCGAACGCGCTCCTCGACGGCTATCGACTTGCTGCGCGGTACGACGAGGTCGTATTGGCAGAGCAGTTCATTACCGGACGCGAGTTGACGGTTGCAGTATTGGGTCGAGGCGCGAGCGCTAAAGCGCTACCGCTCATCGAGATTGTTGCGCCAGGCGGAAATTACGACTACCAACATAAATATTTTTCGGACGATACGCAGTATTTGTGTCCGGCACCGATTGCGCCTGCGTTGGCACAGCACATCGCTGATCTGTGTGTACAGGCTTATTGTGCGCTGGGTTGCGAGGGTTGGGGACGCGCAGACGTGATTCTGGATGCGCAAGACCGTCCTTGGCTCATTGAAATGAATACCTCGCCCGGGATGACGGGCCATTCGCTTGTGCCGATGGCGGCCAAGGCGATCGGGATGAGTTATCCCGATTTGTGTGTACACATCCTGAAGGACGCGTGCTGCAAAGTGGGACGCGTCAATCAGGTTCAAGGATAAGCGGAGTTATTTGTGTGGAACGAAGCCCGTACGATCAACCGTCTTGCCAACACCCTCGCGGTGCTGGCGGTTCTGGCCATGTTGGCCGGGGGGATCTATTGGCTGATTCAGCGACCACAGTTCGAATTGCAAGCGATCGAAATCGAGCCCGCGCCCAATTCGACTTTGCATTATGTAACGCCGGCCAGTATTCAAAACGCGATTGCGGGAAATCTGACGGGCAATTTTTTTACGATCAACTTAGCCGATGCGCAGAAAGTGTTCGAGGATGCGCCGTGGGTTCGCTCGGCTTCCGTCAGACGGATTTGGCCCAACGCGATCAGGGTCTCGATCGAAGAGCAACAGCCGCTTGCGTTGTGGAACGAGAGTCAGATGCTCAATACCTGGGGGCAGGTCTTTACCGCGAACCAAGGGGAGTTGGACGACGATGTGGTGCTGCCCCAATTCGACGGTCCCGAGGGCCAAGAGTTGCTCGTGGTCCATCGCTACGCCGAACTCGCGCGCTGGTTCGCGCCTTTGGATGTAACCGTTCGCAAGCTCTCGCTGAGCGATCGCTTAGCGTGGCAAGTCACGCTCTCCAATGGCATGACGCTGGCACTCGGCCGCGATCCGGGGGCCGATGCACCCGATCCGCAGGGTGGTATACCGGGCGCCTTGCCCTTCGCGGACCGCATTCAACGGTTTGTACAGGCCTTGCCTATGGCCACCCAAAAAATTGGAGATCGCGTGGTGACCCACGCCGATCTGCGCTATCCCAATGGTTTTGCACTGACGCTTGCAGCCCTACCCGAAAACCCTCAACTCAAAAAGAAACGATAACGCCATGACCCGTGACATCAAGGATCTGATCGTCGCCCTCGATATCGGCACCAGCAAAGTAGTTGCTGTCGTCGCCGAGGTATTGCCCGAGGGGCGTTTTGAAGTGCTTGGCTTAGGCCAGCACGAGTCCCGAGGCATGCGCAAAGGAGTCGTAGTCAACATTGAGACTACGGTCAACTCCATCCAGCGCGCCCTCGAAGAAGCAGAACTAATGGCGGATTGCAAAATTCGCGATGTTTATACCGGAATTGCGGGTAGTCATATCCGTAGTTTCAATTCGAGCGGCATGGTAGCCGTCAAAGACAAGGAAGTCACGGCGACGGATGTCGCGCGCGTGATCGAAACGGCCAAGGCGGTGAATATCCCGACGGATCAACAAGTCCTTCATGTGTTGACCCAAGAGTTCATCGTGGATGGACAAGAGGACATCCGCGAGCCCATCGGAATGAGTGGCTTGCGCCTGGAAGTCAAAGTGCACATTGTCACGGGTGCAGTGAGCGCGGCTCAGAACATCGTGAAATGCGTGCGTCGTTGCGGTTTGGAAGTGCAGGATTTGATCTTGCAGCCGCTTGCTTCCAGTCTCGCGTGTTTGACGGCAGACGAAAAAGAATTAGGCGTGGTGTTGGTCGATATTGGTGGCGGCACAACCGATGTCGCGATCTATACCGGCGGGGCGATTCGTCACACGGCGGTGCTCCCGATTGCTGGCGATCAGATCACCAGTGATATCGCGGCCATGCTGCGCACGCCCACGCCGGATGCCGAAGACATCAAATTGCGTTTTGGCGTGGCCAAGCAAGTACTCGCGAGTCCCGACGAAGTCGTCGAAGTGCCTGGGCTTGGAGATCGTGGTCCTCGACAGGTTAAACGCCAAGCGCTTGGTGCTGTGATCGAGCCACGGGTCGAAGAGCTGTTTGGATTGGTTCAGCAAGTGATCCGTGAGTCCGGCTATGAAGACTTGTTGTCCTCTGGAGTTGTGATTACGGGTGGATCGTCGATGATGCCTGGCATGGTTGAGCTCGCCGAGGATGTCTTTTTAAAGCCTGTGCGCGTGGCGGTACCTGAGTATGACGGGAGCTTGGCAGATGTGATGCGCAGCCCTCGTTTTGCGACGGTCATGGGCTTGTTGGGCGAGGCGAGAATGCAGCGTTTGCGTGGTCGTAAATTTACGCAGCAGTCTGGTAGTTTCAAGGCTATATTGGCACGTATGAAAGAGTGGTTTACGCAATGAATTTGATGTCTTCGGGCATCAAACAAGTCGAGGAGCAATGGTGCGACTCGGCTTGAAATGGAGATGTTTCAAGCCCGATGCGGATACGTTCGGCATCGAGTTTGAGACGATTTCTAAAATGTAGTTTGGGGAATTTAGAAACGTTCGAAGTTTAAGACTTGAGGGAGTCAATCATGATGTTTGAAATGTTAGATAACGCCAACAAAGGCACCATCATTAAAGTGGTCGGTGTCGGTGGAGCGGGCGGCAATGCTGTCTCGCATATGATTCGTTCTGGTGTACAAGGCGTTGATTTCATTTGCTGCAACACTGATGCGCAAGCATTGGCTGCTACAAATGCGCCTGTCCAGATTCGTCTGGGTCGGACCGGTTTGGGTGCGGGAGCCAAGCCTGATCAGGGTCGGGCGGCAGCCGAATTAGCGCGCGAGGAAATTCGCTCTGCGCTGAGCGGCGCCAATATGGTGTTTATTACCGCAGGCATGGGCGGTGGCACCGGTACGGGCGCGGGTCCTGTGGTGGCTGAAGTCGCCAAAGAGTTAGGCATTTTGACAGTTGGCGTCGTCACCAAGCCTTTCTCTTTTGAAGGCGCAAAGCGCATGAAGATGTCGGAAGACGGCATCAACGAGTTATCCAAGTATGTGCATTCGCTGATCGTTGTGTTGAATGAAAATCTGTACGAGTTGATGGACGAGGATGCCACGCAGGCAGATTGTTTCAAGGCGGCAGATGACGTCTTGCATAACGCTTGTGCCGGTATCGCCGAAATTATCAACGTCGAAGGCAACGTGAACGTCGACTTTGAAGACGTCAAGACCATCATGGGTGAGCAAGGCCAAGCGATGCTGGGCACGGCGCTGGCTGCTGGACCGGATCGCGCCAAGGTTGCTGCAGAGCAAGCCGTGGCATGTCCGTTGCTCGAAGGCGTGAATTTGAACGGTGCGCGTGGCGTGCTGGTTAACATCACGGCAAGCAGCTCGCTCAAGATGAAAGAGACGCGCGCCATTATGGATCACATCAGCGGATTTGCAGCGCCCGAAGCGACAGTGATCTTTGGTACGGCTTATGACGATACGATGGGCGATAACTTGCGTGTGACGGTTGTAGCGACAGGTTTAGGTCGTGCGCAAAGTCGCCCAGTGTTGGTCTCTGAGCCAATGGAATTGCAACGCACGGGCACGGATAATATGCCTGTGGGTCACAATCAGGATATGGGTGTGCCTTCGGTGTTGCGTAATCCTCGCTCACAGGCAAGCGCCCAAGTGCGTGCGCTTGAGACGTCGGGGATGGAACACTACGACATTCCTGCGTTTTTGCGCCGACAGGCAGATTGATCGTTTAAGCATCTGACTCCCTATGCCAGAGGCCTCTTTTGAGGCGTCTGGCTGTTGGTTCGGCACCCGGTTTTCCCCAAGCCGGGTGCTTTGTCGTCTCTTTTTGCAATGCAATAATTATCAAAAGCGGTACAATAGTGCTTGATTTCAAGGGATTAGCTTCGACTTATGTTCCGCCAACGTACGCTTAAAAATCTCGTCAAGACCACAGGGGTCGGCCTTCACTCGGGCCGTCGTGTCGAGTTGACGCTGCGTCCTGCTGCGCCTGATACGGGGATTGTCTTTCATCGGGTCGATTTGCCCGAGGTCGTCGATATCCCTGCACAGGCCGCGATGGTTCGAGATACGCGTATGGCTTCCGTGCTTGGAGAGGGCGTGGGTCGCGTGTCAACAGTCGAGCATCTGATGTCGGCTCTTGCGGGCTTGGGCATCGATAATCTCCACATTGATTTAACCGCCGAAGAAGTCCCGATCATGGACGGTAGCGCGGCGACGTTTATTTACTTGCTGCGTTCGGCGGGTATCGAGGAACAAAACGTTCCCAAGAAATTTTTGCGTGTCCTCAAAACCATTGAAGTCAGTGAAGGCGAGGGTACTCAAGCCAAATGGGCTCGCCTCGAGCCTCATGATGGCTTTGCGTTGGCCTTTTCGATTGATTTTCGTCATCCTGCCATTAATTCAACGGCTAACTTCGCCGAGATCGATTTTGCGACACAGTCTTATGTTAAAGAAATCGCGCGTGCGCGTACTTTTGGTTTCGTGAACGAAGTCGAGACGCTACGCTCAATGGGGTTGGCGCGTGGCGGTAGCCTAGATAATGCGATCGTGATGGACGAGTATCGCGTTTTGAATACCGATGGTTTGCGTTATGACGATGAGTTCGTTAAACATAAAATTTTAGATGCTGTCGGCGATCTGTATTTGATCGGCAAACCCCTCGTTGCGCGCTATGTGGCGTGCAAATCGGGTCATGCACTGAATAATCAGCTTGCGTTGAGTTTGCTTGCTCAAAAAGATGCTTGGGAGATTGTTACTTACGGCTCTCAGGCCGAGGCGCCTGCTGCGTATCAGCAGGAGTGGAAGCTGGCGTAGTCGCGGGTTGTGTTTGATGATGCTTCAGCAGTTTTGCCACGGCATCAGATAGGGGCCCCGGGCGCAAAGCGCCGCGTAGCTCCTCAAAGGCTTTAAGATCTTGTTGATCTAATGTGCGGGCTTCTCTAGGGGGTTTTGTGACCTCTGGCAGCCCAAGCCCTCCTTGGACTTTTAACTTGATTTCAGCGACGTTCCAACCCGCTGATTGCATGTGCGCCGAAACACGTGGCGCTAATTGACGGAACTTTGCAGCGAACGCAGCACTCGAAACCATCAGTGTCAGAATATGGTTTTCAAGTTTGACGACTTCGAAGGCGCTGCGCATATTTTGTGGAAGCGCACTGATTAAGGCGCTTCGCATCTTGAGATGCATTTGCGCGGTCGCCAATACGTTGGCAGATTGCGCGTCGTGACCTAGCCACCCGATTAAATGGGTGCTGCCTGATTGCCCAGCAGTGCGCGATCGGCGAGGTGGGGGAGCGACCATAAGTAAAGGATGATGAGATGAAGTTAGTCATTATGCCTTCGCGGCAGGGGCAATATGCACCCATTTCGGTGAGTGTAAGCCGTCTAATCCTGATTGGCGGTCTTTTGTTTGTGGTGGCGTTGATTGCTGGCGCCGCTTTGCAACGCTTGGTTTGGACCGTGCAGCCTGAGACGCACGTGGTGCGTCCTGTCGTGTCCTCTCTTCCTGTTTCAGATGCGCAGGCGATGCGTTCGCTCGCAACCAAGGTAGGTGAGCTGCAAGCCAGTGTGGCGCGACTGGACGGCTTAGGTCAGCGCGTGGCAAAAGTCGCAGGCTTGCCCGACAAAGATGTGACGATCGTACCCGAATTGCCTGAGGCGACCTTTGTGTTGGATGATCTTTGGGTCCCCGCTACCGAGGCGAATACGCCACCTCTTGCGCAGCTCGAGGGTGAGTTGGGCTGGTTGCAAAAAAATCTCTCGAGGCAAGGGGATTATTTGTCCATGCTGGATATGGCGGTGACGCAACAAGCCGCCACAGTCGCACGCTTGCCGACAGCGATGCCCATCGAGTCCTACCCCTATCTGAGCTCCTCCTATGGCTGGCGCCGTAACCCGTTTAATGGTCAGATGAGCATGCACGAGGGTTTAGACTTTAGTGCGCCTCATGGCACGCCAATCCGCGCGGCCGCAGGTGGGGTGGTGAGGACAGTGACAGTGCATCGAGGCTACGGCAACATGGTGGAAATTGATCACGGCGAGGGGTTGATGACGCGATATGCACACGCCAAGACTATTTTAGTTAAAGAGGGCGAGGTCGTGACCCGAGGGCAGTTGATCGCACGTGTCGGTTCGACAGGCCTGTCCACGGGTCCCCATCTGCACTTCGAAGTCAGAAAAGATGACAAACCCCTCGACCCTCGTGCTTTTTTAGCCGGACAACCGATGACAGCGCCAGTGGCAAGTGCGCGCCCTGTTACAGGGTCATCCTCGATTACATGGCAGCCGCGCGTGCGTTAAACTCGACGGCTAATTCGGCAATCACTGCCCTAACAATTTCTTAGTTGTTCCCGTGTCTTGACGCGGGGCTCGAACAGGTTCATCACGCATGTTCTCTTTGCTAAAAAAAATCTTCGGTAGCCGTAACGATCGCACACTTAAACAGTTGAGACGGCAGGTTGAGCAAATCAATCAGCTTGAGCCACAGATGCAGGCCTTGTCGGACGAGGCGTTACGCGCGAAAACGGATAGTTTTCGGGAGCGTATTCAAGCTGGGGTCAAACTCGACGCTTTGTTGCCCGAAGCCTTCGCCGTCGTGCGTGAGGCGAGTGTGCGCGTGTTTGGGATGCGACATTTCGATGTGCAGTTGATCGGCGGTATGGTGTTGCATAGCGGGAAAATTGCTGAGATGCGCACCGGAGAGGGCAAGACCTTGATGGCGACGCTGCCGGTCTACCTCAACGCGCTGACAGAGCGCGGCGTTCATGTCGTGACGGTCAATGATTATCTGGCGCGACGCGACGCAGCCTGGATGGGACGCCTCTATAACTTTCTAGGCTTATCCGTGGGCGTTGTGGTGCCCCAGCAGAGTAACGAAGAAAAAATCGCCGCCTATCGTGCGGATATTACGTACGGTACGAATAACGAGTTTGGTTTTGATTATCTGCGTGACAACATGGAGCATCGCGCGGAGGATCGTCGCCAGCGCACGCTCGTGTTCGCGATCGTTGACGAGGTTGATTCGATTTTGATTGATGAGGCGCGCACGCCCTTGATCATTTCAGGACAAGCCGAAGACCATACTGAAATGTATAAGCGGGTGAACGTCGTGCCTGCGATGTTGCAACGAATGGCGACTGAACCCAAGCCACAGGAACCAGAACCCGAAGGACACTTTTGGCTTGATGAAAAAAATCACCAGATCTTCCTTTCTGAGTCTGGGCATGTGCGGTCCGAAGAAATTTTGACTGAGCTTGGTCTGCTTCCTGCTGGGCAGTCTTTATATGAAGCGCGCAATATCACGCTAATGCATCATTTGATGGCCGCGTTGCGTGCGCATAATCTTTTCCATCTTGATCAGCACTATGTAGTGCAAGAAGGCGAGGTGGTCATTGTTGACGAGTTCACGGGCCGTCTGATGGCGGGTCGCCGGTGGTCCGATGGTTTGCATCAAGCTGTCGAAGCCAAGGAAGGCGTGCAAATTCAAAACGAAAATCAGACCATGGCGTCTATTACGTTTCAGAATTATTTCCGCATGTACGAAAAGCTTGGCGGCATGACGGGTACGGCTGATACTGAAGCGTTCGAGTTTCAGGAAATTTACGGACTTGAAACGGTCATTGTGCCGACCAATCGCCCGATGGTGCGTGCCGATCAGAACGATCAGATTTTTAAAACAGCAGGTGAAAAATTTAATGCAATTCTCGAAGATATTCGGGATTGTCAACAGCGCGGACAGCCTGTGCTTGTGGGAACAACGAGTATTGAAAACTCCGAACTGCTTTCTGGCTTGTTGAATCAAGCAGGTTTACGTCACGAAGTTCTAAACGCCAAGCAACATGCTCGAGAGGCAGAGATCATTGCCCAAGCTGGCAAGCCTGGCAACATTACGATCGCCACCAATATGGCGGGTCGTGGAACGGATATCGTGTTGGGCGGTAGCATTGAAAAAATTATTGAGACCGTACGTGAAAATCCAGCGCTGAGCGAGGCAGATAAATCTGCTCAGATCGAGTCTATCCGCGTGCAATGGCAGCCGGCCAATGAGCAAGTCAAGGCCGCAGGTGGCTTGCGCATTATCGGCACAGAACGTCATGAGTCGCGACGCATCGACAATCAGTTGCGCGGTCGTGCCGGACGCCAAGGTGATCCTGGTTCGTCGCGTTTCTATTTATCCCTCGAAGATCCGCTCATGCGTATTTTTGCGGGTGATCGCGTGCGAGCCATTATGGATCGACTCAAGCTCCCCGAGGGTGAGCCCATCGAGGCAGGCATGGTGTCTCGCTCAATCGAGACCGCACAGCGTAAGGTTGAAGGTCGTAACTTTGACGTCCGTAAACAACTGCTTGAATACGATGATGTTGCGAATGACCAACGCAAGGTGCTTTATGCACAGCGCAACGAAGTGCTCGAAGCGCAATCGGTCGCCGAGACGGTGGATAGTTTGCGGACCGGCACATTTACGGACTTGGTGGCAACATATGTTCCTGAAGGTTCGGTCGAAGAGCAGTGGGATATTGATGCTTTGCAAAAAGTGCTTGAGGCTGATTGGCAGCTGACTGTCCCCTTGACGGATTTGTTGCGCGATGCCAAGAGTATTTCCGAAGAAGATATTCTTGAGCAGGTTCTCCAGGCCGCTCAGGCTGCCTATCAACAAAAGGTTGAGGCGGTAGGGGCCGAGTCATGGTCGGGCTTTGAGCGTTCGATTATGTTGCAAGTGATCGACACGCAATGGCGCGAGCATCTTTCCGCGCTGGATCATTTACGCCAAGGTATTCATTTGCGCGGTTATGCACAAAAGAATCCCAAGCAAGAGTACAAGCGTGAGGCGTTCGAGTTGTTTTCGGGCATGCTCGATCGCGTGCGTGATGATGTCGTACGTGTCCTCATGACGGTGCGCATCCAAACACAAGAAGAGATTGAGCAAGCAGAGACTGAAGCCGCGCGTGCTGTTCAAATGCAAAACGTCCAGTATCAGCATACCAATTATGAAGAGGCGAAGTCGGAGGCTACGCAGAGCCAGCGTCAGGCTGTTGCCCAAGAGCATCCCGGTACGTTGCGCAACGCCGCTCCCAAGGTGGGTCGTAACGATCCTTGCCCTTGCGGCAGCGGTAAAAAGTACAAGCACTGCCACGGTCAATTGACCTGATTTCTAATCTGACCTTCTTACCCCAGAGTGAGCACTCGTGAAACATGATCTAACACGCAACACTCTGGCGGCCATTTTGATTGTTGGTTTGATCGCCCTGTGCATTTGGGTACTCAAGCCTTTTTTGGCTGCAACGGTTTGGGCCACAATGATTGTGGTGGCAACGTGGCCATGGCTCAAAGCCTTGGAGCGGACTTTCGGCAACCGTCGAACCCCAGCGGTCTTGGTCATGACGCTTGGCATGCTCTTACTGCTCGTCATGCCTTTGTGGTGGGCGATCAGTACTATCGCTGAACGCTCTCATGATTTGATGACCTTTGGCCAAGATTTGGTGAGCAAAGGTATCCCAGCCCCTCCAGATTGGGTGGATGACATTCCCTTGGTTGGCGAAAAACTCTCGGATTTTTGGTTGAGTTTAAGTTCGGGCGGCATGAGCGGATTTATTGATCACGTGTCACCTTATGCGAGTGAAACGGGCAAATGGCTTTTAGCCCAGTTTGGTGGCCTGGGTGGGATGCTCTTACAGTTTTTTTTGGTTGTGCTGATCGCTGCGATTTTTTACAGCTCAGGCGAGCAGGCGGCGCAGATGGCGCGAAGTGTGGGTCGGCGTTTGGCGGGTGAGCGCGGTGAGGGCTCTGTTGTTCTAGCGGGACAGGCAATTCGCGCCGTTGCGCTTGGTGTGGGCGTCACCGCAATTTTGCAGACTGGCTTGGGTGGACTTGGACTGGTCATTGCCGGAGTGCCGTTTGCTGCGATCTTGTCCGCGCTCATGTTGATGTTGTGTATCGCTCAGGCCGGGCCGGGATTTGTGATGTTTCCTGCGGTCGCCTGGATGTATTGGCAAGGGGATAACAATGCTTGGGCGACCTTTTTGCTTGTTTGGAGCATGATTGTCACCACGATGGATAATTTTGTGCGACCGATGTTGATTCGGCGCGGCGCGGACTTGCCACTGTTGTTGATCTTTGTGGGCGTGATTGGTGGTTTGCTCAGCTTTGGCTTGATTGGTATTTTTGTAGGTCCTGTTGCCTTGGCTGTGACCTACACGCTCGCGAAAGCTTGGGTCGAGGAAGTGCCGGACGATCAGCCAGGCGCATAGTCCAACGGGAGTGCTGTGGTGCACTTAATGGTTTCCATGGCAAAGGCAGAGCTGACGTCAAGGAGCTCCACGGAGCGAATCAAGCGCTTGTATACGCTGTCATAGCGATCGATATCGGGCACGACGATTTTGAGTAAATAGTCCGCATCCCCACTTAATCGATAAATCTCAACAATCTCCGGAATGCTCGTGGCGCCATCGACGAAGCGTTTCATCCATTTTTCATTATGCTGACTGGTCCGGATCGTGACAAAGGTTGTCAGTCCGAGATTGAGCTTGCGTGCATCGCATAACGCGACTTGCTTTTTGATAATGCCTTCTTCTTGAAGCTTTTGCAGACGTCGCCAGCAGGGAGTCGGCGTGAGGTTGACCGCGCTTGCGAGGTCAGCCAAAGAGATGCTGGCGTCTTCTTGCATCAGTCTCAGAATTTCGCGATCTTTTTTATCTATTTGCATAATTTTTCTATTTATATGTAAATTACTAGAAATAATATCTAATTTTTAATGCGCATGGAGATAAATTGCAATTTATTTCTCAAGCTCGGGTTCTATGATGAGAGATCGTTATGTGTGGATCTTTTGTTATGCAGACCTCGCCAACTGTCCAATCATTGCCCGTAGCAAGCTTTACCGCCGCAGTCGGGGTACATGCGCAATCCGAGTCCTTGCTTGAGCTTGAAGTCCCAGGTTTGGCGGAGTCTATTCGGCAAGCTTGTTTAGGCGAGGCAGACTTAGTGCCATACCGTGTCCGTCAGGCATTGAATCAAGCGCTGAATCGCGCGTCAACGAACCGATTGGTCAACACCATCATGTCGATGCCTTATTCGGCTCAAACCTATACGCGACACCTCCTATATGCCGATCCCGCGGGGATGTTTACGGTCGTCGCGTTACGCTGGGATCCAACGCAGGGCAGTCCTGTGCATGCGCATTTCACGTGGTGTGCCTATCGTGTCTTGAGCGGGGTCTTGTCTGAAAGTCATTTTGAGTATGATCGATCCGCTGAGCAGGCTTATCTGTTCAATCGCGTGACGCGCGAGGCAGGTCAAAGTGTCTGTGGTCATGGTGGAATGGACTTTATCCATCGCCTTCATAACGATAGCGATAAAACGGTCGTATCGATTCATGTGTATGGGATTGATGCGGCGCGTATGAGTACGCATGTCAACCGCATGATGACGGTTTCGCTCAGAGCAGAAACACCGTCGCAAGCCCCAAGAAAATAAAGAAACCCAGCGAATCCGTCGCAAAGGTTAGAAGCACCGAGGACCCCATTGCAGGGTCCTTTCCAAAACGGGTTCGTACGATTGGGACGAGCACGCCGATCATGGCACCAATCAGCATGTTGCAGATCATGGCGGCCATCATCACGAGCGCAATCGCAATCGAACTTGAAATCGCCCAGGCAAACACCGCGGCGATTGCGCTGCCGACAAAACCCACCATGAAGGTCACAAGCAATTCACGTTGAAAGAGTTGCCAGACATTTTTATCCGTGATTCGACCTACGGCTAACGCACGAATGATCAAGGTCATGGTTTGGTTGCCGGAGTTGCCGCCAATCCCCGCGACGATCGACATCAGGAAAGCGAGCACGACAATGGTGCTGACCGTGTCTTCAAAGCGCGAAGCGACAAAAGATGCCGTGGCGGCTGTGCAGAGATTGAGCAGCAACCAAGGCGCACGATTACGCAGCGCGCGGCTTACGGGTGCGAAAATATCCTCGTCTTGCATACCCGCGCGTGAGAGCGCTTGCTCGTCCGAGTCTTCGCGGATCACGTCTACGACCTCGGCGATCGTGACACGACCAATTAGACGACCAAGATCATCCACCACGGGCGCGGACACTAAGTCATAGCGTTCGAATGCACCAGCAGCCTCCGCATCGGCATCCAGAGGGCTGAGCGACAGGTAGTCTGTGCTCATCACGTCGCTCACCTGAGCTTCTGGCTCGTTGACCAGTAATGAGGACAGGCTAAGAGTGCCAAGAAGCTTGTCTTGACGGTTGACGACAAAAATCTGATCCGTATGGTCCGGAAGCTCGGGTAGGCGTCTGAGGTAGCGTAAAACGACCTCGAGCGAGACGTCTTCGCGCACACGGACCATCTCAAAGTCCATGATGCCGCCGACGCTATCCTCCGGGTAGCCCATGGCCTCGATAAGACGGGCGCGTTCTTCGTCAGTCAGGCCTTTTTGAACCTCGGCCACCACATCAGGGGGTAAGTCAGGCGCCAGATCGGCGAGCTCGTCCGCATCCATGCTCTCGGTGGCTGCGACCAGATCTTGACGATCCATGGTCTCGATGAGCGATTCGCGGACCCAGTCGTCGACCTCAAGCAGCACATCGGCGTCATATTCGGCGTTGACCAAACGCCAAATCATTTGACGTTCGATGTTTGGGACTGAGCCTAGGATAAAGGCGATATCTGCAGGGTGTAGATCATTGACCAGCGCAGATAACTCGGCTTCGTGCTGACGATGAAGGAGATTTTCAACAAGTTCGGCCCGTTGATCGCCATCCTCTTGGCGATGCACCAGGTTTTCAACTAACTCGTGACGATGTAGTAGTTCCTGAACTTTGGCGAGCGCAAGCTGAGCATCCTCGGGATCAAGGCGTCTGACAGAGGCAGTAGGCTCGACAGGTGTTTGCGTCATGCGAATGCGCCATAGTTGTTCAGGTGACGAGCTTCACTAATGCGTAGCCGCCGAATGCTAGCAGTATAAACAGGATCACGCCGAGCGCTACAACACGAGGGCCCGCATCACGGATTTGTGTAAAGCGTGTTTGGATACCGAGCGCCGTCATCGCCATCGTCAAGACGAAAATATCGAGCGCGCGCAGGGCTTGTAAAACTGCGGGAGGGATGATGTTTGCCGAGTTGATCAAGGCCAAAACTAAAAAGCCGATCGCGAACCAAGGAATGGGCAGCTTTGGACGTGGTGCGCCTGCTTCGGCGTGAGCAATTGCTACGCGCTGGAGCCAGATGCCCAGAATGATCAATACGGGAACGAGCAAGGCGACACGGGTCATTTTTACAATCGTAGCCACCTCGGTCGTAGCGGCATCGATGTTGCTGGCTGAGGCGACGACTTGAGCGACCTCATGGACTGAGCCGCCAAGAAAAATACCAAAGGCGCGAGGATCCATATCAAACCAACCCGCTTGATACAAAATCGGGTAGAGGAACATGGAAATCGTGCCAAAGAGGACAACGGTCGCAACGGCGACCGAAGCTTTGTGCGGTGCGGATTTAAGGGTGGACTCGAAGGCAAGCACTGCGGCGGCACCACACACAGCGCTGCCGGCTGAAGTCAGCATCGCCGTATCACGATCAAGCTTGAGTAGTTTTGTGCCGATGAGCGTGCCCAGGACCAACACCCCCACAACGATCCCAACTGAGACAACAAGTCCAGGCAGTCCGACCTCGATAATTTGTTGAATGCTGATGTTCAAGCCATAAAAGGCGACAGCGACCCGAAGCATGCGTTTCGCCGTAAATTGAACGCCGACACTCCATTGCGCGGGCATAGAGCCGCGCAGGAAGTTGCCATACAGCATGCCGCAGACGATACCGACCACCAGAGGGCTAAAGCCCAGAGACTTGACGAAAGCAATGCCAGCGAGTTGAGTGACCGCCGCAGCCATCAAGCCGACGAATAGGACGCCATTGATTCTGTCACGCCAGGGTGACACGGGTGCATTGGTGGGGTGAGACATACCTATCCGGCCGACTAGTTGAAAGTGACCGTGATACTAACCCGATACCTCGACCCATACCAAGAGATCGTTTTAGCGCGCTTGGGAAAACCAGTTTTCTGCGAGCCTGACCCAGTATGTGGCTCCGAGCGGCAACAAGTCATCATTAAAGTCATAGGAACCGTTATGCAGCATGCAGGGCCCAAGTCCATGTCCAGCATCCCGATGCTCCCCTAAACCATTGCCAATCCAGACATAGCATCCTGGCACCTCTTGCAACATAAAGGCAAAATCCTCGGCGCCCATGGTGGGGGTGACGTGGTCATCGACTTGGTCAGCACCCACGATTTGGCGCAGTACGTCAGCGCAAAAGGCGGATTCGACTGGATGATTGATGGTGGGTGGGTATTTGCGCTCAAAGGAGAAATCCGCTTGTGCGCCCATCGCCGCCGCGGAGTGTTCGATGATCTCTCGCATACGATGCTCGATCATGTCGAGGGTTTCGACGCTAAAGGTTCTGACCGTGCCGCGCATTTCGGCTTCGGTTGGGATCACATTATCCGCGCTGCCTGTATGAATCTGGGTGATGCTCAACACTGCGGCTTCGAGCGGGTGACGGTTGCGTGTCACGATGCTTTGCAGGGCTTGTGCGATATGGACTGCGGTCATCACGGGGTCTATGCCGAGGTGGGGCATGCCACCGTGCGCGCCTTTGCCTCGAATGGTAATGCCAAACTTGTTACTCGAGGCCATGATGGGACCTGCGGTCAGTCCAAAGTGACCAACGGGCAGACCTGGCCAGTTATGCATCCCAAAGACAGCTTGCATGGGAAACTGTTCAAACAAGCCATCTTCCATCATGCGTTTGGCGCCTGCGCCGCCTTCTTCGGCAGGTTGAAAGATGACGTAAACCGTGCCGTCGAAATTTTTATGCTCTGCCAAGTAGCGGGCCGCGCTCAAGAGCATCGCCGTATGACCGTCATGGCCACAGCCATGCATTTTTCCGGGATGTTGGCTAGCATGCGCAAAGGTGTTGAGCTCTTGCATCGGAAGCGCATCGAGATCTGCGCGCAAACCGATCGCGCGGGTGCCGGGCGTGCGACCTTGGATAATACCCACAACGCCCGTGCCGCCCAGACCACGATGAATCGGGATACCCCACTTTTTGAGTGTCTCAGCCACGACGTCGGCGGTGCGCTTTTCCTCGTAGCAAAGCTCTGGATGCGCGTGGAGATCGCGGCGAATTGCTTGAATTTCGGACTGCCAATTGAGAAAGGGCTCTAGAAGTTTCATGCAAATCACTTTAAATGAGTATGTCTAACAGTATTATCGATCTAATCCATTGTCACGACTGAATAACCCTGACCCTCAATCCGACTATGCCATTTCCTTGGATCAATCACTATCCGGCGGGTGTCCCCGCTGAAATCCCGACCCATGACTATGTTTCCTTGGTCGATCTACTGGATCGCGCGTGTACAAAGCATGCTCAGCGGACCGTTGCGAGCTCCTTTGGTGTGGCACTCAGCTATCAAGATCTTGATCGGCATGCCCACGCGTTTGCGGGATGGTTGCATGCCCTGAGCTTGCCGCCGGGCTCGCGTGTCGCTCTCATGATGCCCAATGTCATGCCTTATCTCGTGGCCTTGTTAGGAGTCTTGCGCGCGGGGCATGTGATCGTCAATATCAATCCACTTTGTACGCCCCGAGAGCTTTCTATCCAACTGAAGGATAGCGGCGCGTGCACCATTGTGGTGCTTGAAAGTGTTGCGCGCACACTGGAGCAAGTCACGGACTGTCCTGAGCTCAAACATCGGGTGGTTGTTGCACCAGGCGCCATGCTTGGGTTTTTAAAGGGAAATTTAGTCACGTTGGGCGCGCGCTATTTGCGTAAGCTCGGTCCAGAAAAACCGCTACCAGACGCTTGGTCCTGGGATGCCGTACTCAAACGCGGCCAACAGCAACAATGGGTGCGACCGGTCTTGAGTCTGAATGACTTGGCCGCACTGCAATACACAGGCGGAACGACGGGCAAGCCCAAAGGGGCAATGTTGACGCACGGTAATTTGGTGGCCAACGTCTTGCAGGTCGAGGCCGTGGCCAGACCCGCATTGCATGATCTGTTGGCCAGTTCCCTGACCATGTTGACGGCGCTGCCGCTTTATCACGTGTTCGCCATGACAGTCTGCGGGTTTTATGCGATCCACGCGGGAATGAAAAGCGTGTTGGTGATCAATCCTCGAGATCGTGCTTCTTTGATTGCCGCATGTCGCAAAGAGCCGCCTCATGTACTGCCAGGCATCAACACCTTGTTTAACGCACTGACCCACGATGAGCGGTTTGCCAAACTGGATTTTTCGACTTTGCGTCTGGCGTTCGGTGGTGGCATGGCAATACAGCGTGCGGTGGCCGAGCGCTGGCGCAATGTCACGGGGCGCCCCTTGATCGAGGGCTATGGTTTGCCGGAAACATCTCCTGTTGTGACAGCAAATCCCACTAACGCGA
>Ga0164293_10000700_pt1 | contig 27382 bp, 28 predicted proteins | sample GEODES118metaG_FD_111487 | JGI IMG/M metagenome (GOLD analysis project Ga0164293, IMG submission 111487) | Eutrophic lake water microbial communities from Lake Mendota, Wisconsin, USA - GEODES118 metaG | ecosystem: Environmental > Aquatic > Freshwater > Lake | place: USA: Lake Mendota...
GGCTGCGGCCTTGAAGGCGATTCGAAAAATACGCCGCGCTCCGGCATATGTCCGGGCATTCTGGCTGCAAAGCGAACTGGCTTTTCAGTAGTGTAAATCTTTTTTGGAATAATCAGTAATATTCAGAGGATTTTGATATCATTTCGTTTAAAAATCTTGCAAGACTCTTGATAAAAAGTAGTTATAACATAAGTTATTTCCCGACAATTCGAATCAACCTGCGCCAGTTAAAAATCTGCTTTAGCGGAGAATCCAAGCTGCTGAGAGGCCCAGCACTGTGGAACCTAGTCCGCTTGCGGCCGAGGCTAGAAGGTAGAGCACAAAAAAAGAAAACCGCCCGTCGCGAAGAAAGCGTTGTAGATCGACGGCCAGCGTGGAGAAGGTGGTGACAGATCCGCAGAAGCCCGCAGCGAGTGCCACATAAAAAATTTGTGGAATGATATCTCTTGAACAAAGCCCGACGATCAGGCCCAGAACAAGTGAACCGAGCGCATTCACAAAAAGCGTTCCAAAAGGGAATTCTGCTTCGGATGCTAGCGCCCGGCTTGCATTCGTATGCACAAAGCCTCCGAGGTGATAGCGCACAAGTGCGCCGATTGATCCCAGCAAGGCTATTAGCAGAATCTCTATCATCGTCGGGCTAGCTTCTTGTCCATACCGAGCTTTGCTCCAGCCCAGACCACGGCGATGCCACACGAAAAACTCGCAGCAAAGTAGACCAGCGCAAGCGCCGAGGAGTCGGAGTGCACCATTTGCACCATCTGGAGATTCATAGTGGAGAATGTTGTATACGCGCCGCAGAAGCCGATTCCGGCAAAGCACCGCAGCCACTCACCGGCGGCTCCGCTCGTTTCAACTCGCGCCAGAATCCAGCCAAGACAAAACGCTCCTGACAGATTGATGACAAATGTGGCCCAGGGAAATCCTGAACCCGTTTGCAGCAACGAGGCCGCCGCAAGTTCGATTCCATGTCGCGACAGCGCACCTATCGCGCCGCCGGTCGCAATCCAAAGCGAGGGATATCGAAAAACTTTCTTCACCCTGCGAAATTAGACAAATCGAACCGATGAGCCAAGGAGAGAGGCTGCATCAGGCAAGGTGACGGTGTGTCCGCTCAGGAAAAGAGCCTCAAGATGGTTTCGTGAGCCGAGTTCGCCTGTCCGGATAGTGCTGTGGCTGCATCGGCGAGGACGTATCTTTGGGAGAGAGCGAGACTTTCCTTGGCGGATTGGGCGTTTGAGATTTTCGAAGCTGTCATGTCGGGGCAAGGATGGATTGTCGCGGAGGATTCCGAAATTTCGCGGAGCTTGGCTTGTTCTTTCTGATTTTCCTCGCGTGCGGCGAGAACGGCTTCATGGCAGGCCGAAGGGCTTTCCACGTTGATGAGCGGCCGATGGATGCATACAGCCTCTTCGATTTCATGAGCCTGCACAAAGAGAGGCTGCTCCTCCCCGTGGCGAGTGAAGAGGTCCAACCCATTGAATTTTTCACCTGTGAGGGACTCAAAAAGATCTAAGAAATCGGGCTGCTTGGCAGAGTTCACAAAAAGCTTCTGGATTTGCCCGAGAGCGGAATCTTGCGTCTGAAGAAAGGAAAGAGATTCGTTAAGGCGAGCTTGAAAATCTCCCGCTTCACGAATGGCGGCGGCGGATTTGCCGAAATGCGTGAGGTCGCCGGAATCGGTGAGCACATCCTGACAGCGTGAGGCAGGGTTTGGCCGGTGCTCGGTGTGCCGGTCGCGGGCGTGCCTCTCCTGCAGTCCGCGTGCGGTAAATGCGGAGGACGCATTGGTTTTGATGATGAACGACATATCCTTTGTCTTGTTGTGCGGATTCCGTTCCGCTTTCGGACAGGCGCTGGTCTGCGCCTGACAAGGTAACACATCGGCATTTACCGCCCCGGATTTAGAAATAAATCAGGGCGCTGAGAGAAGAATGATTTGAGACTCCCGAATGGGGAGGACTCACGGTGTGGGCGTCGGCGTTGGAGTCGGCGTTGGAGTCGGTGTTGGAGTCGGTGTGTAGCCGGGGACTCCTCGATTGGCGAGGATTTGACCGATAAGGTCCAGCGCTCCGGCGCTGTCGAGGCTTTGGTTATTAGCCTGTCTGGTAAGATTGGAATCGTAGTTGGCCGTGGCTTTGCTGGAACCTGCAAAGCCGTATTCAAACGAGGTCGTGGTGCCATTGGATGTCGTGCTATTTCCGGTGCCTGCATCTACTTGAGGACTGCTTGCAAGGAAGTAGCCTTGCAGCTTTTTGGCGAGTTTGGAGCGCTGATCGCCGCCAATATTGCGGTTTGACTCGATGGCACCGATGACTTGCAATGCGGCATTCTCGGTTCCTGAAGAGGTTCCGAACAACACGGCATGATCGTAACCGGAGTAGTCGAGTATCGTGGAATAGTTGCCGGCAACAAGTCCGGCAGTTTGATAATACGTGAAGGTGTTCGGGTCTGTCAGCACGATCACGGACGAAAATGTGGATGATGCGAGATCGACTACGAGGTAGCCGCTATCAAAGATGTTGTAGTTCACACTGCGGCCGGTTTTTTCGAGAGAAAGATTATAGATCAGGACTTGGGCGTTGGCTGCGGAAGCCAGTAAAGTCAGAAATGCAAGGACTGTGCAGATGAATCGGTTCTTCATGTTGATACGGTATGTGGTGCGTGAATGGGGGTCAATTTTGTATCGGAGGCTTTTTTCTTTTGAAATGGAGGAGGCACTCGTCGTCGAGGGTTTCCAATTTTGTTAATCGAAACTCGAGCGGCTTCGGCAGAAAATCGCCGGGCAGGCCAGTGAGCGTGGGTGCGGCTGCTCCTCCGAAGAGAGCTGGCGCCAGTGTGAGGTGGATTTCGTCGAGGAGGTTGGCGGCGGCGAGGGAGCGCAGGAGGGCTCCCCCGCCTTCGCATACGAGGGACTTTACCCCATACTCGGCCCGAAGTATCGCGAGTGCGGCTGGGAGGGGAACTGCTGGGGATTCGTAGAGGTGCAGGTCGCAAAGAGCAGCGAGGGTGGTGCGGAGTTTTTGTGGCATGCGCGTGGTGGAAAGGATGACTATTGGCGAACCGGTATGCTGGAAGATTTTCCACGCGGGATCGATTTTCCCGGCGTTGCTGATGACGACGCGCAAGGGCTCTGGAGGGAGGCCACGCTGGACGCGGGCGGCGCGAAGTTTTTCACTCGAGAGCCGCATCGACATGGTGTCAGCAGCCACAGTGCCGCGTCCAGCAAGGATGGCGTCGTGTCGCGCGCGGATCTCGCCGATGCGCGCCTTGTCGGCCGGCGAAGTGAATTGGGATGGCGTGAGGTTTTTTGTGCTGATCTTGCCATCCGCCGTCATGGCGAAGTGGGCGTGGATTTTCGGCCTCATGCCTTGGGCGGGCGACCGGCTTCGATATTGTGCTCGACGCGTTTTTCGAGATCGTCGACGGATGTTTTCATTTCCTCGAGAGAGGCATGTTCGCTCGAGCGGTAGGCGAGATAGATGGCGCCGCCGATGAGGCTCCAGAAGACCTGCATCATAAATCCGGAAAGCGAGACGAGCGTGGCGATGGGTTCAGGGGTGGAATAGAGGGCGCCGAGGATTTTGATGAAGAGGCCTTCTCGGAGGCCCGCACCTCCGACGCTGATGGGCAGCGCAGTGACAGTCGCCACGATGGGCATCACGCAATAAACACTCAGCAGGTTCAGCCCGGCGGCGAAGGCCTTGGCGCCGAACCAGAATGTCGAGAACATGAGGAGGTGCGCGGGAATCGAGATCAGGAATGCCATGCCCACGGATTTGCCGGCCCGGGCGTATTCCACAAAGGCGCCGGCGGCTTCGGCAATTTTGTCGCGGGCGGGTAGCCAGCGGGGAAGCTTGGTGGTGAGGTCGAGGCGGCCGGTGAGCCAGGCTAAGAGGATAAAGCAAATGGACCCGCCGAGAATGAGGGCCGCAGTGAAGACGCCATAGCGCGTCAGCTCATGCTTCATGAGGTCACTCCAACGGAGGAGGATGACAACGGCCGAAACAGCTGCCAGTGCCAAGACGCCGACCACCCGGTCGATGAAAACGCTCAGGAGAGCGCCGGCTTTTTTATCCGGAGCCTCGCGCATGATGAGAAAAATTTTGATAATATCGCCGCCTGTCGATCCCAGCAGGAAGAGATTGAAAAACATGCCGATCAGGAGAATTCGGAGGCTGCGCCAGTACGAAATGACGATGCCCTGCACCTCCAGGAGTAGGAGCCAGCGTTTGGCTTGCAGAAAAAGTGCACCGCCCAGTGCGGCCAGGCCGGGCACGAGCCACCAGTTATTGGCGGCATCCAGCGCGGCGAGGAGTTTTTGGTTTTGCTCGGGATCACGAAAAATCCACCAGAGTAGTCCGATGGTAATGATGATCTGGATGGTCGTCAGAACATGGCGTCTCATGACTTATTTGAACTTTTTATTCCACTCGTTTGCCGCCTCGACGATATCGGCCGCTTCTGTGCGCGGGGACATTTCCAAAACGGCGGCACACTTTTTGGGCAGGAGGGGCACCAGTTGGTCGAAGGGTGTTTCGCCCTTGAAGGGTGGGCAGTGGTCGCGGAAGGGTGGGCGTGTGTCGTGAATGTGGCATCCGATGAGGTGCGGCGCCATCCTCTCGAGATGCTGCGCATGGTCGATGAGGCCGAGGTTGTGTTTGATCTGGGCGTGGCCGAAGTCGTGCCAGTAGCCGGTGTGCGCAGCATCGAGGCGCTGAAGAAAGTCGGGAAACTCGCGCTCGGAGGGAACGGCTTCGTAATACTCGCGGTTTTCGATGCCGAGCTTCACACCGCGCTTGCCGGCATGGGATACGGCTTCGCCCAGGAGTTCCAAGACCCGCGCATTGTGCATGGCCGCGACTTTTTCGCGCGCCTGGACCGCCTCGAGTTTTCGTTTGATGAAATCGCGGGAGAAAATTTTCCCCTGCTCGACCATTTGGCGCAGTGGGGCGGTGAGGTTGAGGGAGCGGATGCGTCCGGTGTGCACCACGACAAAGGGAGCGCCGAGTTTTTCAGCCCAGTCGATGGTGGAAAGGGTCAGACGCAGAGCGCGGTCACGGTCTTTTGGCCGGTGGGAGGTGAACTCATAGCAATCGGGCGAGTCGGTGAGGACCTCAATCGGCATGGGCAGGAAATTATGAACACTGGAGATGCTGAACTTGTGGCGCTTGCGGGCCTGCAGCACGCCTTCGAGCTGGGAGGAGCGGATGCCGTGACTCAGCTCGAGCGATTCAAAACCAAGGGACAGGATTTCCTCCACCATGGTGCAGCCGTCCTGATGGCGCCAAGAGTTCCAGCAGGTGGAAAGGGAAAGTTTCATTTCAAATCAACCACAGAGGACGCGTTTTGCTGTTTCGATGCCAGAGCGTAAAGCCGCCTGTATGCTGGCTCCACGCTCCCAGTCGCCGCAAGCATAGACATTTTGAGGCAGATCGGGGAAGGCATTCCTCGCCGCGAAGCCGGGTGCTTGGCTGGGAACCGCATAGGGCACATGGATCGTTTCGAGGTGTTCGAGAGCGCCGGCCGCGTGGGGGAAAACGGCGGAGATTTCCTGCGTGGCTTCGCTGGCAAGCTGCTCCTTGGAAAGCCTGCTGTCGTCGAGAATGGTGGCTGAAACCAAATGCCAACCCTCCGGAGCGAAGCTGTGAGCGATATTTGTGATCTGAACAAAGTGCCGCACCTGGCGATTGCCGCCTTCCGGCAGCACGATGCACGGATCCTTGTACAGAGAGGTCTGCGTTTTGAAATAAACAACAGACACGCCGCGCGCAGGCAGTGGCGATGGCAGGCAAAGGAGGCCGGCGAGTGAAGGCGCGTCGAGCGCTAGGATGATTTTATCGGCACGGATCGTCTCGCCATTTTCCAGGACAACGCCGTTTCGATCGTGGGAAATGGCTGCAACACGCGTGTTGAGGCGAATCGAAGAGGACGGCAAGCGCGCCGCAATGGCTTCGGGAAGGGCCTGGATGCCGGCGGCGGGAATCCAGGCCTGGCCGGTGAGAAATTTTTTCAGGTAGTAGAGAAACAGTCCGGCGCTGGTCGCAAGGTCATTGTCGAGCAGCACACCGCCAAAAAAGGGTTGGGCGAAGCGGCTGAAAAACGACTTCGAGAAGCCGCGCTGCTTCAAGAAGGCGCGCGTCGAGAGGTCTGCCGTGGACGCGCAACGGTCCAGGAGTTTTTCACCCGGCGTGAACAGCAACTCCGCTCCCAACTTCGCCAAGCAGACCTTGTCTCCTATGGAAAAGGCAGGCGAGAGGAGCGCGGAGACGGGATTTTGAAACGGACTCACGAGGTGCGTGAGGCGCCGCCTGTCGTGCAACAAGGCGCCCGATTCAAACCAGTGCGGTCGCAGAGAATCTATGTCGCAAACAGATGCAACCGCATCGTAGGAACTCAGCACGACTTGAAAGCCGTGATCCAGTATGAATCCATCCTTGTACGATGTGCGCTGCCGGCCACCCACCGCAGGGGCAGCTTCAAACAGCACGAACATTTCACCGGAACGGTGTACCTGTAGGGCGCACGCAAGACCTGCAAGCCCGCCTCCAACAATGGCAATCATGCGGCGAGCTTAATCAACCGGCAGCGAAAGCAAAAGCCATTCAGCTGTTGCCGCGCAGCCGGCGTGATGGCTTACGACAGCGTGTTTCCTTGGCCGTACTGCGGAGTAGGTGCGCCATACTGCGCTTGGGTTTGCATGGATGACTGCTGATATTGCGCTGCGGGATTTAGGTATCCAGGTGCCAATGGTGAGGCAGCGGGAGGGGCTGAAAAATTTGTGTATCCCCGATCGCGCAAAAAAACCAAAAGCGCGCGTCTAATCAGGGTGCTTATTTTACGATCGCCTTCGGCGATGGCTGCCCGTTCAGCGGCGTTGAGCTCGTCGTCTGTCAGCCGCACGGTAATGCGCTGATCCATTTTTTGGTCTTTGATCATATAAATACTTATTTATGTTCTTTGTAAAAATTCAACCCTAAAGTAATGATCGAAAGTCTGTCATCCGCATATCTCTTACGACTTATCAATCGTTCAAATTCCACCGCATAGCAAGTTGTTACTGGCTGGGTGAAATACTTATACCAGCGTTTGGTGGGAAGATGCATTTCCTTGCCTAAGTGGCGCGCATAGCGAAAAAATGAACAATGTCGCAAATCCGGCTAAAACCATGACGAGCTGGTCCGTCGGTGAATTTTGTCGCAGGCAGAGTGGCTGAAGGCACTTTTTTTTTAGAAAAATAACGTGTGTTGAGCGGCGGGTTTGATGTAGCGCAAAGAGGTGCTTCGTTTTTGTTATAAACCGTCGGGAACTCCCCCGGGAACTCTGAGTGCGCCAGAGGGTGCATCAGGCCCTGCGAAAATGAGGTTGATCCAATACGATTCCGAATCATTGCTGGACGAGGCATTCACAGACTGGGACTCGCTCTTAGCGAAATATGATCCGGCAAAAGTGAACTGGATTGACATTGAGGGCTTGGGAGACGTGCCTTTGCTGGAGCGGGTGGCCGAGCGTTTTGGTCTGCATGCTCTGTCGGTGGAGGATGTCCTGAACACGGCGCAGAGGCCAAAAATAGAGCCTTTTGAAAACCACTTTTTCATCGTAAGCGAGATGATTTATTTTCAGGAAGGCGATGAATTGTGCTTCGAGCAGGTCAGCTTGTTTCTGGGAGACTCGTTTTTGATCACGATCCAAGAGGACGCGGGTCATGATGTGTTCGAATCGGTGCGGACCCGCTTGAAATCAGGCCGTGGCTATGCACGCAGTATGAAGCCCGACTACCTCGCCTACGCGCTCTTGGATGCGACGGTGGATCAAATATTCCCCGTTCTGGAATCCGTTGGCGACAGCATCGAGGAGGTCGAAGAGGAGTTGTTGGAAAAGCCGGTGCGGAGCAGCCTGAGGAAGCTTTACGAGGCAAAGCGGCTTCTTCTGGCGCTGCGCCGCGCGGCCTGGCCGCACCGGGAAATTTTCAGCACCCTTATGCGCGATGATTCCGGACTCGTTTCACGGGCTACGCAGTTGTATCTGCGCGACTGCTACGACCATGTTACGCAGATCATCGACATCATCGAGAGCTATCGCGATCTCAGTGCGGGTCTTATGGATCTTTACCTCTCGAGTGTTGGATTCCGGACAAATGAAATCATTCGCGTTCTGACCATTGTTTCGGTTTTATTCATCCCTCTGACATTTCTGGCTGGCGTTTACGGGATGAATTTCAAGACCGAGTTTCCAGCGAATATGCCCGAACTTTCCTGGCCCTTCGGCTACGTTTTCTTTTGGGGATTGTGCGCGATGATCTCCGGCGGGATGCTGGCATTTTTCAAACGCAAGCGCTGGTTTTGATCCGCCTCACCGTAATTGTGCGAGGATCACATGGCATGCCATGGTTTGTTTGACCTCGGCTTTTTCTTTGCTCACAGAATTGGTTTTTCCCGTGATGTTGCGGATGGAAACTACCCGGGGCGCTCCATCCAAGAGGGGGGCGGAGCCGCTGTAGAGGCGGCTGGAAAATCGTCGGAGACCGGCATCGACGCCTTCCGAGAGGCGGATTTCGACTTGGAGGGAATTGTTTTTCAAGGTGCCTTTCACCTCCGCGCGGGAGTTCCCGAGGCGCGTGGAGGAGTTCAGTACGGCGTTGGATGGAAGGGACTGGGTGAAAAGCACCGTGCCGCCCTTGAGATACGGCACGTCGGTGAGGGTGCGGTCGGCATTCGTGATTTCGGCGAGGTTCAGACCTGCGAGAGCGGCATTGAGTTCGGCGGCCGTTTTTACTTCTGGAAATTGGATAACAGCGAGATCAAGTTGACTCGCAAATGCGGAAAACGTCTGGAATAGAAAAACAAGGGCTGCAAGGCGGATCATGTCTTCGGATTTATTACCGAGTCCTGAATTGGCAATGAGATTTTCATGGACCACACATGACAGGGAGCTGCGCACCGCGCACTCCTGGTCGAGTGCTAACAGTTGTGCGGTTGTAGCTTGCGTTCATGGAATGAATGGTTCCGGAGAGCAATTCCATCCCCTCCCGGCGCGCATTCCCGGCTATGCGTTTCACGCGCTCGATCTGCGAGGGCAGGGCACCGACCACATCGCCGGACGGCGCGGGGCGGCGTTGGAGTTTGAAAAGCAAATGCTGGACATCGCCGCCTTTGTCGCCGCATTGCGTGAAGCCCATGCGGCGCGGCCGGTTTTTCTCATGGGCGAAAGTATGGGCTCTCTCCTGGTCGCAGGCTACGCAGGGTGGTCGAGAAAAAGCGGTGAATCCCGCCATGCGGTGGATGGTGTGATTTTATCCGTTCCGGTCGTTGGCTTGCGACGGTCAGTGCCTGGATATTTGCGATGGATTTTACGGCGCTTGGCAACAGTTGCTCCAGACTTCAGGCTGACACCAAACCGGTTTGTGAATGGAAAATCCATCGCCCCTCCGCTGACGAGGGACCGCGCGTATCAGAACTCCCTGAGCGAAAAACCGCATCATATCAGCGGATTCAGCCTTCGTTTTTTGGTTGAGCTGGGGGATCTGATTCATGACAGTAGCTCGTTGGCCGCTGGTATCCATGTGCCGATACTGGTTCTTGCGGCGGGGAATGACTGCTTTGTTAAACCCGCGCAGATCGACTCCTGGTTTGAAAAAATCCCTTCCTCGGACAAAACGTTGCTGCACTATCCGGAGGCCTATCACCTGCTTTGGCACGATTGGGACCGCGATCTTGTGGTTTCCGACATCTCCTCATGGCTCGCGAAACGGACTCAAGCCTAAGGAAGAGCGGACGCCTTTTACCCTTGAACCACTCCATCCCTTTACCGAACGATCATCCCATGCTCATAGACACACACGCCCATCTCGATTATCCGGACTTTCAAAACGACCTCGAGGTGGTTATTGCAGCTGCCCAGAAGGCTGGCGTGCAGCAGATCATCAGCATCGGAACGGGACTGGAAAGCAGTCGCCGGGCTGTCGCGCTCGCAGAGAGGTTCAACTGCGTGCACGCGGTCGTGGGTTTGCATCCCACCTATGTCTATGAGGAATCGGAGGGCTGGTTGGAAGGCCTCCGCGCGCTCGCATCCCATCCAAAAGTCGCCGCCATCGGCGAGACTGGCATGGACTACCACCATCTCCCCTCGGAGAAGCTTGCCTCGGCGGCAGGCATCAGCGCCTTGCAGGCGGAAATTGCGGACGACACCCAGGCGGCGATCATTGATGGAGCCTACAAATCCGCGCAGGCCGAAGCTTTCACCGCGCAACTCGATCTTGCTGCGGAATTCGGACTAAACGTGGTCATCCACCAACGTGACGCCTGGGATGACACTTTGGATATTTTAAAAGACTACACCGGCCGCCTTCGCGGTGTGTTTCACTGCTTTGGCAACACACCGGATCAGGCGAGGCAAATCCTCTCGCTCGGCCACCTTGTTTCGTTCACAGGAATCGTCACATTCAAAAATGCAGCACTCGTGCGGGATGTTGTCGCCGGCATTCCTCCCGATGCCTTCATGGTGGAAACCGACTGCCCCTACCTGGCTCCGGTTCCACATCGCGGCAAGCGCTGCGAACCCGCCCATACGCGGCTCGTTGCTGAAAAAATTGCCGAAATTCGTGGTGCCTCACTCGAAGCAATCGCCGCTGCCACCACACAGACCGCGAAGGCGTTTTTCAGGCTGTAATCTCACAGTCTCATCACGCTTATTTACCGATTGCAATCGGGCATCCACTTTCACAAAGTGAGTCCTCTTTCTTTAACTATGAGCCAATCCAACGCACTCGACCAACTCAAGCAATTCACCACTGTCGTCGCTGACACGGGAGACTTCGAAAGCATCCGCGCTTACGAGCCTCAAGATGCAACCACCAACCCGACGCTCATTTTCAAAGCCGTACAACAAGCAGAATACAAGCCTCTCTTGGAAAAAGCCATCGCTGATAACCGCAGCTCATCCCTCAGTGGCTCCGCACTGCACCGCAAAGTCATCGACGATCTGCTTATCGCCTTCGGCCGCGAGATTCTTTCCATTGTCCCGGGCCGGGTTTCTACTGAAGTCGATGCCCGCCTGTCCTTTGATGTCGATGCTACCGTCGAGAAGGCCCGCTACCTCATCGGTCTCTACGAGAAGCTCGGCACCCCCCGCGAGCGCGTTCTGATCAAGATCGCATCAACCTGGGAGGGAGCTCAAGCTGCTGCCATCTGCGAAAAAGAAGGCATTCATTGCAATCTCACGCTTCTTTTCTCGCTTCCTCAGGCCATCGCCTGCGCCGAAGCCGGCGTCCGCCTCATCTCGCCATTCGTCGGCCGCATCTACGACTACTACAAGGCAAAAACCGGCAAGGAATATGTCGGTGCCGATGACCCAGGCGTGGAGTCCGTCCAGAAAATTTTCACCTATTACAAAAAATTTGGTTACCAAACCCAGGTCATGGGAGCCAGCTTCCGGAACACCAGCCAGATCCGCGAATTGGCTGGCTGCGACCTCCTCACGATCGCTCCCGAGCTTCTCAAGGAACTCAAAGATTCCTCGGACGCCGTCACCCGCAAGCTTGACGCCACTTTAGCCGCAGGCGACAGCGTTGAGAAAATCGCGATGGATGAAAAAACCTTCCGCTGGATGCTCAACGAAGATGCCATGGCCACCGACAAGCTAGCCGAAGGTATCCGAAAATTTGCCGTCGATATTGTTCAACTCGAAAAAATTATCGTAAAAAGCTTGTAGCATTTCATGCTTAAAAAAACCCTGCTTGCGATAGTCGGTTTCGCCCTTGCCGCCTCAGTCCCGCTGCATGCGAGTACCCGTGCAACCGATTATCCGGGCTCGGTGACCTTGCTCATGGAACTCCCCGGAGTCCAATCGGATCTCGGCCTGAGCCCCGCCCAAATCAAACAAATCAACACTCTGCGGCGCGAGTTGAAATCCCGCTCCCAAGCGCTCTTGAAGTCGCCTTCCGTTGGCTCCACCGGCCTCACGCCGGACCAGCGGCTCTTCGCACTCATCGACGGCAACAATGCCAGAGCGCTTGCACTCCTCACGCCGACCCAATTCGAACGCATCAGCGAGATTCAAAACCAGATTCTCAGTTTCAGCATGCTCGTCTCCCCGCAGATTCAAAAACAAATCCGCCTCACATACCGGCAAAGAGCCTCAGTCGAAGCCCTGCGGATGCGCGGATTGGAATTTGTTGCCGCAATCAACCGTTCCTTCGCTTCCGGTGCCGTCTCCCACAAAAACCGCGTCGATATTCTCCGTGACTACCGCATGCGGCAAGCCGAGGAAATGAAAGCTCTCCTTACCCCCGCCCAGCGAAGTGCCTTCGCCGCCCTCTGCGGCAAGCCGCTCTCCAAGATCTGAAGAGAACGCCAGGTGCTCCATTTGAAAAGCCTGCTCCAAAGAAAGAGCGCGTTTGATACTCGTCGAATCACCTGTCGTTCAGTTTATAAATCGTTTTTAACAAAGTAAATATGCCGTAGGTTGGGCGTGATTCTCAGGGGATTACGCGCAACCGCCTAAACTCGAACTTACAAAATTAAGACTTCAGTTCTCAGCAAGCCGCAGGCAGGCTTTGCCAGGTATTTTTCCAATCGCGCAGGGATTGGCGGAATTGATCTCCCGCTTTTTGCAGGCTTTTGCGGAGTTCGGCCATTTCTCGACGGGAGATTTCGGTTTTTCCTGCCGCAGCGGCGCGGTATTCGACGAGCAGTTCCTCCCAGCGGAGGAGGGCTTCATCCATGCGGGCACGGGCAGTTTGCACCATGGAATGAATTGAGTCGGAGATCGGGGTGGGCTGTGCAAGCAGTTTTGCTTCCAGCAGACGATCATGCTCAGCGATTTGAGCTTTGAGGATTCTTTCCTCTGGCACGGTGCGGAGGTTGCTGACTAAGCCGAGTTTGTTGAGAATCCAAATAGCCCACTTGGTGGGGTCGTATTGCCAAGGTTTGACGCCATTTCGGTAGTCATACTGGAACTCGTGGTGGAAGTTGTGATAGCCCTCACCGAAGGTGAAGATTGCCATGACGAAGCTGTCTCGGGCTGAGCAGTGGGTCGAATACGGGCGGTCGCCGATCCAGTGGCAGAGCGAATTGATGCAGAAGGTCGAGTGGTGCACGAGCACGACGCGGGCAAAGCCGGAGAGCAGGAACGCGCCGAGAGCGGCATTCGCGCCACCGTAGAGATACCCTATGAGCGAAGGAAGGCCGAAGCTCATGAAAATGGCGATCGGCACATAGTATTCGTGCTGCAGCCAGGCGAGGCGGTCTTTTTGCAAATCCCGCACCCATGTGAGAGGCGTGTCGGGGCCGCGGCGGAAGAGAAGCCAACCGATGTGGGCGTGGAAAAGCCCGCGCGAAATGTCATAAGGATCGTCATCGTGGTCCACGAATTTGTGGTGGCGGCGGTGGTCGGCCGACCAGGCCAGCGCGGAACCCTCAAACGCCGCCGCACCGAAGAGCAGGGTGTAAAGTTTCACTAACGGATTCGCCTGGAAAGTTAGGTGGGAGAACAGGCGGTGGTAGCCAAGAGTAATGCTCATACCTGTCGAAAAGGTGAAGAAAAGGAATAGAGCGACTTGGAAAAAATTGAGGCCGTTTTGCCAGATATAGAGAGGAACGGCCGTGCAGGTGACAAGGAAAGTTCCGATGAGGAAGATGCTGTTCGTGACTCGAATTTTGCTGAGGATATTTTTCATGAAACAGATATGGGTCAGCCGAACCGGGCGGCCGCTTAGGTGATCACGGTATCTTTAGGACTGCGAACAAGTGTTATAATCGCGAATTTTGAGGTTTTTGCAAGTGTCGTGTCTTGCAAGGAGTCGCCAAACCGATATTCTAACTTTTTCTTTAACTATGAGCCAGACGTTACTCGACAAGGTGTGGGCGGCCCACACCGTCCGCACCCTTCCGAATGGAGCCACACAACTTTTGATCGGTACCCACCTCATTCACGAGGTCACCAGCCCTCAGGCCTTTGGCATGTTGCGCGATTTGAATCTCAAGGTGCTCTACCCCTCGCGCACCTTTGCCACGGTCGATCACATCGTGCCCACCGATGAACGCTCCGAGCCATTCAGCGACGACCTTGCGGATGCCATGATCAAGGCCCTGCGCTCAAATTGTGCGGAAAATGGCATTACCTTCTTTGACCTTCCCACCGGCAAGCAGGGTATCGTTCACATCGTTGGGCCCGAGCAGGGCATCACCCAACCCGGCACCACGATCGCCTGTGGAGACTCGCACACGTCAACCCACGGCGCATTTGGCGCGATCGCCTTCGGTATTGGCACCAGCCAGGTGCGCGATGTCCTCGCCACGCAGACCATGGCACTCCACAAGCCGAAGGTCCGCCGCATCAATGTGAATGGAAAACTCAGCCCCGGCGTGTATGCGAAGGATGTCATCCTACATATCATCCGCAAACTGGGGGTTAACGGAGGTCTTGGCTACGCTTACGAATACGGCGGCACGACCTTCGACGCCTTCACGCAAGAGGAGCGCATGACGGTTTGTAACATGTCTATCGAAGGCGGCGCCCGCGTTGGTTATGTGAACCCAGACGAAACCACCTTCGAGTATCTTAAAGGCCGTCCCTACTCGCCGAAGGGCGCTGATTGGGAGGCCGCCGTCGCCCGCTGGAAGGCGATCGCATCCGACCCGGATGCCAATTACGACGATGTCGTGACCTTCGACGCCGCCGATATCTCGCCAACTGTGACTTGGGGTATCAATCCCGGTCAGGCCATTTTCATTCATGAGAAGGTGCCATTCCCGAATGAAGTTCCGGAGAAAGACCGCTCGACGGCCGAGGAGGCGCTTGCCCACATGCTGTTGAAATCCGGCAATCCTATCAAAGGCACAAAAGTCGATGTCGCCTTCCTCGGCAGCTGCACAAACGGTCGCCTGAGCGACCTCCAGGAAGTCGCCCGTTATATCAAAGGCCGCAAGGTCGACAAAGGCGTGAAAGCTATCGTCGTTCCCGGTTCGCAAGGTGTCGCCAGTGTCGCCGAGAGCATGGGTCTGGCGGAAATCTTCCGCGAAGCCGGCTTCGAATGGCGCGGGGCCGGATGCTCCATGTGCCTCGGCATGAACCCCGACAAGCTCGTCGGCGAACAACTCTGCGCCAGCTCCAGCAATCGTAACTTCAAAGGCCGCCAAGGCAGCCCAAACGGCCGCACGGTTCTCATGTCCCCACTCATGGTCGCCGCTGCAGCTCTCTCCGGAGAAATCTCCGACGCCCGCGAAGTCTTCGGCATCAACTAAACACTCCACATTTAAAAAAAACCCATGGCTCTCGAAAAAATCACCCAAGTTTGCGGACGCGGCGTCTATGTTCCCGGCGACGACCTTGACACCGATCGCATCATCCCCGCTCGCTTCATGAAGTGCATCACTTTTGACGGGCTCGGCGAATTCGCCTTCTACGACGCCCGTGCCTTTGCCAAGGCCGACGGACAAACCCACCCGCTTGACGACGCGCGCTTCATCGGCGCCAGCATCCTGTTCTCGGGCTCCAACTTTGGCTGCGGTAGCTCCCGCGAGCACGCCCCCCAGGCTCTCTACCGCTTCGGAATCCGCGCGATCATCGCCGAGAGCTTCGCCGAGATTTTCTTTGGAAATTCCATCACCCTTGGTATGCCCTGCGTCGTGATGAGTGGTGAAAACATCCGTTCCGTGGCCAAGCTCATCGAGTCCGACCCGACAGCACTCCTCACCCTCGACCTTATGGAGAAAAAACTCTCCATTGCAGACATGGATTTCCCTATCACCATCGCCCCTCACGCCCATGAGGCGTTGGTCACGGGCAAATGGGACGCCATTGCCGACCTCCTCGAGGGCATCGACGCCGTTCGCGCCCGCGCCGCGACCCTGCCCTATATGGCTGCATAAGGCGACGGTTAGAAGAGGAAAAAGAGTCGCGTAGTTATCTCACATTCGGCAGTTGAGCGTTCTGACTTTGAATGGAAACTGCTGAATTCTAAAGTTAAGCATACATGGGGCTTTTTTTGTGATGGTGAACTGCTTGGCAGGAGGCCATGGAGAAGTTCTGGAGCCACCTTGATGTGCGGGTGGGCCTTGGCAAGCATCCCCTGGCCGATGTGGAAAGGACAACCCACTCCTGGAATTAGCCATCCTGCTCGCTGAAGAGGAAGTTGAAGTCTTCGAGCGTTAGGGCGCGGGCGAAGTTTTCCTCACCGAGGATGTCGTTGGCGAGGGCGCCTTTCTTTTTTTGGAGGAGGCGGATTTTTTCTTCGATCGTGCCTTTGATGATGAGTCGGTAGGCAAAGACGGTTTGTTTTTGGCCGATGCGGTGCGTGCGGTCGATCGCTTGGGCTTCGACGGCGGGGTTCCACCACGGATCGAAGAGCACGACATAGCTGGCGGCGGTGAGGTTGAGGCCTGAGCCGCCGGCTTTGAGGCTGATGAGAAAAACGGCCGGCCCTTCGTGTTTCTGGAAGGAATCCACGAGCGGGCCGCGGTCGTCGGTGGAGCCGGTGAGTTTAAATGTCTTCCACTCTTTGGCCGTGATCTCGGACTCGATGATTTCGAGCATTTCCACGAACTGCGAGAAGACGAGCACCTTCTGGCCCTCTTCCATGAGGGGCTCGAGGAGTTCGAGAAGGGCGGAAAGTTTGGCGCTGTCCTCGGCGTTGTCGGTGGATTTCTTTTTCTCCGCATCCTCGAGGCCGAGGAGGCGGGGGTGGCAGCAGATCTGACGCAGGCGCAGGAGACTGGTGAGGATGTTGAACCTCATTTTATCCAGCTGCTTCGAGGTTTCGATTTTAAGCAACTGGGCGCGGGCGCGCTTGATCTCGGCTTTGTAGAGGGTGGATTGCACGCCTTCGAATTCCACGACGAGATCCTCCTCCACGCGGTCGGGCAAATCGCGGGCGACTTCATTTTTCGTTCGGCGCAGCAGGAACGGCCGGGTGCGTGCGGCGAGTCGGCGGCGCGCGAAGGGGTCGTCTTTTTTGTCAAACTGCTTGGTGAAAGCCGCGCGGTTTCCAAGTGCGCTAGGCATGGCGAAGGCGAAGATCGACCAGAGGTCGAGCAGGCGGTTCTCGATCGGGGTTCCACTCAGCGCGAGACGGTATTTCGAAGGCAGGGCGCAGGCGGCTTTTGCATTTTGCGAGGCGGGATTTTTGATGGCCTGGGCCTCATCGAGGATCACTGCTCCCCAAGAGACCGCGCGAAGGGCGTCCTCGTGAGAACGCAGTTGCGGATAGTGGATCACAAGCAGGTCCACTGACCCGTCGAGGCCGGTTTTTCCAGCCGAAGCGCGGTTCCAGACATCGACTTTGAGCTCTGGAAAGAATTTGCCGCATTCGTTGGCCCAGTTGTCCTGAACGGATTTGGGACAGATGACGAGCACGGGATCGGTAATTTTGCTTTCTTTCCGCAGCCAGGCGATCCAGGAGAGGGCTTGCAGGGTTTTCCCAAGGCCCATGTCGTCGGCCAGCACGCCGCCGAAATTGTTTGCCGTGAGGTAGGCGAGAAAGTGGAAGCCGTCGAGTTGATAGGGGCGCAGGGTGGCAGTGATGGCATCTGGTGCCGGTGGTGTGACGCGCGTCTGGATTTCCTCCACGCGGCGGCGGACCTGGGCGATGCGCTCGCGCCCTAGGAGCGAGGTGGTCTTTTTGGTGAGGCCTGAAAGCTGAAGCGCGTGCAGGCGTTGCTTTTCGTTGCTGAAATCGTTCACCGATAGGCCGAGGTCGGCGAGTTCCTTGAGTTGTTCCTCCGTGAGTTGGTATTCGAGTTTCCGCCAACCCTTGCCTTCAAGGCGTACCCATTTGCCCTTGGCCTTGAGGAGGAGGTTGATTTCATCCTGGGTGAGCGTGCTGTCATTCACATGCAGCGCCACGCTGAGATCGAACCAGTCGATGCCGTCCTTGGAGTCCTCGATGTCGATCTGCACATGGCCGGCCACTCTGCCATCGCGGAGGCTCGCGAGCTGGGCATCCAGCTCTACGACACAGCCCGCCGGGCGCCGGTCGAGCCATGCGATGAATTGGTCTGGCCACTCTTTGCCGGACATGCGCTGCTCGTGCCAGATTTGGTGTCCGGAATGCATGGCCTGCTTGAGGGGAATCGAGCGGAGCCACTCGGCAGCGGGACCCATGGCGGATTTGTCGAACTGAATCAGTGCATCAACTGCCAACTTGGGTTCGAAGTCCCAAGAGTTGCGATTCCACCAGTTCGTTCCACTCCAGACCAAGGGTTTTTCGTAGCCTTGGAAGTCCGTTTGGGCGTTGAGTTGGAAGAAATCTGCCGTGCCTCCGTGGTAGCGGTAAATCCTGCACTGGATATTCACCGTGGCCGCGATGCGCTGAACTTTTTTCTCCATGTGCGAGGGCACGGGAATGCCCAGCGTCGTGAGCGCGCCCATGCCCTCCCGGGACTCCATCGCTTGCGACGGAATCACGAGTGGCCACCGCGGGCTTTCCTCTCCAAAGGGCCAAACTGCAATGGGGTAGACGGCGTTGCCCGTCACGTATTGAAGCGGCCTGCCGGAAAGAATGGCTACGGGGGGCGGGGGTAGCTTCCCGGCTTCGTCTATCAGCATGAGTGCGTAATCATCTGCCGTGCCTTCCGGAGCTCTGAGCTCCCAACGCAGGGGGTGGACGAAAAACCGCAGAGGCTGGCCGTCTTGCCCCACGACATGCCTATTGAAAAAATCCTTGCTGGAGCTGAGTTGGGTGAGACTTTTGGAAAGGCTGGGACGCATTCCCCGGATTTCGAGGTTCGAGATGGTCCCGTAGTCATCCTTACCAGCCTGTAGGACTAGGCTAGACCCGAGGCTGAGCAGGGGTGCATTGCGCGATTGATAGGATTTCTCGATGAATTGGTTGACGAATTTCATCGAGGTTTTGCCAAATTCCGAGCTGCCGGATTCGCGCGCCTGGATGACTGCCGAGTCGGGCAGGAGCATCAGGCGGAATTCCACTTTTGGCGGGAGGGCACCCCCGTCGGAATCATCCCATTTGTCGAAGGCAGCCTTCCATCTTTTCACCTCTTTGGCGCGCTTCCAGCCTTCTTCCAAACGCGCCCATATGGCGGCGTCAACAGCTCCCGAAAGCGGCTCCGGCAGATTGATTTGTTGAGATTTGCAGGTGGCGACCAGATAGGCAAAATACTCTGCGGCATTGGCCGGGGGATTCTCTACGGGAAAAATCTCAATATCGACCATGCGCCAGAAAGCCGGGTCTCCGACGGCATTTTTGAGGTCGCTGAGATTGATCCGAGATAATTTTTTCGTCCACCAAACTTCCGCATCTTTTAAAAACCGCTGGACCGCCCGGGGTAATTTTGCCGGGAGTTTATGGGCAAGGGCCCCGTAGAGGGTATCCGAGCCTATTTCCATGACTGGAGCCTCCTCGGCAATAGACATTTCCCGTGCCTTCAATAATGTGGCGGCAAGGTGCTTGCAGAGTCTGCGCACCGGGCAATTGCACTTTAAGAGCAGTTGTTTCTTCTGAAAAAAAACCTCAATCGAGTAGATCGATCCGCCGAGCACTTTGGTCAAAATTTTTTCGCCTGCGTCATCCCAAGTCAAAGGAGCGACACTCCCCCGCCTGAAAAGGGCCCGCCCTCTTTGGATCTCTTTATCGCCAAACGACAGCAAGGCGTCTTCGACTCTCGTGCGTTGCTCGTTGGTGATGGAAAAATCGGGCGAAATCATGCGTCGTTGGGGGTCGATGCTCTTGATTTCGCTAAAAAAAACAAGTCGGCAGGTGCGCGACTTTTTCGCCTTGCCGCTCGACAGGCGCGCCGCATCTCGTTAAACCGATGACCTGTTATATATGGAGACTCTGAATTTTCTCATGAAGCCCGAGCCGTTCTTGGTGTGGACCTCTCTGGCAAAAACGCTCGGCCTGCTTGGCCTGATTCTGGGTTTGGTTTCCTACACGGTTTATGCAGAGCGTAAGATTTGCGCATGGATCCAGGACCGCGTTGGGCCGAATCGCACCGGCATTCCACTCACGAAAATCCGGATTCTCGGTCTTGGCCAGCCCATCGCCGATGCACTTAAGCTTCTCTTGAAAGAAAACTTCATTCCCCGCGAGGTCAACAAATTCTACTACTACATCGCGCCGAAGCTTTCGATGGTGCCGGCGATTCTGGTCTTGGCGGTATTGCCTTTTGGAAGCTCGCTTTTCGGTGTTCCAATGGTGATTGCCGACATCAATATCGGCGTGCTTTATGTTTTCGCCGTTTCCTCGCTGGGTGTTTATGGTATCGTGCTCGCGGGTTGGGCCTCGAACTCGAAATATCCTTTCCTTGGAGGCATACGCTCCACTTCGCAGATGATCTCCTATGAGCTGGCGCTTGGGCTATCGGTTATCCCGGTGTTCATGCTCTGCGGCACCTTGAACATGCCCGACATCGTGAACTGGCAGCGCGAGAATGGCTGGATGGTTGCACCTTTTTGGGCGAAGGGCCTCACTTGGGAAATCCTGCTCTCGGGTGACTTCAAGGCCGTGTTTGACACTTTTGCTAACGGCTTTTCTTTGTCCCGCCTACTCATTTGGATCCCAATGTTGATTTCGTTCGTCATTTTCCTGATCGCTATGTTTGCGGAGACCAACCGTGCGCCGTTTGATCTTCCCGAGGCCGAGCAGGAACTCGTCGGTGGCTACCACACCGAGTATTCCGGCATGGGTTTCGCGCTCTTCTTCCTTGGTGAATATGCGGCAATGATTGCGGGTTCGGGCGTTATCGTAACCCTCTTTCTGGGTGGCTGGAGCCTGCCGATGATCCCCGATGGCTCGATGCCGGGTCTGCCGGGCGTCATTTTCGGTCTCGTTAATATCGGCGTTTTTTTTGCCAAGGTGAGCGCGCTCTTGGTGCTCTTCATCTGGGTGCGTTGGACGGTTCCCCGTTTCCGCTATGACCAACTGATGAAGCTCGGTTGGTATTTCTTCTTCGAGCTGGCCTTGGTGAATATTTTCATCACGGCTTTCGTCTTGGCTTACATCAAAAATTAACGCCCGGTGCAAATCCTCCGTCCGAAAGACAAAGCCTACCGGCGCGGCATTGAATCGCTGAAACGCTCCTACGAAGCGGATCCCGCCGTTCGTGCGACCGTGGAGGAAATCCTCTGTGCGGTCGCCAAGGAAGGCGACGAGGCGTTGCTCCGCTATACCAAGAAATTTGGCGGTCCGGATCTCGCGCCCTATCAGATTCCCGTGACTCCCTTGGAGATTTCCGAGGCTTGTAATGCGCTTCCGGCGGAAACACGCAAGGCAATCGACGCCGCGCGCTCGAATGTGAGGGCGTTTGCCAAGCGCAGCCTGCGCAAGAGCTGGTTCATGAAAAACCGGCAGGGCGCGATCACCGGTGAGCGATTCGATCCCTTCCAACGCGTCGGCATTTATATTCCCGGCGGCACGGCGCCGTTGGTGTCCACCGCTGTCATGACCTGCACACTGGCCGAGGCTGCGGGTGTGCCGGAGATCGTCGCGGTAACTCCCGCCGGGCCTGATGGCAAGGTGCATCCCGCCTTGCTGGCCGCCCTTTCCCGCTGCGGTGCGACGGAGATTTATCGTATCGGCGGAGCACAAGCCATCGCCGCGCTGGCGCATGGCACGAAGACGATTCTTCCCGTGCAGAAAATTTTCGGCCCAGGCAATTCCTATGTCGTGGAAGCCAAGCGCCAGGTCTTCGGCAAAGTCGCCATTGACCTCTTGCCCGGCCCGAGCGAGGTGCTTGTGATCGCCGACAAGACAGCCAAGCCCGACTGGGTCGCGGCCGATCTTCTGGCGCAGGCCGAGCATGGCCATGGCAGTCAGGCGATTCTGGTTACGGATTCCGAAAAAATTCTTACAGGCGTGGAAAAGGCCGTTGAGCGACAGACGAAGCTTTCGCAGCGTCCCGCCGAACTCGCCAAGGCGCTCAAAAATACCAAGCTCATCCTCGTTGAGGACATGGAGGCCGCCATTCGTATCGCGAATGAATACGCCTCTGAGCATGTCGCCATCGCTACCGAGGCGCCAGGCGAAATCGCCCTCCAACTTCGCACCTCGGGCGCGATCTTTCTCGGCGGCCTGTCGCCAGTTGTCGGCGGCGACTTTTTGGCGGGTCCGAGTCACGAGCTTCCCACGGGCGGGGCGGGGCGGTCCTTCGCCGGCCTCACAGCGGACCAATTCCAGCGCCGCACAAGCGTCGTCATGTTCGACGAAGCCTCCCTGCGCGCCTCCCTGCCGCATATTGAAACCTTCAGCGCCATCGAGGGTCTCGACGCTCACGGCCGCTCGGCTTCCATCCGCCTTAAAAAGTGATCTGGAAAATCCGCGATCGCGAAATCGACCTATCGCGGCGTGCACGGGTAATGGGCATCATCAACGCCACGCCGGATTCCTTCTCGGATGGCGGTTCGTTTTTGGATCCCCAAGCTGCCTTGGCGCACGGTCTACAAATGGTGGCCGAGGGTGCCGAAATCCTCGATATCGGCGGCGAATCCACGCGTCCCGGCGCGCAGAGCGTCGAAGCAGATGAGGAAATCCGGCGCGTTCTGCCGATCATTCAAGCCCTTCGACGCGAAAGCCAGGTTCTCCTGTCCATCGACACATCCAAGGCTTCTGTGGCCCGCGCGGCGTTGGATGCCGGAGCGGATATCATCAATGATGTCACTGGCTTGCGTGGGGACCCCGATATGCCGACACTTGCGGCATCGTCAAAAGCAGGAATAGTCATCATGCACATGCAGGGCCGACCCCGCACGATGCAACTCGCGCCTACATACGGTGATGTCGTCGAAGAAGTGGGGAATTTTTTTCGACACGCCCTCGCACGCTCGGTAGCGTGCGGCATTGACCCGATGCGCATCGCACTAGACCCAGGAATTGGATTTGGAAAAACGCCCGAGCACAATCGCAGGCTCCTAGGAGAGATTTCTTCATTCCTTGAGTTTGGTCGTCCGCTTCTCGTTGGAGTCTCCCGCAAATCCTTTTTAGGCTGGCTTGCGGGTTCATCTGCGATGGATGATCGCTTCTGGCCAGGCGTTGCACTCACCTCACTCTGCCGTGAGCGAGGTGCCCGCATCCTGCGAGTCCACGATGTCAAACCCCACTCGGAGGCACTTCGTATGACTGAAGCGATATTAAGCCATGTTTGAACAGGCCGTGGTTTTTTTGCAGGAGCAGTGGACCTCCGGTATAGAGATCGTGATTCTCGCGACAGTCATCTATTATATCTACCTTTACCTGCGCGGAACCCATGGAGCCCGGATTTTACTTGGTCTAGCGCTGGTTTTTCTGACCCTCACACTGGTATCCCAGTTGCTGAACCTAGAGGTCATCGGCTGGCTTTTGCGGAGCATATCTGTATTCTTAGCTATTGCGTTGGTCGTGATCTTCCAGCCCGAATTGCGCCGCGCGCTCACGGAACTAGGCAGTCACCGCTTTTTTACCTCAGCCTCCCAAGAGTCCGAGACCATCGAGCTCATCACGGATGCCGTTTTCGAACTCTCCAGCAAAGGCTTCGGGGCTCTGATTGCTATCGAGCGTGAAATCAGTCTCAAAGCCATCGTGGAAACCGGTGTTGCGCTGGACGCAAAGTTTTCGAAAGAACTTGCTCTCACAATATTTCACCCCAAGACGGTTCTGCACGATGGCGGCATGATCGTCAGCGGCGATCGCATCGTGGCGTCTGCGTGTATTTTTCCCCTCTCCCAGCGTGAGGATCTCGACCGGAACCTTGGTCTGCGCCACCGCGCCGGGCTTGGTCTAGGTGACGAATCTGATGCTGTTTCACTCATTGTTTCTGAGGAGACAGGGCAGGTTTCCATTTGTCACGGTGGCCAAATCGAACGAAATTTGAGTGTGGAAAAATTCCGCCAGCGGCTCAGCCGACTTCTTTTAGACGAAAAGTATGAAAGCAATCCTCCTCAACAATTGGAAAATCAAACTCACAAGCCTTCTTCTGGCATTCGCCCTTTGGTTTCTCATCAAGCAGAACGTCAGCCGGAATCCCGTTCGGCTTGATCTTCTGAAGTCCTCCACCGCCCAGCTTCAAGAACCCGGAATCCGCATCACAAAATGAGCAACAATCGCAAACTTTTCGGAACTGACGGCGTGCGTGGTGTCGCAAATATTGAACCCGTCACCGCGGAGACCGCGCTGAAACTCGGCCGCGCCGCCGCCCATGTTTTTGCGGAAGCCCGAGCCTCCTCGCGCAGCGGCCGCTTGAGAGTCGTCATCGGCAAAGATACCCGCCTTTCCGGCTACATGCTGGAAAATGCGATCGTCGCCGGCCTGACCTCGCTCGGCGCGGACGCCCTCCTCATTGGTCCACTGCCAACGCCAGGCGTGGCCTACATCACTCGCTCGCTGCGTGCTGATGCAGGCATCGTACTCTCCGCTTCCCACAATTCCTACGAGGACAACGGTATCAAATTCTTCCGTCACGACGGCTTCAAACTAGACGACGAAATCGAAGCGCGCATCGAGCATCTCGTCTTCAGCGGAGAAATCGAAAACATCCGACCGACCGCCACCAAAATCGGCAAGGCCCATCGCATCGACGATGCGTTGGGCCGCTATGTCGAATTCGCGAAGCAGAGCTTTCCACGACATCTCACACTAGAGTCGCTTCGCATTGCACTGGATTGCGCGAACGGCGCCGCCTACAAGACCAGCCCCTGCATACTGCGCGAACTTGGCGCTGATCTTGTCGTGATCAACAACCATCCTAATGGCACAAATATTAACACCCATTGCGGCAGCACCCATCCCGAGCAAATCCAAAAGCTCACCCGCGAGTGCAAGGCCCATGTTGGCATAACTCACGACGGCGATGCCGACCGTGTCCTGCTTTGTGACGAAAACGGTGAATTGGTCGATGGTGACGAGATCATGGCCATCGCGGCAGTCGATTGCCTCCAACGCGGCTGCCTCGAAGGTGGTACCTTGGTTTGCACAGTCATGAGCAACTTCGGCCTCGATGAAACCCTCGAAGCCCACGGTGGAAAAACCCTCCGCACCAAGGTCGGCGACCGCTATGTCATCGAAGCCATGCTCCGCGATGGACACAATGTCGGCGGCGAGCAAAGCGGACACATGATCTTCCGCGACCACGCCACCACGGGCGACGGCATCGTCAGCGCCCTCCAGATTCTGCGCGTCATGATCGAAACCGGCAAGCCGCTCAGCGAACTCAAAAAAGCCCTGAAAAAATATCCACAGGCTCAGCGCAACCTCCGCGTCAAAAACAAGCCGCCACTCGAATCCCTGCCGCACATCCAAACCCTTCTCGCCGAAGCCGAGTCCTCACTCAACGGCAAAGGCCGCGTCCTCCTCCGCTACTCCGGCACCGAACCCAAAGTTCGCCTCCTCATCGAAGGCCGCGAACAGGAACTCATCGACACCCACGCCGACCGCATCGCCGAAGCTCTCCGCGCGGAAATCGGCGAGGGGTAACCATGTCAAAAGGGGTCGGGGTCAGGAATTAATTATTGACATGATTTCTTTCTCTTTACCCTCAATCTCGCTATCCTTCTTCGAACGTTCCCGATGCTGCGAGATGCTGCGACACACGCCGGCTCGAACTCCCATGCGCAGCCGCTCGCTGATCCAATCCAGTGGTACTGTCGTCTCCCGATGGATCAACGAAGCGATTAGAGCCTTTCTCTTATCCCCTTTTGGCAGCGCAACCAAGTCCGCTTCGCTTAATTTAAAATACTCGCATCCCGCGGTGGCCAAACTTTCCGCCATCGCCTGTCCGTGATCTTTGATCTCCGGCCCGTTGTATCCATTCGCACTCTGCCTCCCGCCTTCCTCCAACTTGATCTTGAGTATCGCCATCAGATTCTCCCGAAAGGCCTGCGAACCAAAAAACCACCCGCGCCGCAGGGCAGCATGCACCGATAATTCTGGTCGCCGCTGTTCGGAAGAAAAAACCAACCCCGCCTGAGTCGGATTGGCCCAATCCACACTCCGCTCCAGCCCCAGCAAAAAATCCTTGCGTCCCTCCGCATCATCCCGACATCCCGCCACCTGAAAACCCATCGATGTCTCCAAAAACTCAGGCCGCTCCCATGGCTCCCTTAGATACAGAGGCAAGCTGCTCCAAGCATACGACTCCAGACCTTCCTTTCCTGCAACCAACCCCGCCCTCACCGGATTCAGATGAATGTAGTCCAAGATCGCCCAGTAGGCGTTTCCGGGCTCGACCACAATCGCTTTGTATCTTCCTCCAAAAAGATGCCCCCAGAGCTTGTGACGCGTATTGATCCGCCGCGTGTAGGCATTTTGAAACCACCCCATACCCGCCGTGAGATTCGCTTGCGGAGTTTCCAAAAGGAGATGGTAGTGATTGTTCATCAATATATACGCATGAATTCGAAACCCCGCCTTCTTGCAAACCTCTCCCAAGGTTCTTAAAAACGTCTTCCGGTCTTGGTCATCAAAAACAATATCTGCCCGCCGATTACCACGCGCCATCACATGATACATCGCCCCAGCATACTCGATTCGAACTTGTCTTGGCATCACGCTACACAAAAGAAATCAGACGATCATGTCAAGAATTAATTCCTGACCCCTTTAACGATGAGCCGTCCCTGCCTGTGCCGCACATTCGCAAGAAGCGGCAGCACCTTTGGGGAATCCCAAAAAAAATGTGGCCACCCGCTTTGTTCGTGAATAAATGACATCAATCAACGCAGATTTGCGGCGAATGTGAAGCGGATTCGCCGCAAGGTCAAGCTGAAAGCGGCGGCGGCGGCGAACTCCGAGTCATCAGCGTCCTCGATTTCTCAACCCGCCTCGTTTTCGAGGAGTTGATTTTGGGCGCTTCGGAAGGAAGCCCATCGAGGCGACACCACGGGACCGAGCAAGGCAAACGATAACCCCTTGGTCATGATGCGCGCTAACGCTCCAAAATCTCACCATTATTCAAGGTGAGTTGGATAGAGGGTGTTCGTAGTGGGGGCGCAGGAAGTCGTTTGGGATTTCACGGCTTGATGCTGGTTTTGAATTCCACCCGCTGCCAGAAGAAGCTTCACGAAAAACAGCGTGGTCCCAGAGACCGGACGGGTCGTCAAGAAGGCCGCATCCGAAGCCGGCGGGTCGGCGTGCACGACCCGCGCCATGATCAGTAAATAAATCAGTGAAAAAAGCACTGCAGCAGCGAGCGAAATGGACATTTTCAAAAACTCGGAACGGGCCAAGAGACCGAGATCCCGTGGGCTCTCAAAAAAGGAAGCGGTGCTCAGAATGTTCACGGCAAAGAACGCAGCGAAGAGCCAGCGGTTGGCGCGGAGGTCTTTGAGGATGATGGGAAGAATGAGAGACGGTTGCATGGTTAGCGGTTGGTGGATGGTGATTGGGCGATGGCGATGAAGATTTCCTTGAGGGACATGGGAGCGGCGTCGATGTGCTCGGCGTCGGGAAAGACGGCGCGCA
>Ga0164293_10000702_pt1 | contig 27357 bp, 34 predicted proteins | sample GEODES118metaG_FD_111487 | JGI IMG/M metagenome (GOLD analysis project Ga0164293, IMG submission 111487) | Eutrophic lake water microbial communities from Lake Mendota, Wisconsin, USA - GEODES118 metaG | ecosystem: Environmental > Aquatic > Freshwater > Lake | place: USA: Lake Mendota...
CCAGCGAAGGGGTGACGACCAAGCCGATCCTGCTGATCAGCGGCAACTCGCCCTTCTGCGAAACCTTCTTCGACAATGTGAAGGTGCCCAAGTCCTATGGCGAGGATTGCCCGGCCTATGTCGGCCAGATCAATCGCGGCTGGGACGTCGCCAAATATCTGCTCGGCCACGAGCGCGAGATGATCTCGGGCGCTGACAATGGCGAGCGGGCCGCCGCGATCGGCGCGCAGATGAAGCGCCATGCAACCAAGCTCGGTGATGATCTCGATCCCTGCTTGCGCGCAGAGCTCGCCATGTTCGATGTCGATGCGCTGGCCTATACCGCGATGGGCGAGAAGTTCCTCGACGAGATCAAGGTCGGCAAGGCGCACCCCGCGCAGCCGAACATGATGAAATATGTCGGCACCGAGCTGAACAAGCGCCGCCACGAGCTGATGATGGCGGTCGGCGGCTCGCGCAGCCTGGAGTGGGACAGCGAGGAAACCGGTGGCGGCAAGCCCTCGCGCAGCTGGCTCAGGACCAAGGCGAACTCGATTGAGGGCGGCACCAGCGAAGTGATGCTCAACGTGATCGCCAAGCGCATTCTCGACCTGCCGGGCGCCTAGGCCGCGCCGCACCATTTCACGGGTCGCTTCCGCCAGGCGGAAGCGACCCGAATGACACAAGACTTCGGGAGAGGAACCCCATGCCCCTGTATCACAACGACGATCAGGCGATGCTCGCCGACACCGCGCGCGGCTTCATTGCCGAGGAAGGCAATATCGCCAAGCAGCTGCGTCACTGGCGCGACCGCAATTGCAAAGACGGTTTCGGCCACGGGCTGTGGAAGCAGATGGCCGAGATGGGCTTCACCGGCATGCTGGTAGACGAGGCCGATGGCGGGCTTGGCATGGGCCATGTCGAGGCCGGGATCGTGCTCGAGGAAATCGGCCGCAACCTCACGCCTTCGCCGTTCCTGACGTCCTCGGTGCTCGCCGCGACCGCGCTCAGGCACGGCTCGGATGATCTCAAGGGCCGCTATCTGCCGGGCCTGATTGCTGGCGATAGCGTGTTCGCCGTGGCGATCGACGAGACCGCCAAGCACCGCCCCGACCGCATCACCACCCGCGCCGAAAAGTCGGGCAACGGGTTCCGCCTGACCGGCGCGAAAAGCTTCGTCATCCACGGCTCCAGCGCCGATATGCTGGTGGTCGCCGCGCGAACCTCCGGTTCGGACGCGGATGCGGATGGCATCACCCTGTTTGCCGTGCCCAAGGACGCCAGCGGCATGAGCCACGATGCGGTGCGTATGGTCGATTCCTCGATGGCGACCCATACGAAGTTCGACGGCGTGGAGCTCGATGGTGACGCCGTGATCGGCGCAATCGACGGCGGCCGCGCGGTGCTCGACGCGATGCTGCTCGCCGGGCGCGTTGGCGCGGCGGCCGAGGGCGTGGGCGTTGCCCGCGGGGCGATGGACATGACCGTCGATTACCTCAAGCAGCGCAAGCAGTTTGGGCGTCTGATCGGCGAGTTTCAGGCATTGCAGCACCGCGCCAGCCACCTCTATTCCGAGGTCGAGATCGCCCGCGCCGTCACCATCAAGGCGCAGCAATTGTGCGATGCAGGCTCGGCCCACGCCGATTTGATGGCTTCGGTCGCCAAGGCCAAGGTCGCCAAGACCGCGCGGCTTGCGGTGCAGGAAGGCGTGCAGATGCACGGCGGCATCGGCATGACCGACGAATACGACATCGGCCTCTACATGAAGCGCGATCGCGCGCTGGCCGAATTCCTGGGCGATGCCTATTTCCACGCGAACCGCGTGGCGACCTTGAGCGGATATTGATCACATGGACATTCAATCACTTTTCAGCCTCGAAGGGCGCATTGCGCTGGTCACCGGTGGCAGCCGCGGGATCGGCAAGATGTTCGTCGAAGGCCTGCTCGCGGCGGGCTGCGCGCGCGTCTACATCTCGGCGCGCAAGATCTACCAGATGCAGGACACGATTGACGAATTCGGTGCTGACCGCATCATCGGCATTCCTGCCGACCTCTCGCAGATGGACGGCATGGTGAGCCTCGCCGAGGAATTGAAGGCGCGCGAGACGCGGCTCGATATCCTCATCAATAACGCGGGCGCTGCATGGGGCCAGCCCTATCTCGAGTTCTCCGAAGCCGGCTGGCACCGCACGATGGATCTGAACGTCAAGACGCCGTTCTTCCTCACCCAGAAGCTCCACGATCTGCTGGTTGCAGGCGGCAAGGCGGGGCATCCGGCCAAGGTGATCCACGTCTCCTCGATTGACGGGCAGCGGATCAACCCGTGGGAAACCTACGCCTACCAGGCCTCGAAAGCGGCGGTGATCCAGCTCACCCGGCGGATGGCGGCGCGGTTGATCCAGGACAATATCGTGGTCTCCTCGATCGCACCGGGCGCTTTCCCGTCCGAGATGAACAAGGCCGCAAAGGACGCGCCTGACGCCAGCGCCTCGGGCATCCCGGCCAAGCGCATCGGCACCGCCGAAGACATGGCGGCCGCCGCAATCTACCTGTGCAGCCGCGCGGGCGATTATGTGGTGGGCGAGACGCTGACGGTCGACGGCGGCGTGGTCAATGCCCACCTGCCGAGCCACTTCGCCGATCCGGGCGGCGGCCACTAAACCTTGCGGGCCATCGTTTCAGGAAAGGGCCGCTGGAGCGATCCAGCGGCCCTTTATGTCGTTTGGGCCAATATCCCGAAATCGGCGCTGTTGATAAGGGCCGCGATCCTCTAGGGGCTGACTGCATCCCCCCCCGACCACACTATTGAGCCGCGCTGCGATCCGCATTCCGGCAGGAGCAAATACCGATGAATGGCTACAAGGAGCCGAGCTTTCAGGATCGGGCCAGGGCCTCGTCTCAAGCGAAGGACAAGGCGCTGGCCAAGCTGAAGGCCGCGCCGCAGCCGAATGCAGCCGCCATGGCCGAAGCCGCCGCCCGGCGTGCGCAGCGCGAGGCACAGGCCGCGGAAAAGAGCGCGAAGGCGCGCCAGGCTCGCGAAGAAAAGCAGCGCTTGGCGGAAGAAAAGCGCGCAGCGGCCAAGCAGAAGATCATCGACGCCGAACCGGTCAAGCGCACCGAGGAAGAGCAGAAGGCCGCGCGCGATGCGCGCTATGCCGCCCGCAAAAGCCGCAAGTGACCGCCACAAGGATGCGCCTGCAGAACTTCGATGTTGCGGGATTCCTGCGCGATTACTGGCAGCAAAAGCCGCTGCTGATCAAATCGCCGTGGGACAGTTGGTCCAACCCGGTCGAGCCTGACGAGTTGGCCGGCCTCGCCTGCGAGCCGCTGGTCGAATCGCGCCTCATCACCCGCCGCCAGCAGGCGTGGGAGCTGGAACACGGCCCGGTCGCGGAAAACCGCTTTGCCGCGCAGGGCCGCGATCCGTGGACGCTGCTGGTGCAATCGGTCGACCATCACCTTGCGCCGGTGGCCGCCTTGCTCGACCCCTTCCGGTTTGTGCCGAACTGGCGGATCGATGACGTCATGGTCAGCTATGCGGTCGATGGCGGCGGGGTTGGCCCGCATTTCGATCACTATGACGTGTTTCTGGTGCAGGGCCTCGGGCGGCGGCGCTGGGAGCTTGGCGCGCTGTGCGATGACAGCACGCCGCTGCTGCCGCATGAGGGCCTGCGCCTGCTTGCCGATTTTGAGGCGACCGAGGAATGGATCCTTGAGCCTGGGGACATCCTCTACGTCCCGCCGCGCATCGCCCATCGCGGCACTGCTGTCGGGGATGATTGCATGACCTATTCGATCGGCTTTCGCGCGCCATCACGCAGCGAGCTGATCGAGGCATGGGCCGATGACACGGTGTCCGAGCTACAGGACAGTGATCGCTATGGTGATCCGCATCTCGCAGCTCAGGACAATCCCGGCGAGATCAGCGCTGATGCGCTGGCGCGGCTGCATGGCATGATCGCCGAGACGCTGAATGACCGCGCCGGTTTCGCCCGCTGGTTCGGCCAGTACAACACCGCCCCCAAGAACCCCGAGATCGACTGGCGACCGGAACAGCCCGCAGATGCCGAGGATATTGCGCAGCAGCTGGCGGCCGGCACGCCCCTGGTCCGCAATCCCGCCAGCCGGTTCGCCTTTGTTCGCGAAGAAGGCGCGGCGATCATGCTGTTTGTCGACGGGCACTGTTTTGCCTGCGCCGATGGAGCGGCGGCGTTTGCGCGGGCGATCTGCGATGATGTGGAGCTGACCGTGGCGCCCGATTCTTCGGCGGCCACGCTGGAACTGATCGCGATGCTGTTCAACGAAGGCAGCATCGGTTTTGCCTATGAGGATTGACGGCGCGCCGGGCTGCAAGCTGCAGTCAGGCTGAGGTCTCGATGAATTGGCCGGGCGCTAGTCCGGCGACGCTCCAATCGCCGATTGACCAGCGCACCAGCCGCAAGGTCGGCAGCCCGACCGCTGCGGTCATGCGGCGCACCTGCCGGTTGCGCCCTTCGCGGATGGTGATTGTGAGCCAGCTATCGGGGATCGCTTTGCGCTGCCGGATCGGCGGATCGCGCGGCCACAAGCCGGGTGCGTCGATCGCTTCGACCTGGGCCGGAAGGGTCATGCCGTCCTTGAGCCGCACACCCGTGCGCAGGCTTTCCAGATCCTGTTCCTGCGGATTGCCTTCGACCTGCACCAGATAGGTCTTGGGCAGTTTGAAGCGCGGATCGGCGATCCGGGCCTGCAACCGGCCATCGTCGCACAATAGCAGCAACCCTTCGCTATCGCGGTCGAGCCGCCCGGCAGGATAGACCCCCTTGATGGCGATGAAGTCCGACAGGGTCGAACGCGCCGTTTCCGACCCGCGATCGGTGAACTGCGACAGCACGCCGAAGGGTTTGTTGAAGAGGATCAGCCGGGCCATTGTGTGTCCCTGTCACGCTTGCGCAGGCCGGGCGCTAACCCATCAGCCCGCGCACGAACGGGATCAGCCCGGTCTGGCGGGCGCGTTTCATGCGTTCGGCTTCGAGGATCGCGCGGACCTTTTCGAAGCACACATTGATGTCATCATTGATGATGACATAGTCATAGCCGTCCCAGTGGCTGATCTCGGCGCGGGCACGTTCCATGCGGGCGTTGATGACCTCGGCGCTGTCGGTGGCGCGGCCTTTCAACCGGCGGTGAAGCTCGTCGATCGAGGGCGGCAGGATGAACACCCGCACCACATCCTGCTGATCCTTCTGATAGAGCTGCTGGGTGCCCTGCCAGTCGATATCGAACAGGAAGTCCTGCCCTTCCTTGAGACCGGCGCGGATCATCCCCTTGGGGGTGCCATAGCGGTGGCCGAACACCTCGGCCCATTCGTAGAAATCGTCTTCGTCGATCATCGCCTGAAAGCGTTCGGGCGAGACGAAGTGGTAATGCACACCGTCGACTTCGTTCGGGCGCGGCGGGCGGGTGGTGGCCGAGACCGACAGCTTGATCTCGGCGTCCTTGGCGAGCAGCATCCGCGACAAGGTGGTCTTCCCCGCGCCCGAGGGCGAGGAGAGGATGAACATCAGGCCCCGGCGGTGGAGCTGATCGGCTTTGTCGTGTGCAGTATCGCCCATAGGCTCCGTTGCACCAACACAGGCCCCGAAATCAAGGGCGCTCAGGATTCGCTGCCGGACACCGGCTTGGCGGATTTGCGCGTGCGGCGCCGCGCCTGAACCTGCTTGCCGCGATCATAGAGCACCTTGGCCGCCAGCCCTCCAGCGACCACCGCGAGCCCGACCGGCGATCGCATGGCGAAGCGGCTTGCGCCCCACAGCGCCAGCGCGCTCACTACGCCGCGGCTTTCGACCAGATGGTGCGCCTTGTCGCCATCAAGCTGGCTGGTCAGCAGGCCCTTCTCGAGCCGCTGGCGCAGGAGCGAGCCCGCGCCGCGCAGCACGATATCGGCAATCACCATGTTGGTAACCGGATTGGGCGAGGGCAGGCGCGATTCGTCCGGCTTGCGGGTTGCGGTGCGCTTGTTTTGGGCCTTGCGGCGCGCCATCGCGGCTATTTCTTGCGCCCGAAATCGATGCTGACGACGTTCGAGCCGTCACCATCGCCATCGCCGTCCGGCTCGGGGCCGTCGTTCTCGGCATCCTCGTGCGCTTCGGGCGCCAGCTCGTCGACCGCGGCCTGGAACTGGAGGCCGAAATCGACCGCCGGATCGACGAAGGCGGTGATCGCGGCAAAGGGGATCTGCAATTTGGCCGGCACCTGATTGAAGGTGAGGCTGACCGTGAAGCCCTGCGGCGTGACGTCGAGATCCCAGAACTTGTTCTGGAGCACGATCGTCATCTCGTCAGGGAAGCGTTCACGCAGGTGCGGCGGGATCGAAACCCCCGGCGCGCCGGTCTTGAAGGTAATGTAGAAATGGTGCGCGCCCGGCAGCGTGCTGCCGCTGTTGACGATCGAACCCAGCACCCGGCCAACCACGGCGCGCAGGGCTTCCTGCACGATCTCGTCGTATGGGATCAGGCTGTCGGGCGTGTCGCTGGGCATGATGGGCGGATTGGTGACGAGCCAAGCGGGCTTGGTCAAGCCTTTCCGGCCACGGCCTGCGTGTTTGACAGGGGAAAGCGGGCGCCGATCAGGCAGGAAATGACAGGTGCTTGTCACCCGCGCCGAGAGGACTATAGCGCCGGTTCATGGCCATTATCCCCGCCCGCACCGGCTCCGTGGACCGCAACACCACCGAGACCAAGATCGCCATCGCCGTCAATCTCGACGGCACCGGTGCCTATGACGTGTCGACCGGCATCGGCTTTCTTGATCATATGGTCGAACAGTTCAGCCGCCATTCGCTGATCGATGTGACGATGAAGGTCACAGGCGATCTCCATGTCGACCAGCACCACACCACCGAGGATTCGGCGATCGCGCTGGGGCAGGCCATCGCGCAGGCGCTGGGCGACAAGGCCGGGATCGGACGCTATGGCGCGGCCTATTCGCCGATGGACGAGACGCTGAGCCGGGTCGCGCTGGATATTTCCGGGCGGCCGTTTCTGGCGTGGAAGGCGAAGTTCACCCAGGAACGCCTCGGCGAATGGGATACCGAGCTGATCGAGCACTGGTTCCACTCGGTGAGCCAGGCGGCGGGCATCACGCTGCACATGGAACTACTCTACGGCAGCAACAACCACCACATCTGCGAGAGCCTCTACAAGGGCTTTGCCCGCGCGATGCGCCAGGCGGTGGAACGCGATCCGCGCAAGGGCGAGGCGATCCCGAGCACCAAGGGGCAATTGGGTGGCTAGCATCTTCATCGCATCGCTCACCTATACCGTGCCGATCGACCGGATCGATGCGGTGCTCGCCGATCATCTGGCGTGGCTCAAGGCGGGGCACGAGGCCGGGCATTTCCTCGCCTGGGGTCCGCGCGAGCCGCGCGACGGCGGGCTGATCTTCGTCAAGGCACAGGGCCGCGCCGAAGCCGAGGCGCTGCTGGCGACCGACCCCTTCATCACCAAAGGGCTCGCGGACCTCGCCATCATCCAGTGGACCCCGCGCTTCGCCTTCCCGGGATTAGAGGCGTTCAATGCGTAGAAGCGCTGGAACGGCGGCGCAGCAGCCGCAAGGCCGACTGGCCGCCCGCAGCGGGCGCGGCTTTGCCGCGCGCACAGCGAGGACCGCGCGCCCGGAGGGGCGTGCGGAATACAAAAATGACTGAGGTTGTTGCCTTGGTCGATTACGGCGCGGGCAATCTCCACTCGGTCCACAATGCGCTGAAGGCTGCGGGGGCCGAGGTCACCGTGACCGCCGATCCTTACGTGGTGCGCGCGGCTGACCGCATTGTCCTGCCCGGGGTGGGCAGCTTCAAGGCCTGCGCCGAGGGGCTCGCCGCGATCCCGCACATGATCGAGGCAATGACCGAGCGGGTGCACTTGGGCGGCGCGCCGTTCCTCGGCATTTGTGTGGGCATGCAATTGCTCGCGGATCGCGGGTTTGAGCATGGCGAGACGCCCGGCCTCGGCTGGGTGCCGGGCGAAGTGCGGCTGATCGCGCCGACCGATGCCGCAATCAAGGTGCCGCACATGGGCTGGAACGATATAGCGGTGCTGCCTCATGCGCGGGATCATGCGGTGATCGAGGCGGGCGAGGCCTATTTCCTCCACTCTTTTCACTTCGCCGCCACCGATCCGCACCATGTTGCCGCGATGACCGACCACGGCGAGGGGCTGGTTGCTGCGGTCGCGCGCGCGAACATCCTCGGCGTGCAGTTTCACCCGGAAAAGAGCCAGAACTATGGTCTGGCAACGCTCCGGCGCTTTCTGGAGTGGTATCCGTGATTGTCTTTCCCGCCATTGATTTGAAGGGTGGCCAGGTCGTGCGTCTTGCCGAAGGCGATATGGAGCGCGCCACGATCTATGGCGATAACCCGGCAGCCCAGGCGCTGATCTTTGCCGATGCCGGCGCCGAGCACCTCCACGTGGTCGATCTCGATGGCAGCTTTGCGGGCGAAAGCCGCAACCGCGCGGCGGTGGAAGCGATCATCGCAGCCTTCCCCGGCTATGTGCAATTGGGCGGCGGCATCCGCGATGCCAAGGCGGTGGAAGACTGGTTCAACCTCGGCGTGGCGCGGGTGGTGATGGGCTCGGCGGCGCTCAAGAACCCCGAATTCGTGCGAGAAATGGCCCGTAAATGGGAAGGCGGCATCGTCGTCGCGGTTGACGCGAAGGACGGCATGGTCGCGACCGAGGGCTGGGCGGAGGTCTCCGACGTCCCCGTCACCGATCTTGCCCGCCGCTTCGAGGACGCAGGCGTCGCCGCGCTGCTGTTCACCGACATTGGCCGTGACGGCTTGCTCAAGGGCGTGAACATCGAGGCGACCGTCGACCTCGCCCGCCGGGTGGACATCCCGGTGATCGCCAGCGGCGGCGTGAAGGGGCTGGACGACATCCACATCCTCTCGCTCCACGCGCATGAGGGGATCGAGGGGGTGATCACGGGCCGCGCGCTCTACGAAGGGCGGCTCGATCTGGCGGCAGCAATCGCGATGGGGGCGCGGGTGTGAACGAGAGAAAGCGAAGCCTAGTCGAAGCCTTGCCGAATTGGGCGAGGCTTTCTCTTGCAGCCGCCCTGCTCATTGGCGCCCCGATTGCCTTCTATCTCGGCGTTCCGATGGCCGTAACTGCAATTGTCGGCCCGCTCTTCCTTGTGCATCTTTGGACTGCGAGACGTTTCGCCGATTACACACGTGCGGACCGACCAGTTCTCTACTGGGGCGCGTTTGGCCTGTTCGTACTCATCACTGCGATCGCGTACTGGGAACTGTACGAGCAGTTTTTCAGGGGCACCCAATGACCGTCCGCATCCGCGTCATCCCCTGCCTTGATGTCGCCGATGGCCGCGTGGTCAAGGGTGTCAATTTCGTCGACTTGAAGGACGCTGGCGATCCGGTCGAACAGGCGCGCGCCTATGATGCGGCGGGGGCGGACGAGCTGTGCTTTCTCGACATTTCCGCCAGCCACGAAGGGCGCGGGACGCTGCTCGACATGGTGCGGCGGACGGCGGAGGTGTGCTTCATGCCGCTCACCGTCGGCGGCGGGGTGCGCAGCGCCGAGGATGCGCGCGCGCTGCTGCTGGCAGGCGCGGACAAGGTCGCGGTCAATTCAGCCGCGGTTGCCCGGCCCGAGCTGGTGGGCGAGATCGCCGCAAGGTTCGGCAGCCAATGCCTCGTCGCCAGTGTCGACGCGCGCCGCACGCCGCGCGGGAACTGGGAAATCTTCACCCACGGCGGGCGCAAGCCCACCGGCATCGATGCAGTCGAATATGCGCTGAAGGTCGCCGATCTGGGCGCGGGCGAGCTGCTCGTCACCTCGATGGACGGCGACGGGACGAGAGCCGGCTACGACCTCGATCTCACCCGCGAGATTGCGGACGCCGTCAGCGTGCCGGTGATCGCCAGCGGCGGGGTGGGCAGCCTCGAGCATCTGGTCGACGGGGTGGTGAAGGGCCATGCCAGCGCGGTGCTCGCCGCCAGCATCTTCCACTTTGGCCACCACACCATCGCCGAGGCCCATGCGGCGCTCCGAGCGGCGGGCTTGCCCGCCCGAGGCGTCTAGAATGCGCGCAGCAGGCTTGCCCGCGCGCGGGGTTTGACCGAAAGAAGCGTCATGGACACCCTGACCCGCCTTGAAGCGACCATCGCCCAGCGGCTGACCGCCTCTCCGGACGAGAGCTACGTCGCCAAGCTCCACGCCAAGGGGCTCAAGACCATCGCCCAGAAGCTCGGCGAAGAGGCGACCGAGGCGGTGATCGCCGCGCTTGGCGGGGACGAGGCCGAGCTGGTGGGCGAGGCGGCGGACGTGCTGTTCCACCTGATGGTGCTGCTCGCCGAAAAGGGTGTTCCGCTCGCGGACGTCCTCGCCGAACTTGACCGGCGCGAGGGCACCTCGGGGATCGCCGAGAAAGCATCACGGAGCGAATAATGCCGATCGACCCGACCCTGCCTTACGATGACGCCAACATCTTCGCGAAGATCCTGCGTGGCGAGATCCCCTCGAAGAAAGTCTACGAGGATGACTGGGCCTTCGCTTTCGAGGACATCAACCCGCAGGCCGAAGTGCACACGCTGGTGGTGCCCAAGGGGCGCTATGTCAGCTGGGACGATTTCAGCGCGAAGGCCTCGGACGCCGAGATCGCTGGCTTCATACGCGCGGTGGGCGAAGTCGCGCGGGCCAAGGGGCTGGTCGAGCCCGGCTATCGCCTGCTCGCCAATATCGGCGCGCATGGCGGGCAGGAAGTGCCGCACTTGCATGTCCATATCTTCGGGGGCCAACCCTTAGGTCCGATGATCGCGCGGCGCTGATCACCTGCATTTGATCGCGGGCGGGACTCGTTTCACCGGCATTCATCGACAAATCGCAACACCTGCCTTTGCAGCGAATCCCCGCTGCGCTAGGCGGTGCGTGATGACCTCTCCCACTCCCCCCGGCGGCATCCTCGACGGTGCGCGGCACTTGTATGCGGTGCGCGTCTATTACGAGGACACCGACCTTTCGGGGATCACCTATCACGCCAATTACCTGCGCTGGTTCGAGCGCGCGCGCTCCGACCTGCTGCGGCTGCTCGGCATCGACCAGCGCGCGGCGATCGAGCAAGGTGAGGGCGCCTACGCCTTGTCCGAGGTGAACCTCAAATATCTGCGCCCGGCCAAGCTTGATGATGACGTGGTGATCGAAACGCGCTGCACCGAGCTTGGCGCGGCCTCGTGCCGGATGCACCAGATCGCCCGCCGTGTCTCCTTGGGTCGAGGGGGCGAAATGCTGTGCGAAGCCCACCTCAGGGTCGGCTTCATCACGCTTGATGGCCGCCCGCGCCGCCAGCCCGCCGCTTGGCGCGCTGCCTTCCAGACTTTCATGAACGAGGAAAACTGACACCGTGACGCTCGCCTTGCTCAGCGCCGCCGCCGCGCCTGCCGCCGCCCGGCTCGATCCGGTCGAACTGTTTCTGCAGGCCGATATCATCGTGCAGGCGGTGATGCTCGGGCTGATCCTTGCCAGCGTGTGGGTGTGGATGATCATCGTCTCGTTCAGCTTGCGGATCGGCAAACTCGACAAGGCCTCGCGCGACTATGAGGACGCCTTCTGGGGCGAGAGCGATCCGCAGGCGCTGGTCGGCAAGCAGCAGCGCAAGGACATCCCCGCCGCGCGCGTGGTCGGTGCGGGGCTGCATGAATGGAAGAAGTCCACCGCCAAGCAGCCGGTTGACCGCGACGCGACCCGCCAGCGGATCGGCGCGGCGATGGAAGGCCAGGTCGCCGAGGAAGCGGACGAGCTTGCCGGGCGACTCAATTTCCTGGCCACCGTGGGCTCGGTCGCGCCCTTCGTGGGCCTGTTCGGCACGGTGTGGGGGATCATGAACAGCTTCTTCCAGATCGGCACCCAGCAGAGCGCCAGCCTCGCCGTGGTCGCCCCCGGCATCGCCGAGGCGCTGTTCGCCACCGCCATCGGCCTGTTCGCGGCCATTCCTGCGGTGATTGCCTATAACCGCTTCTCGGGGTCAGTGAATGTCTACGAGGCCAAGCTGCAACGCTTCGCCGACAAGGTCCACGCGGGCCTGAGCCGCGAGCTGGACCGGTTGTAATGGCTCCTTTGTTTTCCGCACGCCGTCCGGCGCGCGAAATCCTCGCTCATGCGGCCTTCCGGCCGCGTCGCTGCGGGCGGGCGCCAGAGTGCTTTGGCGCCCTTGCGGCGGCTGCGCCGCCGATGGGAGTTGAACGATGGCTATGAATCTGTCCTCCGCTTCCCGCCGCGGCAAGCGCGCGCGCCGCGCCGCGATGGCCGAGATCAACGTCACGCCGCTGGTCGATGTGATGCTGGTGCTGCTGATCATCTTCATGGTCACGGTGACGCTGCCCGCGGTCGGCGTGCCGGTGGAACTGCCCGAAAGCCGCGCCGCGCCGGTCGAGGAAAAGCCCGACCAGATCACCATTTCGATCGACCGGCAGGGCGTGATCTATATCGAGAACGAGGCCGTGCCTGCGGGCCGACTGCCCGAAGCGCTCGCAGCACTGGAGCGCGGGGGCGAGCCGCCGCTGATCGTGCTGCGCGGCGATCGCAGACTGGATTACGGGCGGGTGATGCAGGTGATGGGCGAGCTGGGCCGCGCAGGCTTCACCTCGATCTCGCTGGTCACCGACGGTTCAGTTTCGGCCCCATAGTCCGGCAGGCACGATGGCAGAGCTCGCATTCCGCAACGAGGAGAAAGTCGGCCTGCTGGCCGCGCTGGTGCTGCATGGCGCGCTGGTGGCGGTGCTGCTGATGCAGGCGGTGCGCTCCGAAGTGTCGGTCTTCCCCGAGCGGATGACCGTGAGCCTTGCGACCGAAGTGGGGCTTGAGGCCGCCTCGCCCGATCCGGTCGCCGAAAGCCGCGCCGCGATTGCGCCGACACTGGCGGATGATCCCGCGCCTGCGCCCGAAGCCGCCCAGCCCGAGCCTGCCGCGCGCGTCGCACCCGTGCCGTCGCCCAAGCCTGCCGTCACGCCCGCCAAGGCCGCGAAAAAGGGCGGCGGCAGCCGCATCGGCGACGATTTCCTCGAGGGCAAAGGCGCCTCGACCGACACCGCCGAAACCCGCGCGCCGGCCTCGCAGATTGGGGCAAGCGCGAAGGCTTCGATCGGACAGGCGCTGGCCCGGCAGGTCAAGCCGCATTGGACCGCGCCGCAGGGTCTGGATGTTGACCAACTCGTTACGCTGGTCGATTTTGACCTCAATCCCGATGGCAGCCTGAAGGGTCGTCCCCGTGTTCGCAGCCAGAGCGGCGTGAATGATTCCAACCGCGCTCAGGCCGCGCGCCACGCGGAAAACGCGATCCGGGCGGTTCAACTTGCTGCGCCGTTTGATCTTCCCGAAGAATACTACGAGGCTTGGAAGATTGTCCGAGGCGCTCGCTTTGATAGGAATACTTCACGATGAAATCCGTATCGCTTGTTGCCCTGCTATTGACCGCTGCATGGCCCGCCGCGCTTTTTGCTCAGGATCTCGGCGCGCCGGTGGGTGATGATGGCCCGGTGGAAACCACAGCGCCTGACGCCTCGCAAGTGAAGGAGGAGGAGGGCATTTCCTTCACCGTTACCGACGAAAGCGCATGGTCCGATATCGGCATCGCCATCCCCGCCTTCGCCACCGATCGCGAGCGCGCCACGCCCGCCAACGAAGGCGGCACCGGCGCCTTGGGCCGCGAGATCGCGCGCGTCATCACCGCCAACCTGCGCAACAATGGCCTGTTCAAGCCGGTCGGCCCCGACAGCCTGCCGCAGCCCGCTTTCCCGCAGATCACCGCGCCGGCCTATGGCACCTGGAGCGGCAAGGGCGCCGAGATGCTGGTGCATGGCTATGTCCGCGCGCGCGACGACGGCAAGCTGGTGGTCGGTTGCTATCTTTATGACGTCGCCCTGCAGGACCAGCTGGTGCGCGAAGGCTGGGTGGTGGGCCCCGCCGACTGGCGGCGCGCGGCGCACAAGTGTTCCGACCTGATCTTCAGCCGCCTGACCGGCGAGAGCCCGTTCTTCGACAGCCGCATCGCCTATATCGCCGAGACCGGCCCGAAGGACCGCCGCGTGAAGCGCCTCGCGGTGATGGATTCGGACGGCGCGAACCACCGTTTCCTCACATTGGGCAGCGCCACCGCGCTCACCCCGCGCTATTCGCCCGACTATTCGAAGATCCTCTATCTCTCCTACGTCGACGGCAATCCGCGCATTTATGTCTATGACATCGGCACCGGCAAGCAGACGCTGGTGACCGAGAACCGCAATCCCACCATCGCCCCGCGCTGGTCGCCTGATGGCAAGGCGATCCTCTATTCGATGGCGGTGGCGGGCAATACCGACATCTACCGCGTGCCGGCGACCGGCGGGCAAAGCGTGCGGCTGACCAATAATCCCGGCATCGATGTCGGCGGTTCGTTCTCGCCCGATGGGCGCAAGATCGTGTTCGAGAGCGACCGTTCGGGGAGCCAGCAATGCTATGTAATGGACGCCGACGGATCGAACCAGAAGCGCATCAGCTTTGCCGGCGGGCGCTGCGCCACGCCCGAATGGAGCCCGCGCGGCGACCAGATCGCCTTCACCCGCATCGCGGGCGACTTCAACGTCGCGGTGATGAGCACCTCGGGCGGCAATCTGCGGGTGCTGACCAAGGGCTGGCAGGACGAGGCACCCACCTGGGCGCCCAATGGCCGGATCATCCAGTTCTTCCGCACCGAAAAGAATACCGGGCGTTCGGGGATCTGGCAGGTGGACCTCACCGGCCAGAACGAGCGCCGCCTGCCGACTCCGGTCGACGCATCAGACCCGGCCTGGGGCCCGATCCGTCCCTGAGCCGCTTCCCTATTCCCAGAATGACAAGCCGAAAGGAAAAATCATGAACACCAAGCTTGCCACGATCCTGCTGCTGGCGTCGGCCACCGGCCTCGGCGCCTGCTCCAAGAAGGCGCCCGAAGTGCTGCCGCCGCCGCCCGAAGACAATAGCGGCAGCAACGCTATCCAGCCGGGGCCGCAAGTGCAGCCGACCGGGACTGTGGTGGGCACGCAGGATCACTTCGCCGCTGCGGTGGGCTCCTCGACCACGATCTATTTCGATACCGACCGCTACAATGTCGATTCGCAGGATGCCGCCGCGCTTCAGGCGCAGGCGCAGTATTTCGCACGCTATCCGCAGATCACCTTCACCATCCAAGGCCACGCCGATGAACGCGGCACGCGCGAATACAATATCGCGCTGGGCGAAAAGCGCGCCACGTCAGCCAAGAACTTCCTTGTCAGCCTCGGCGTGAATCCGGCGCGGATCGCAGTCGTGAGCTACGGCAAGGAGACCCCGGTGGCATTGGGTTCGGACGAGGCATCCTGGGCGCGCAACCGCCGCGCCGCCAGCGTGATCATCAACTGATACCAAGGCGCATTGAGCCTGGCTTAATGCGCCTTGGTCAAGCCCGTGCGGCGCCTGAGCATTTCCAGACTGTGATGCGTCAGCATCTCAGCAGTCTGGAATAAGCGTCAGCTTTCGATCAGGTCGGGCGTAAGCCCGGCCTGCACGCTGTAAGGCGCAGGCGCGACCGGTGCTTCGATGCCCGCCATATCCCGCGCGCCCGTGACGATGCACAGCCCGGCAAGGGCCAGCACGGAAAACAGGCTGGAAAGGGTCAGTTGCGGGCTCATGCTTTGCGTCTTTCTCGGGGCGCGGGGGCATTTCCCCCGCCCGTGGCTCTATTGCAATGCAACATTTCACATTGCAACTGGTTCCCGTGTTCGCATCGCTTTGCTTTGCTCGCCACCTCGCCTAGATTGATCGGGTGATGCCATCGACCAACGACATTTGCTCCGTCTCGCCGGATTCGCACGCATGAGCCGTGCTGGCCGCTCGACGGATTGGGGCTTCCCGCGCTGGCGGGGCTATGGCTCGTCGCAGGACGCGGTCAATGTCCGCATCTGCGATCGCCACGGCTGCGACGAGCCGGGCAATTGCCCTGCGCCCAAGTCCCCCAACAGCCCGGCGCGGTGGTATTTCTGCCAGAAGCACGCGGCGGAATATAATTCGAAGTGGGACTATTTCGAAGGCCTCGAACAGGCCGAGAAGGACGAACGCGCCCGCGCCGAACGTGCCGAGAGCGCCAGCTATGCCGAAAGCGCGCATTATGGCTGGGCGTCATCGGGCGATGGCTCGCGCTCGGCTGACGAAATGCTCGCATTGGAAGTGCTGGGGCTGGAGGCCGACGCCGATTGGGGCGCCATCAAGAAAGCCTACCGCGCCCGCGCCAAGGAAGTGCACCCCGATGTGAAGCCGGGCGACAAGGAAGCCGCGCGCCAGTTCCAGCTCATCCAGACCAGCTATGAAGTCCTGCGCGCCGCCGAAGAACGGCGCGAGTGGCGCGGATAGCGCACTTTCCTGCTTGAGCCGCGCGTGACAGCGTGTGCCTATGGTTCGCTGCCCACGCCTTTTCCTGCTGCACGTGATGGCTGCTGGCGGGAAGCGCTTATTTGCTTGTGGACAGTGTCTCATGTGTCTCCAACAGGCGACGCAGGGGGCGGGCCCGCAAACCCCTTGCCGCGGCTGTCGATCTGGGGATCGGGGTTGTCGTTCCACCACGCCACATCGGTCCACGGGCGCACATCGACCTCGTGGGTCCAGCAATTGCGCGGCTGGTGGGCGAGGTGCCAGTAGGTTTCGGCCAGCGCGGCCGGATCGATGATGCCCTCGCGGCCCTTGTTGGCCTTGAAGGTCTCGTAGCGGTCTCCCAGGAGCTTGCCGAGCGTGTCGGGCGCATCGACCGCGCCGTCGACCACCACATGCGCCACGTGGACGCCTTGCGGGGCGAATTCGGCGTTCAAGGTCTGGCACAGCATCCGCCGCCCGCCCATCGCCGCGGCATGGCTGTGCTGCCCGGCATTGCCGCGCATCGCCGCGGTCGCCGAGGTCACCAGCAGCGTCCCATGCGCGCCGGTCTTCGCGCGCTCTACCATCGCCGGGAACAGCGCATGGGCGAGGCGGAAGACGCCGTAAGTGCCGAGCCGCCAGCCCAGCTCGAAGATGCGGTGCGGGGTCTGATCGAGCGCGCGGTTCCCGATCTGCGCGCCGAGATTGTAGAGCGCGGCATGGATGGGGCCGATGTCGCGTTCGGTGCGGGCAACCAGTTCCTCGATCGCGCCGTCCTCTGCCGCGTTGAGCAGGGTGCCAGAAGCGCTGCCGCCCGCCGCCTCGATCTGCTCCACCAGTCGCGCCAGTCCCGCCTCGTCAGAGCGCCGCGCCATCACCGCGTGATAGCCGCCGGTGGCAAAACGCAAGGCGGCATTGCCCCCGATCCCGGCGCCCGCGCCGATCACAAGGAACACGGGTTTGCGGCTATCGGTCATGGCTGGTCTCTCCCCTCAGCGCCTCAGCAGCAGGGCTACTGGCGCTGTCACGTGCTTGCAAGAGAGGTGGGCTATGGCCCTTCAGAAAACGGCAGATTGGCGCGCGCGGCGATGCCGGGCACGGTGCCGGACATAAGAGAATCGGGCCGCGATCATCATCAGTGCCGGACAGCTGTCCGCGCAAGAGGGGGAACCGCGAATGAATGATCCGTTTCTGATGCAGCGCGAACTGCGCTACGGCTATCCGGTGTGTGACCAATTGCTGGTGGGCCGCTATTTCACCATCGGCTATTCTTGGTATTTCCGGCAGGCGAAGTGGACGCTGGAAATCGTCAGCCGGGGCGGCAAAGAGCTGGCGCCCGAAGCTTTCACCCGGACCGAGCGGCTCAACAATTTCCGCGCTGATGTGCGCCTGCCGCAGCGTTTCCGCGCCTCGCTCAATGCCTACAGGGGCAATGGTTATGATCGCGGCCATCTGGTCGCCAGCGCCAATGCCGACCTGCGCGAGGTAGAGAACAGCGAGACCTTCCTGCTCTCGAACATGAGCCCGCAGGATCCCGACTTCAATCGCGGCATGTGGATGCACCTCGAAAAGGCGGTGCGCGAATTGAATGCGCGCGACGATGTGCTGGAAACCTATGTGCTCAATTGCCCGTTCTTCGATTTCACCAAGCCGCTTGTGCTGGTTGGTGACAAGGCGGACAAATACGGCATCAACATTCCGGTGCCGCACGGGTTCATCAAATCGGTCCTCGTTGAACATCGCAACGGCAGCCTGAAGCTATGGACCTTCAAGATGGACAACACCAAGCTGACCGGCACCTTCGCCGATTACCTGATCAACACCTATGATGCCGAACAGCTGATAGGCGGACGGTTCTGGGACGGTGCCAATGGCCAGGACATGCACAACATGAAGAAGGCGATCCCGAAGATGTGGTGAGCGGGGCGTGCTCCTCGCCTGAAAACTTAAGGGCAACGACGCTACAAGCGTCGCAAGCGTGACCGCGCGCCGCGCCTTATGGCGCGAAAGCCAAGCAGCGCGGACGCGCTGCGCCCGGCGTCTGAGGGCCTTCAAACAAAGGCCGCGATCCCCCACACCACCCCCACGATCAGGAACACGCCGGCGATATCGAGCAGCGCGCCGGCGACAACCACCCGCTCGATGCGGATGCGGCCCGTCGCCCAGGCGATGGCGTTGGGGCCGGTGCCGGCGGGCAGCATGAAGCCCCAGCTTGCCGCCAGCGCGGCGGGCAGGGCGAGCAGCACCGGATCGGCCCCCAGCGCCACCACCAGCGCGGCGACCACCGGGATGATGCCCGTGGCGGTGGCGACGTTGCTGGCAAACTCGGTCACCACGATCACCAGCGCCGTCACTGCCAGCGCAACCAGGATCAACGGCCAGTGCTCGAGCGGCAGCAGCGCCTCGCCGAGCCAGCCGGTGAGGCCCGAGGCCTGCATTCCGCCCGCCAGCGCGAGGCCCCCGCCGAACATGAAAATGACGCTCCACGGCGCGGCCTTGGCTTCGTCCCACAACAGTAAGGTGCGCCCCGTGCCGTCGGGCAACAGGAACAGCGCGAGCGCGGCGATCGCGGCGATGCTGCCGTCGCTCCACGCGCCCGGCGGCAGCAGCGGCGCCACCAGCGGCTGGGTGACCCAGCCGGCAAAGGTGAGCGCGAACAGCGCCGCCAGCCGCCGCTCAGCACTGCTCCAGCCGGCATTGCTCATGATCGCGGCGCGCGCCGCGGCGATGTCGAACGGATGGGCTGCCACCTGCTGCACCCGCGCGATGATCCACGCCGCCAGCGGAATACTCAGCACCACCAGCGGCACCCCGTAGAGCGACCACTGGGCAAACCCGATCCGCACGCCTGCGATATTGTCCAGCATCCCGACCGAGATGGCATTGGTGGGCGAGCCGACGATGGTGCCGAGCCCGCCGATGCTCGCGGCAAAGGCGATCCCCATCGGCAGCGCGCCAAACAGGCCTTCTTGGTACCCTACCGGTTCAGCCTGCGGCTGTGCTTCGCAACCGCTACTTGAGGGCGGGGCGCCGCCGTCGAGCACTGCCAGCGCCATCGGCATCATGATCAGCGCGGTCGAGGTGTTCGAGATAAACATCGAAATCAGCGCGGAGGAGATCATGAAGGCCAGCAGCAGCCGCGCCGGGCCGCCGCTGGTGCCGACCAGCCGCAGGATCGCAAGGCTCAGCCGGCGATGCAGCCCGGTGCGCTCGATCGCCAGCGCGATGAACGCGCCGCCGAGCAGCAGAAACAGGATCGGCGAATAGTAATCGGCCGCGGTCTCCTCGGCGCTGGCCACGCCCGATAGCGGCAGGATGATAAAGGGCAGCAGCGCGGTCACGCTCAGCGGCACTGCCTCGGTCATCCACCAGGCCGCCATCCACACCACCAGCCCGGCCACCAGCCACGCGCCCGGCGGCATGCCAGCGGGCGGCGGCAGCAGCGCTGTGAGCGTGAACGCCAGCGGGCCGAATATCAGGCCGATCTGGCGCAAGGTCATAGGCGGTCGTCTCCCCCGGGGTTCTGCCAGCCGGAGGTAACAGCAGCGAAAGGGCGGGGGAAGCCCCGCGCCCGCGCTGTCCCGAAGTCAGGGCAAGTCGCGCCGGCCTGTGCGGCGGCTTACTCGACCTCGGCCTTTTCCTTGTCAGCCGGATCGCCGGGCAGTTCGATATTGCTGAAGGTCACCGTGCCGGTGCGGCCCTGGCGGATGATCTCCTGGAACTTGGTCTCGCGCTCGCGCAGCAGGGCAGCCATGCTCTGCGGGATGCGGAAGCTGACCGCCTGACCGTTCGAGGTGATGTTCTGATAGGTCGGCTCGCGCACCCCGCCTTCGAGATCGGCGATGTCATGCTCGGCGATGACCGGATCAGCGCCGCTGGTCTTGGCCAGCAGCGCGGTGGTCGGCGCGTCGGCATAGCGGGTGATGTGGTCGCGCAGATCCTTCTCGAAATCGGGGAAGAAGAAGGGCGCGGATTCCTTGTAGAGTTCGGAGACCTGCAAGCGCGCGCCCATTTCCTGTGTGCCGCGCAACGAGTTGACGAAATCCACCGCACCGCGTTGCAGCAGGCGGCCGACATTGTCGGCGTTAAAGGCTTCCTTCTGGAGCGAGGGACCGCCGATCTCGCCGCGCCAGAAGCCGTAGATCACCATCGGATCCTTCCAGTGGCGGTAGACGATCTTCTCGCGGATATCGCGCGGGGACAGCTTGATGCCTTCCACTGTGAGGAAGCGCGCATCATCGAGCGGGACGCCGTTGATCATCAGCTCGCGCGGCTGGCGGATCGGCCAGGCATTCGCAATCTGCTCGACCATCGCGACATTGTGGAGATTGATCCAGAAGGCCAGCTGCTCGTTGCGGCTGAGCGACTGGATGTCGACGATGTTGGCGGTGTTCTCGAGATCCTTGCGATATTCGGTGAAGCTGGCGATGACATCGGCATCGAGGAAGCTGAACATCACCCGCGTGCCTTCGAGCCGGTAGCGCGAGACGTGGCCATACTGGCGGCGGGTGCCGAAGCTGGGATCGGGGCGCGGGGCGCCTTCGCGCAAGCTCGGGCCCATCGAAATGACGATGTTCTTCATCGCCTCGTCCCAGATCGAATAGTCGATCCCGTCATTATTCGGCGTGCCGGACGGCGTGAAGGTGGCAAGCGCGGCATCGCTCGGCGTGCTTGCCTGCGCGTGCGCGGGGGCAGCGAAGGCCAGCACGGCGGCGGCGGCCAGCAGGGCCGGGCGGAACGGTGAGCGGATCAGGGAAGGCATGGTCGGGGGGCTTCCTAACGCTGTCAAAATCAAGGCAAGATAAGACATGGCGGGCTTGGTCAGGGGACAACGCCGAAACCCTGCCTTGGTGCCCGTTGATTAGCAGAAGCTAGCGCCCGCGTGTTGCCGCTAATCGTGCGGCATGCGCGGTTTATCGAGCCGCCCATGCCGCTGGTCGGAATGGCGTGCGGGCAGGGGCCAAACAAAGGGGGGCAGACCGGCCGGCCGCCCCCCTTTTCGTGTCTGTGCCGCTTCGGCGCAGGCCGCTACTTGGGCGCCAGCACCATCAGCATCTGGCGGCCTTCGAGCCGCGGGAAGGCTTCGACCTTGGCGACTTCGGCGACATCGTCCTGCACCCGCTTGAGCAGATCCATGCCGAGATGCTGGTGCGCCATTTCGCGCCCGCGGAAACGCAGGGTGATTTTCACCTTGTCGCCGTTGTCGATGAACTTGGTGACGTTGCGCATCTTCACCTCGTAATCATGGGTGTCGATGTTCGGACGCATCTTCACTTCCTTGATGTCCTGCGTCTTCTGGCTCTTGCGCGCGAGGTTGGCCTTCTTCTGGGCCTCGTAACGGAACTTGCCGACATCGAGATATTTGCACACCGGCGGGTCCGCGTTGGGGGACACTTCGACGAGGTTCAGGCCTTTCTCGTTGGCCTGCTCAATCGCTTCGCGGGTGAACATCACACCAAGGTTTTCGCCTTCGTCATCAATGACGCGGACCTTGGGGACGTTGATCATGTTATCAAACCGAGGGCCGCTTTTTACGGGCGGGGCCATCGAGCGCCGGGGTGGACGTGATATGGGGTGTTCTCCTGTTGTGGCTTACGTTCTGCGCGCTCCTTAGTGCCAAACGGCGGCGAGCGCTAGGTGGAGTCTTGCGCCGCCGCCTGCCACAGCGGAAACCGCGCAATCCGGCCCTTGGCGGGCATCAGCGCCTCGATCTGGCGGGCTGGTTGCAGCGCGCCGAGGATTTCGGGCGCGCCGGCATCGAGGCCGCCGGTGAGCGTGCCAAATGCGGGGAGGATCATGCGCTCGGCGCCCGAGTTGCTGCGCCCGAGCACCGCACAGGGGCGGGCGATGTGGCGGTTCCTCACCGTCATCCGCATTTTCGGGTGGTAATGTCCCGAGAGCTCGGGTGCGGTCTCTCCGGCGCGGGCTTCGTGGCGTAAGGTTATTCCGCCGACTTCCAGCTCCGGCACGATCGTCCCTCCAAACCCGCGCGGAAGTTCCTCGTCGTGATTGCCGGTGATCCACACCCAGTCGAGCGCCCGCGTCAGCGCCTCGAGCATCCCGGTGCAATGGGCATCGAGCCGAAGCGCGCCCGCATCATCGTGGAAATTGTCGCCCAGCGTGATCACCCGCCGCGCATCGGTGATCCGCACCGCATCCGCCAGCCGTTCTAGCGTGTCGCGGCTGTCATAGGGCGGGAGCATCTGCCCGCGCTGGGCAAGCCAGCTGGCCTTCTCCAGATGCAGATCCGCCACCAGCAGCGCGCGCTCCGCCGGCCAATACAGCGCGCGCCCTTGCCCGAGCGCCAGCTCGTGTCCGGCAAGGGCGAAAGGGGCGAACATAGCGCGAACCATGGCGCGTCAGTGCCTGCAAACTATCCGCTTGGCAACAGCCGACCCGGGACTTGTGCGATGCGCTGGCTCGCCTATGCTGAGCGGAAATGACGGACGGGGATGTATGACGGACTGGACACAGCACACAGGCCATGCGCGCGCGTGGTTTGAAGATTTGCGCGATCAGATTTGCGCCGAATTCGAGAGCATCGAGCGCGAGGCCGGCTCTGACGCCAGCTTCCAATACACCCCCTGGAACCGCGAAGAGGAAGGCAATCCCGATCCCGGCGGCGGGGTGCAGGGGTTGATGAAGGGCAAGGTGTTCGAAAAGGTCGGCGTCAATGTCTCGACCGTGCGCGGCAGCTTCGCCAAGGAATTTGCAGGCTCGATCAACGGCGCGAGCGCGGATGCGCCCGGATTTGTTGCCACCGGCATCAGCCTTGTGGCGCATATGAGCAATCCGCACGTGCCCGCAGTCCACATGAACACCCGCTTCCTGACGACCACCAAGGCGTGGTTCGGCGGCGGGGCGGATCTGAACCCGCCGCTCCCCTATGATGAAGACACGGCGGACTTCCACGCCGCGATGCAGGCCGCCTGCGATCCGCACAACGAAACCTATCACGAACGCTACAAGAAGTGGGCGGACGAATATTTCTACATCCCCCACCGGCAGGTGCATCGCGGGGTGGGCGGGATCTTTTGCGACCATCTGGAATGCGCTGATGATGCTGCGTGGGCGCGCAACTTCGCCTTCATTCAGGACATCGGCAAGCAGTTCCTCGACGTCTATCCGAGGATTGTGCGAAAGCGGATGAACACCGCGTTCACGCCCGAAGACGAAGCGCAGATGTTCGAATACCGGGGCCGCTATGCCGAGTTCAATCTGGTTTACGACCGGGGCACGATCTTCGGGCTGAAGACCGGCGGCAATATCGACGCAATTTTGATGAGCTTGCCGCCGCGGGCGACCTGGTCTTAAGGTTGGGTTGGTCGTAACGCGCGGTTAGCCGACCGCGACCACCCTCTGCCGGAACCAGTCGGCGAGTTCGTCTTCGGAGAGTTCTCCGGCGGCGAGGGCGATGAAGGCAACTGTCATGTCGGCGTCATCTGCCTGCACACGCCAGCCGTTTTTCAGAAGGAACAGCAAGCTGACCACATTGGCAGTTCGCTTGTTGCCGTCCACGAAGGGATGATTGCGCGCGAGGCCGAAGGCATAAGCCGCAGCCAAGGCCGCCGCATCCGGCTCGCCATAAGCCTCCAACTGCTGCGGGAGGGCCATCGCGCTTTCGAACAGGCCCATGTCGCGGATGCCAGCGCCGCCGCCATGTTCGGCAATCTGTTCGGCATGAGCCGTCAGCGCCGCCCGGTGGCTGACCCATCTCCAGCCCGACATATGCTTACTTTGCCAGTTCGCGCAGCACCTTGACGCGTTCCCGCATGATCTGGCGGGCGAGGCGCATTTCTTCCTCGAATTCGGGGTCCACCGGAGTCAGCGTGACACCGTCATCGGTCATGGTCAGGCTGATTTCATCACCGATTTGGGCGTTGAGTGTAGCCAGTAACTCCTTGCTCAGGATGATCCCGGCGGAGTTGCCGATCTTGGTGATCTTGAGGCTGCGGGTGCGAGGGATGGGCTTGTTCATACAGCGGTTATAACACGCCGTCATCGCCCCCGCAACAATCGCGCTTGCCCCGCCCCGCGCCGCCGCCCATATTCGCTGATAACATGCTGCGCCAATACGAACTCGTCGAGAAAGTGCTCGAATACGACCCCGACGCCGACGAGGCGATGCTCAATCGTGCCTATGTCTATACCGTGCAGAAACACGGCAGCCAGAAGCGTGCGAGCGGCGACCCCTATTTCAGCCACCCGGTCGAAGTCGCGGGGTTGATGACCGATCTGAAGCTCGATCAGGCCACCATCATCACCGCGCTGCTGCACGATACCGTCGAGGACACGCTCGCCACGATCGAGGATATCGAGGCCCATTTCGGCCCCGAGGTCGCGCGGCTGGTCGACGGGGTGACCAAGCTCTCGAAGATCGAGACCATGCCCGAGAACGAGCGTGCGGCGGAAAACCTGCGCAAGTTCCTGCTCGCCATGTCCGAGGATATCCGCGTGCTGCTGGTCAAGCTGGCGGACCGGCTGCACAACATGCGTACGCTGCATTTCATCAAGTCGCCCGAAAAGCGCCAGCGCATCTCGCGCGAGACGATGGATATCTACGCGCCCCTCGCAGAGCGCGTCGGCATGTATGAATATATGCACGAGATGCAGGCGCTGGCCTTCCGCGAGCTTGAGCCCGAGGCCTTTGCCACCATCGCCGCCCGGCTCGAACAGCTGCGCTCGCAGGATGGCGGGCAGGTCGATGCGATTGCGCTCACCGTCAAGCAGCGGCTCGCCGAGGCGGGGCTCAAGGTCGAGGTCTACGGGCGCGAGAAGCACCCCTTTTCGATCTGGCACAAGATGGCCGAACGCCATGTCAGCTTTGAACAGGTCACCGACATCATGGCCTTCCGCGTCCTCACCAATTCCGAGGAGGACTGCTACCGCGCCTTGGGCGTGCTGCACACCACCTGGCAGTTCCTGCCCGGGCGGTTCAAGGACTATATCTCTACGCCCAAGTCGAACGGCTACCGCAGCTTGCACACTTCGCTGATGTATCAGAACTCGATGCGGGTCGAAGTGCAGATCCGCACGCGCGAGATGCACCGCACCAACGAATTCGGCCTCGCGGCGCACTGGGCCTACAAGCAGGGCGACCGGCCCGATGGCGAGGTGGGCTGGCTGCGCGACCTGATCGAGATCGTCGATGCCAGCCACGATGCCGAGGAACTGCTCGAGCATACCCGCATGGCGATCTATCAGGATCGTATCTTTGCCTTCACCCCCAAGGGCGCGCTGTTCCAGCTGCCCAAGGGCGCGACCGCGGTGGATTTTGCCTTTGCGGTCCACACCAATCTCGGGATGCAGACCGCCGGCGTGAAGATCAACGGGCGGCACATGCCGCTGCGCACGCCGCTCAATAATGGCGACGTGGTCGAGATCATCAAGAACCCGCACGCCGCGCCGCAGCTGTCATGGCTCGCCTTCGTCGTCACCGGCAAGGCGCGCGCCGCGATCCGCCGCGCAGTGCGGATGAAGGAGCGCGACGAGGTTGCCGCGATCGGATCGAAGCTGTTCGACGAGATCGCCATCCGCGTGCCTGCGCGCATCGGCAAGAAAGCGATCCGCGCCGCATTGGAACGGCTCGGCATGGATGAGCCCGATGACCTGATGTATGCCATCGGCGCGGCCAAGCTGACCGACCGCGAGGTGATGGAAGCGCTGGTCCCGGGCTGCACCGCCGATTTCAAGGAAGACGAACAATGGTCGCAGCGCGAGCGCGCGATCTCGATCCGCGGATTGACGCCGGGGGTGGCCTTCGAGCTTGCCACCTGCTGCCACCCGGTGCCGGGCGACCGCATCGTCGGCATCCGCCGCAAGGGCGAGACCGTGCTGGTCCACGCGATCGACTGCCTCGAACTCGCGAGCGGGGTCGATAGCGACTGGATTGATCTGGCCTGGGGCAACCGTTCGGTCGGCGCGGTGGGGCAGCTATCGGTGACGATCTACGACCGGCTCGGCACGCTGGCGGAAATGGCGGGCATCTTTGCCCAGAACAAAGCCAATGTGACCACGCTGTCGCAGGCCCATATTGATCACCCCTTCGTCACCTACAACATCGAGGTGGAGGTGCAGGACGTGGCGCACCTTAACCGCATCCTCTCCGCCCTGCGCGCCAGCGACGCGGTGGCGCAGGCGGACCGGCAGTAGGCTCAGCCGTTCTCCGCTACCCGCCGCACCGGCACGCGGATATTGCAAATGTCCGCGCCGCCTGCGGGCACGATGAAGAACGGATCGCGGCGATTGGCGATGGCTTCGGCGTAGGTCGCGAAGGTGGTGCTTTCGGTCGAGAGGTATTCGAAGCGTGGTTGCTCACTCATTGGCAGGTCATTGGCCACTCGTACCGAGGTGATCGGCGTGCGCTTGGCGCTTTCCTCGGCGGTATAGAACCCCAGCGCGCCCGACCCGCGCGGCAGCGAGGAGAGGTGCTGCATCCCCTCGATCACCCGGCCGACCAGCGCGATATTGCGATCGAGGTGGCGGGGCGCATGGCCGATCACGGTGTAGAGCTCTGCGCCCGAGCCAGTGTCGGGCGAATAGTTCCGCCCCACGCCGACCATGCCGTAGCAGTGTGTGGGCCAGCCTATGTCTGGCCCAGTTGGCATCTTTCGACGTGTCAGACTTCCCTCAACCGCTAAGGCGATCGGAAAGCCGCCCGCGAAACCATGGAGTGCCGCATACGGATCGGAGTGTTTCATCGTCGGTTCGTCAGCACGTCTCGAGCGAATTGGCGAAATCGCTTCACCGAACGGATGCCGACCGAAGTCAGTGAGCACGAACGGTATGCTGTTGGGGTCGGCAGGTGTCACATACTCCTCCTCCCCCATGACCTTCAGCCCTTGCGGCAAGGGCTTCGCTGTCCCCGTCGCTTCCGGGTTGTCATAATTGGGATCGCCCCACTGGGTGACGTAATTGTCCTGCACCCGGTTGACCGAGATGTTGTCATACCACTTCGCGCGCGCGAACAGCCGAATGTTGTGCA
>Ga0164293_10000703_pt1 | contig 27355 bp, 26 predicted proteins | sample GEODES118metaG_FD_111487 | JGI IMG/M metagenome (GOLD analysis project Ga0164293, IMG submission 111487) | Eutrophic lake water microbial communities from Lake Mendota, Wisconsin, USA - GEODES118 metaG | ecosystem: Environmental > Aquatic > Freshwater > Lake | place: USA: Lake Mendota...
AAATGGTGGAGATTAAACGGTAACTTCAATTTTTTCAGAAATGAAACTGATGGAGAATACATTTACACAAACTATTTAGGAAACCAAGTCGTTCAAAACTTAGATAATATTGCCATAAGCTGGACAACCAGAATCACTTCAAAAATAACCTTGCCCTACAAAATTGATTGGCAAACCAATGCTACCTACAACGCCCCGCAAACCACTGCACAAGGAAAGAATTTAGGAGTTGTTAGTGCAAACCTTGCTTTCAGTAAAGATATATTAAAAGACAAAGGAACCATTGCCTTAAACGTGAGCGACCTTTTCAATTCAAGAAAAAGAATCTCCGAAACTAATCTTCCGAGTTCATTTGCCTACAGTGAAATGCAATGGAGAGAAAGACAAATCAACCTTTCCTTCACCTACCGTTTCAACAAACAGAAAAATGAGAAAGAAAGACAACAAAAAAGAGAAGGTGGTGACGAAGAATTCATGGGCAAACCATAAAAAAAGGGACGCTATTGAGTCCCTTTTTGCTACAAAACATTTTAATATATTAAGATGCTTGTTCCTGATCTCTTTTTGCTCTTTTCTCTTTGATTAATTCCATGATAGCTCCGCCCAACCAATAGTGAACAAAACCTACTAAAAATATCATCAACCAAAAACCGATGGTTAAAACGGTAAGGAAGAGAATGAAGCCTAAATACTGTTGAAAATCAAACATTTTTCGGAATTTTTCTGATTCAGTGACAAATATAAATCAACATTATCATTTTATCAACATAAACCTAAAAAAATTTTAAAATAGAAATGTTAATAACTAAATTTGCTTGAGTATTTTTTTAGCTTTCTCTGCAATACAAACCAATGACAGACTATATCATTCACAATTTATAAAAACACAACAATGAACTACCGCATCGAAAAAGACACCATGGGTGAAGTTAAAGTTCCTGCCGATAAATATTGGGGAGCTCAAACAGAACGTTCCAGAAACAACTTTAAAATCGGACCTTCTGCCTCTATGCCAAAAGAAATAATTGAAGGTTTTGCTTACCTCAAAAAAGCAGCCGCTTTTGCTAACCATGAACTAGGCGTGCTTCCAATCGAAAAACGCGATGCCATTGCTCAAGTTTGCGAAGAAATCCTTGCCGGAAAATTAGACGACCAATTTCCATTAGTCATTTGGCAAACCGGTTCCGGTACGCAAAGCAATATGAACGTCAACGAAGTGGTCGCTAATCGGGCTCAAGTTTTAGCCGGATTCAAAATTGGCGAAGGCGAACCCGTTGTAAAAGCAAACGACGACGTCAATAAATCACAATCCTCTAACGATACTTTCCCAACCGGAATGCACATCGCTTGCTACAAAGCCGTGATGGAAAAAACAATTCCCGGCGTAACCTTACTCCGTAATACCTTAAAAGCAAAATCGGAACAATACATGAGCGTTGTGAAAATCGGTCGTACCCATTTAATGGATGCCACTCCCCTCACCTTAGGGCAGGAATTTTCCGGTTACGTGTCACAATTAGACCACGGATTAAGAGCCTTAAAAAACACCTTAGCCCATCTATCTGAATTAGCATTAGGCGGTACTGCCGTTGGAACCGGATTAAACACCCCTCCGGGATACGATGTAAAAGTAGCCGAGTACATTGCTAAATTCACCGGACTGCCTTTCATAACCGCTGAAAACAAATTTGAAGCCTTAGCAGCACACGATGCCATTGTAGAAACACACGGAGCATTAAAAATGCTTGCTGTTTCTTTAAATAAAATCTCCAACGACATTCGTATGATGGCCTCAGGTCCTCGTTCCGGAATTGGCGAAATCCTTATTCCCGAAAACGAACCGGGTTCATCCATCATGCCCGGAAAAGTAAACCCAACCCAATGCGAAGCCTTAACCATGGTTTGTGCTCAAGTAATGGGTAACGACGTAACCATCACCGTAGGCGGAACGCAAGGCCACTATGAACTGAATGTTTTCAAACCCGTTATGTCGGCAAACTTCCTCCAATCAGCTATCTTGTTAGGCGATGCCTGCGTTTCTTTCGAAGAACATTGTGCCAGTGGCATCGAACCTAACTACACTAGAATCAAAGAATTGGTAGACAATTCACTGATGCTCGTCACCGCATTAAACACCAAAATTGGTTACTATAAATCCGCAGAAATAGCTCAAACCGCTCACAAAAACGGAACAACCCTTAAAGACGAGGCCGTTCGATTAGGTTATGTAACCCCGGAAGACTTTGACGCATGGGTAAAACCCGAAAACATGGTTGGTAGCCTAAAATAAGCATAAAAACAAAGTAGAATAAACCAAAAACGCTTCCCAACCGAAGCGTTTTTTTTTATCCCCGAACCTCTCAACAACTCAGCTTCTCAGCCTCTCAGCCACTCAGAAAAAACCTTTGTTATAAGAAAAATTTGTGTATTTTTGCACCGAACTTAAAAACATAAAAAAATGAAAAAATTATTATTATTACTTTCTTTCGTAGCAGTTTCATTAACTTCTTGTTCAGATGACGATTCTTCTTCATCAGTAGCAGTGAACGAAGCTAACTTAATGAAAAAATGGTACATCGTAAGTTACGAAGTAGCAGGACAAACTATTCCTTATGGCAATTTAGCGTGCGGAAGAGATTACGTACAATTCAAAGCGAATGATGTAGCAGAAGAATATTTTGTTAATAGCTGTGACCCATTAGATGCAGATACTGACTTAGGTACTTGGTCATTAAGTGGAAACTCTATTTCAATTACTTTCTTTGGAAATACTTTAACAGGAACTGTATCTGGCTTAACAGCTTCTACATTACAAATTACAGACACGTTTGATTTCGACGAAGACGGAACTGACGAAACAGTAAAAGTAAATTACTCTACTAACTAAGATAAGTCGTAAATCAATACCTAAAAACGCTTCCTAACAGAAGCGTTTTTTTTATACCCAAACAATATAATCCCCAAAACCTAAAACTTTAACAAAGGAGTGTTTCCATTTCGGTCTGGAGTGTGTTAATTTCTTTTAATACAATACCCTTCGAAAAAAAACAATACCCTTCGAACGTCCAAACGTTTGCTTTCATGTAAAAAACGAAAGAATCAAAAAAAACGATAAACAGCAACCTGTAAATTTGTCAAATTTTTTTAATCTGTGATCTAAAAGAACAAAAAAACCCTTCTCATTCATAAACCTTCTATTCAAAAACCTTTCCCAAAAACTAAGAGATTATTCAAAAAACGACACGAGATTTTCCTAAACCTAGAGCAACACCCCAAAAACCCCTACCACTTAATTTCCGCTTTCCCCAAGCCTTTCAAATATGCATTCGTCAAACTAAAAGGATGATGCCCAAACCACAAACCACGGTTCGCACTCAACGGCGAAGGATGCCCCGCCTCTAAAACCAAGTGCTTCGTTCGGTCAATCTTCAACCCTTTCTTCTTAGCAAAACTACCCCACAACAAAAAAACAACCCCTTCCCGTTCCGCAGAAATCCGCTGAATCACAGCATCCGTAAACCGTTCCCAACCCCGCTTCTGGTGGCTCCCCGCTTCCCCCGAACGAACCGTCAATGTAGCATTCAACAACAAAACACCTTGCTCCGCCCACTGTTCCAAGTTCCCCGAAACACGCATCGGCACACCCAAATCCCGTTCCAACTCCTTGAAAATATTCACCAACGACGGCGGCAAAGCAATCCCCTCCTTCACTGAAAAACACAAGCCATTCGCTTGCCCTTCCCCATGATACGGATCCTGACCAATAATCACCACCTTAATTTTATCAAAAGAGCAATGCTCAAAAGCAGCGAATACCTCCCTTTTCGATGGATAACACCTCTGATGAGCATATTCGTCCTCCACAAATGCCTGCAGTTCTGCAAAATAAGGCTGTTCAAACTCCTGCTGCAAAATAGCTTTCCACAAACCCGGTACACTTACTTCCATACAATTCCTATTTCAACAAATATAACAATACTTCCATAAATTTTTCAAATGATAATCCCCAACTAACAAACCAAAATAATCCCTAAATTTGCCTAAAATTGCGATAACCCAAAAATGATTTCCATCACCGATAAAACGCTCAAAGATTTAGAATTTGCAACCATCTTGCAAACGGTTTCCTCCCGCTGCAACACCGAGATAGGCAAAGAAAAAGCTCTCAGCATAGTCCCTTTCAACAATAAGGAACTCCTGATGGACTCCCTCTTGCAAACCTCTGAATACCTAGCCTCCTTTTCAAACAACAACGCCCTGCCAAACCACGGCTTTGAAAACATAACAAACGAAATCAAATTCATCGGCATCGAAGACAGCTTCCTCGAAGTAACCGGCTTCCGAAAAATTGCTCAACTCTCTGAAACAGTAAACACCATGTTGTTTTTTCTAAAGAAATTCAACGATTACTACCCCCAACTCAACCAACGGGCACAACACGTTGAATACACCAAATACATAGTCCAAAAAATTGACGAAGTCGTAGATAAATTCGGCATTATCAAAGACAACGCCTCCCCCGACTTAATCAATATTCGTCGCGACATGAGCCTAGTTCGTGGCAAAGTAAACCAAAGTTTCGGCTCAGCCTTAACACAATACAACGCCCTCGGCTACCTCGACGAAATCAAAGAAAGTTTTGTCGAAAACCGTCGCGTATTAGCCGTCCTTGCCATGTACCGCCGCAAAGTAAAAGGAAGCATCCTCGGAAGCTCCAAAACCGGCAGCATCGCCTACATCGAACCCGAAGCAACCCTTCGCTATTCCCGTGAACTAAGCAACCTCGAATATGAAGAGCGGGAAGAAATCACCCGTGTATTAAAAAAATTAACCAATGACATACGCCCTTATAAAGAACTCTTAAACCAATACCAAGCCTTCCTGAGCGACATTGATGTAACCGCCGGAAAAGCAAAGTATGCCTTGAGCATAAACGCCATTCTACCCACCATCATTGAGGAAAAGCGACTCTTTTTCAGAGATGCCTATCACCCCATTCTCTATTTAAACAACAAAAACAAAGGAGAAAAAACCTTTCCGCAAACTATCGAACTGCATAACCAAAGCAGAATCATCGTCATTTCCGGACCCAATGCCGGAGGTAAAACCATCTCCTTAAAAACCATCGGACTCTTGCAATTAATGCTGCAAAGCGGTCTCCTAATTCCCGTTCACGAACGGAGTGAAACCTTCTTATTCGACAGAATTCTAACCGACATTGGCGACAATCAATCAATTGAAAATCATTTAAGTACATACAGTTACCGTCTAAAGAACATGAACTACTTCTTGAAGAAATGCAATGCAAAAACCCTCTTCCTCATTGACGAATTCGGCACCGGCTCCGACCCCGAATTAGGTGGGGCTTTAGCAGAAATATTCTTAGAAGAATTTTACCACCGTGAAGCCTTCGGAATCATCACCACGCACTATTCAAACCTAAAGATATTAGCAAACGAACTCCCTTTTGCTTCCAATGCAAACATGCTCTTTGACGAAAAATCATTAGAGCCGATGTATAAACTAGTCCTAGGCCAAGCCGGAAGTTCTTTCACCTTTGAAGTAGCTCAAAAGAATGGCATTCCCTACGGATTAATTAACCGAGCCAAAAAGAAGATAGAAGGCGGCAAAGTACGATTTGACAAAACCATTGCTACCCTTCAAAAGGAACGTTCTAAGATGGAAAAAACATCCATCAACCTAAAAGAAGAAGAAACCAAAGCCCGCGAAGAAAGCAAAAAGATGGAAACCATCAACGCCAAGATACAAGACAAACTCGAGCGGTATCAGGAACTCTATGATGCAAACCAACGCCTCATCTACATGGGTCAAAAAATTGACGACATTGCTGAAAAATACTTCAACAACAAAGACAAAAAAGTATTGATTGGCGAATTCCTTAAAGTAGTGGAAATAGAAAACTCCAAACGCAAAAAAGCAACGGTAAAGGAGAAAAAAGAAAAGGAAATCATCCAAAAACAAATCGTTGAGGAAGTCGCCGTTAAAGTAGAAGAAATCCGCACTTTAAAAAAGGAAAAGAAAGTAAAAGCCCTCAAAGCGGAAGCGGACAAACCGAAAGTAGCTTTAAAAATCGGCGACCGTGTTCGCATGATTGATGGGAAAGCCGTGGGAACGTTGGATTTGATTGAAAAAAACAAAGCAACTGTCAATTATGGCGTTTTTACATCGAAAGTAAGTTTAGATGCTTTGGAATTCGTCGAGGCAAAAAAATAATTTTAAAATTAAAATGATAATGGATCAATTACCAAAAGACAAGAAAATCATTCTTTTTGACGGAGTTTGTAACCTCTGCGACAATTCCGTACAATTTATTATCAAGCATGATTCAAAAGATGTTTTCCGCTTTGCATCATTACAATCGGAAATCGGAGAGCAAATTTTAAAACACATTGGTGTAGACCCAACCAAAGTAGATAGCATCGTATTGTATGTTCCCGGAGTTGCCTACTATCTTAAGGCGGAAGCAGCCATGCAAATCAGCAGCGAATTAAACAGCTGGCATCGCTTTCTCTCCTATTTATCATTCACTGGTTTTATTGGCAACTTTGTTTATGATTATATTGCAAAAAACCGCTACAAATGGTATGGTAAAAAAGAGGCATGCTTAATTCCTACAGATGCCTTGAAGGAAAAGTTCTTATAACTGACAATTATCATATTCCATCCTAAATTTAAATTTTATTTTTGATAAACTTTAAACCGAAACCAAATGAACAAATTGACTCTTGCTTTGTATTCATGGGATAATGGAGCTATCATAATGATTGGCGTATTTGCCTTAGTAATCATTGGACTTATAGGAGCCGTTATGCTAATGATGAATAGTAAAAACAAAAAAGACTAAGTGATAACTTAGTCTTTTTTTATTTAAACAAAAAGATTTTTATTAATTTTTGATGATTTTTGTTGAAGAAACTCCCTGTTCAGAAGATACAGTAACAACATAAACACCTGCATTCAAATCAGAAATATTAACTTGTGTTTCAGTAATTCCATCAAATTTCAATGATTTTACAGTTCTTCCGTTAATATCAACAACTTGAATTGCTTTAATTGATGCAGCAGAAGCACCTTTTACAGTTATAAAATCAGTTGCAGGATTAGGATATACTGAAAAAACAGCTTTTTCAGTTGTAGGTAATGCTAATACTGTTCCGGTATATTTAAAAATACCTTTTGAAGTAGCATTTTCGTTAAATCCACCTGAAAAGCCAACAGTTGTATTTCTAAATTCACAGATAGTATGTTGGATATTGTTGTCAATTTGAGTCCATGTTAGACCATGATCTAAACTATAAGAAGAGCCTGAATTTCCTGTTGCAGAACCAGTACAAATCACACTAGAAGTACCAGGCACATACGATAAATCTGCTGTATAGAAAGGACCTGTAAAGGCTAGAGGATCCCAATTTTCTCCACCGTCTGTTGTTGTCCATAATTGACCAGAATTGGAACTTAATAATCCTTTAGTAGCAGAGGTAAATGTGTAACTTCCATTTTCGCTCTCACCACCAAAGTCATTTAAAGGAGATTGAGCAACAGTCCAATTTAAACCTTTGTCAACAGAGCGATAAATACGACCGTAATTAGTTCCAAACCAAACTACATCACCTACTACGTCAAAATTAGCAACATATCCATACTCTCCAGAATCGGCAGGCAAGGGAATGTTTGCAGAAGGAACTCTTGTCCAATTTGTACCACCATTAGTTGTAGTATAAATTTCATAATAACCTCCAACAGGATCTCCCATACAGAAGCCATTATTTGCATCCCAAAAATAAACTACGTTTGCAAATGCTGCGGCTGTAGTAAATACAGCAGTAGTTTGTTTTGTCCAATTTGCACCACCATTTACAGTTTTCCAAATACCTCCTGCTGCTGAAGCTGTAGGATAGGCAGAAACCCAGGCTGTATTTGCATCAGTAGCTGTTATACAAGAAATAGCTAATGAAGGAGAACCACTTGTTAATGTAAAAGATGATGACGTCCAGTTATTTCCACCATTTGTACTTTTAGCATACTCTTTTATGGTAGCAACTGCAGAAGCTGTTCCATCATAAGCTTTTACCCAAATCACGTTATCGTCAACAATCGAAATACTATTAATACCTCGACTTGCAGCAGTAAATGAAGATGCTTTTTCTGTCCAAAACTGTGCGTTAACAGTAAAAGTAGTTAATAAAATAAAAAGTAATAATTTTTTCATAAGTTGTAAATTTTAATATTTTTCACGAAAATAAGAAAAAAAAATTAAACTTCTGTGTTAATGGGGTTTAATTTTCCAACAGATTTAGCAACAACCGTGGAAACAACAGCATCACTAGTTACATTCACGACCGTTCTACACATATCTAAGGGTCTATCTATAGCAAAAATTAAGGCTAAACCTGCTTCCGGAATTCCGGCTTGTCCCAAGACAATCACCAACATCACCATTCCTGCACTCGGTACCGCTGCAGAACCAATAGAAGCTAATGTTGCGGTAACAATAATCATCAATTGGGTTTGTAAATCCAATGGAATCCCCATTGCTTGTGCAATAAAAACTGCAGCAACCGCTTGGTATAGACTAGTTCCATCCATATTAACCGTTGCACCTAAAGGAAGTACAAAACTGGCCACTTCCTCATCTACCCCAACATTTTCTATTACCCGCTCCATGGTTACCGGCAAAGTAGCCGCACTGGAACTTGTAGAAAAAGCTAATAATTGTGCCGGAGCAATAGCTTTAAAAAATTTCACAGGTGAATATTTTGCCAAAAAAATCAGCATTGTTGGATATATTACAAAGGTCATTACTATTAACCCTAAAACGACCGTCAAAGCATAAATTCCTAACGCATTTAACGTTGAAAAATCAGGGATTTCAACCATTAAAGCAGCCATTAGGGCAAAAACACCAATGGGAGAAAAAAGCATGATAATATCAATAATTTTTAGAATAACTTCATTCAATCCTTTGAAAAAATCGACCACCGGTTTAGCTTTATTTTCATCAATTAAAATCAAACCGATTCCAATTAAAATGACAAATAAAATCACTTTCAACATGGAAGCATTATCTGTCATGGCTAAGAAAAAATTCTCAGGAACAACATCCACTAAGGGTTGTAATGGACCTTGGTTTTTAGCACTCGCAGCCAGTTCGATTTTTTTTGCAGCATCACCGGCAAAGTTTTCCAATAAACTTTTACGTGATTCATCATTGATATAATTTCCTGGTTTTATCAAATTAGCTAAAACTAATCCGATACATACTGCGGTGACGGTAGTAACTAAATATAAAACAACGGTTCTACCACCCAATTTAGAAAGTTTAGCTATATCTTTTAAATCAGATAATCCGACGATTAAAGAAACAATGATTAACGGAACCGCAATCATTTTTAGTAAGTTGATAAAAATTGTGCCAAACGGTTTTATCCAATCGACAACAATGCCTTTCATTTCGAGGTTTTTCATTACATATCCGAAAGCTAATCCAAATAACATTCCGATTAGAATTTTCCAGTGAAGAGCTAATTTCATGCAGAATTATTTATAGGTTTTATTTAGTAAAAAAAAGTCGGCCAAAACTAAAGCGGCCATGGCTTCTACAATGGGAACTGCTCTTGGCACAACACATGGATCATGTCTACCTTTGCCTTCCAATTCAACAATATTTCCTTCGTTATCAATTGTTTCTTGTTTTTGCATAATGGTGGCAACCGGTTTAAAAGCAACTCGAAAATAGATATCCATTCCATTAGAAATACCACCTTGAATTCCTCCGGACAAATTTGATTTTGTTGTTCCATCTTCATTGAACAAATCATTGTGATCACTGCCTTTCATTTGAGCACCACAAAATCCACTTCCAAATTCAAAACCCTTAACCGCATTAATGGATAGCATCGCTTTGCCTAGTTCGGCATGCAATTTATCAAAAACCGGTTCCCCTAAACCGATTGGAGCATTTTGAATGACACAGGTAATGGTTCCTCCAACCGTATCACCTTGCTTTCTGATTTCTTTGATATAATCTTCCATCAGAGCAGCTGTTTTTTCATCAGGACAACGAACGGGATTATTTTCAATTCTTGAAAAATCTAATTCCTGATAAGGTTTGTCAATAAACAGGGAACCAACCGAGGAAACAAAAGCATTAATTTTAATGGATGAAATTACTTGTTTTGCGATGGCTCCCGCTACTACCCGACAAGCTGTTTCTCTGGCAGAACTTCTTCCGCCGCCTCGATAATCGCGAATACCATATTTCTTTTCATACGTAAAATCAGCATGACTGGGTCGAAATGCTTCTTTTAAATGTGCATAATCCGATTGCTTTTGATTGGAATTAGGAATAATAAAACCAATTGGTGTTCCGGTTGTAACACCTTCAAAAATTCCGGATAGAAACTGTACTTCATCGGCTTCTTTTCGTTGGGTAACAATGGTTGATTGCCCGGGTTTACGTCGACTCATTTCGAGTTGAATCGCTTCAAAATCAAGATGAATTCCGGGTGGACAACCATCAATAATACCTCCTAAAGCATCACCATGAGATTCGCCAAAAGTGGTAAGTTTAAATAAAGTTCCGTAGCTGTTTCCTGCCATTATTAGGAATATTTTGAACAAAAATAAGTTTTTTAATTTAAAGAATACTCATAAAAACGGTTTGACTTCACACAAAAATAATATTGGTTGACCAAACGTTAACTTTTTAGTAAAATGCATTTTGAATTTAGAAGGTTAATTTGCAAAACCTTCCATCACAATGCTTAAAAAAAGAAAAGTTGAAGTTGTAGTTATTTCTGATGTGCATTTAGGAACCTTTGGTTGTCATGCTAAACAATTAGTGCACTATTTATCAACCATAAAGCCAAAAATACTCGTTTTGAATGGTGATATTATAGATATCTGGCAATTTAGAAAATCCTATTTTCCGAAAGCACACTTAAAAGTAATCAAAAAAATAATAGACATGGCTTCGAAAGGAACCGAAGTTTATTATATCACCGGTAATCATGATGAAATGTTGCGAAAATTTAGTGATACTAAAATTGGTAATTTTTCAATTTTGGACAAATTAATTTTGGAATTAGATGACAAAAAAGCATGGATTTTTCATGGTGATGTTTTCGATTCCTCGGTGCAACATTCCAAATGGATAGCTAAATTAGGAGGTTGGGGATATGATTTACTGATTTTAGTAAATCGATTTGTCAACCGAATATTAGAAAAAATGGGGAAAGAACCTTACTCTTTTTCCAAAAAAATAAAAGCGAATGTTAAAAAAGCAGTCAAACATATTTCAGATTTTGAATTGACAGCCTCTGAATTAGCCATTGAAAATAATTACGATTATGTGATTTGCGGTCATATCCACGAACCTAAAATGATTCGAAAAGCTACTAAAAAGGGAACAACTTTTTATTTAAATTCGGGTGATTGGGTTGAAAACTTAACTGCGTTGGAATACAATAAAAAGCGTTGGAAATTATATCGTTATGACAAAGACACCAACATGATTGAAGAAGATTTTTTTGAAATGGAATCGAAATTAAGTGAGCAGCTTATTGCCTCATTAATTTTTTCGCAAAAATGATTTTTTTTGCTTTAATTTGTTTCATATTAATTCAACTTAAAATGAAGACAAATTTTTTACTACTGACTGTTCTAATGCTAACTCTTTCATCTTGTTCCTCCGATGACTCCGGTAATGCATATTTTAACTATTTACCCTTAACATCGGACAATAGTTGGACCTATGAAGTAGAGGGACAAACTACAAATTTCGATAATTTATTTGTTGGAGATGAAATTATTTTAAACAATAAAACCTACCAGCAAATGAAGACAACAGATGTTCCTTTTGGATTCTATTCGTCGCTTTTGAGAGATAATGGCCTTAGAAATGAGGGCCAAAAGTTATTTTTAACCGGCACACTTGCCTTAGATTTAGGCGTTGACATTCCGTTGGATTTTGCTCTTGAAGACTTTATTCTAATTAATAATGATGCTGCCTCTAATGAAGTAATGTCTACAAAATCAGGTACAATTTCTCAAGATTTAAATGGTAATCCAATTACTATCGATTACACCATTAAATCAACAGCTCTTGAAACGCTGCCTAGTTTTACAACTTCTAAAAATGTGACTTACACCGATGTGAAAAAAGTAAACTTTGTCATAAATGTAGAAGTAACCACTATACAGACAATTCCGGGCACAAACATAACTATACCAATTCCTATTTTAAACAGTCAGGATGTTTTGACTGCTACACATTATTATGCTCTAGATATTGGTATGGTCTTTGCAAATAACATAATTACTTATTCCTTGGCTATCAATCCGGCTGATTTTGGTTTAGACATTCCTCAAACTAGCTCTCAGTCTCAAAACGAATTTTTAGACTCGTACACGGTGAATTAACATACTTTAACATGTAATAAAAAGATTTAACTCTCTCCGGGGTTACCTTTGTAGTAGTAGTAAAATTAACATAATAAAAAAAAATTATTTTAATTGGCCCTCATATTAGTTGGGCTGACATTTGGTACAAATGCATAGGAAATTTCTAAAAATGCACTTGGTTTACTTTTAGGAAGTAATGACTGTTTTGGTGCTGAAATATCTTATTAAATAGGGTTATCCAAATCAAATTGTTTAGAATCTGACCTTGGATTGAGAAATTCTGACAATGATGATGCATTTAAAATTGTAGGTTTATACCAATGGGGTTTGGACAATTGAAAAACACGTTTTCAATGGTATGCAGGACTTGGTTTAGGTTTAGTAACTTGGACTAACAATAACAAAAATCATGGATATGAAGATGGTGCTTTTTTATTAATGGCAGGTGATATTGGAAGTGAATATAGTTTTGATATTCCTTTATTACTTTCTTTGGATTTCAGACCTGAAGTTTTTTTTGGAAACAATTACAGATATAACAATTATGGTACTGACATTGCTTTGAGTATCAGATACCAGCTCTAATTCAATCCATTTAAATTAAAATGCCCTCGTAGTAATTACTATCGAGGGCATTTTTAATTAGGATTGTTTTTTATTTTATAATGATATTCTTTTTAGAATTTATTTTTACTATTGCTAAAGGATTCGTCATCACTGAAGTTGCTATTCCTTTTGGTCCATTTTCTTTGATGGTTATGATAATATCATTTTCCATTTCTTCTATAGTTTCGATAATGAAATAATATCCTCCGGAACTTTTAGTACCCATGTTTAACAATAAAAAGTTGCACGTATAAATATCGGCTGCTTTTATTTTTTTCTTTAAATCAGCATCATTCAAAAGCATTTTAAATTCTTTCGGTTCTGAAATAATTTCAAAAAATTTAAAATTTGCTCCACCATGTTCTTCTTGTTTTAAAATTTCATAAAGTGTTAACTTATCCGCATTATTTGTTTTTGAGGCACAAGAAAACAATACAATACTTATAATAAAGAAGGCAATTATTTTTTTCATCTTAGTTTGATTCTGTTTTAAATTGTTCTTGAATGGCTTTTTCATAAATTGCTTCATAAAGAGGTAAAATTTTTGCAATATCAAATCGTTCGGATACAGCGTAAGCGTTTTTCTTAAACTTAGCTAAGTTGGTTTCATTTTCTAAAATACGAACTGCATTTTTCGCCATGGAATCAATATCACCCACATTGCTTAAATATCCTGAAAATCCATCCACATTCACTTCCGGTAAACCGCCTGTATTACTTGAAATTACTGGAACACTACAAGCCATGGCTTCTAAAGCTGCCAATCCAAAACTTTCCGTCTCAGAAGGTAATAAAAACAAATCAGAAAAACACAAAATTTTATCAATCTCATTACTGTTTCCAAAAAAGATAACTTTATTAGCAATACCTAATTCTTCACAAAGTAATTCCGCTTTTTCTTTTTCAGGTCCATCCCCTACCATCATTAATTTTGAGGGAATTTGTTGTTGGATTTTGTGGAATATTTTTATGATATCTGGAATACGTTTCACTTTTCGAAAATTACTGATATGAGTGATAATTTTCTCAGAATCTGAAGCCATGAGAGACCTATAACACGTGGCACCTTCCTCTAACTTAGTTTTCTCCAATTCAATAAAATTTGGAATGACTTCAATTTCTTTGGTGATATTAAATAACTTATACGTTTCGTCTTTCAAACTTTGAGAAACAGAAGTCACTACATCCGATTTATTTATACTAAAACTAACGGCAGGTTTATAAAACGGGTGATTCCCTACTAAAGTAATATCGGTTCCATGCAAAGTAGTAACCATAGGAATAAAAATACCTTCATCTTTTAACATTTGCTTAGCCATGTAACCGGCATAAGCGTGTGGGATAGCATAATGCACATGCATTAATTCGATTTTATGCAACTTAACCATATCGACTAATTTACTGGAAAGAGCCAATTCATAAGGTTGATAATGAAAAAGCGGATATTCCGGAACATTAACCTCGTGGTAATGCACATTTGGATTCAATAAAGCTAATCGCACCGGTTGACGATACGTGATAAAATGAATCTCATGTCCGCGATGAGCCAATTCAAGTCCTAATTCAGTGGCTACTACTCCACTTCCACCAAAAGTAGGATAACAAACTATAGCTATTTTCATGCAATTTATTTAGAGTAACAAATCTACTATTTTTCAGAGCAGATTTTGGTAAGAATTCGTTAAAATTAAAATTTCAAAACCTACGCCAATTCAAAAACGGTTGTGTTTTTTACTTCCCCAATCATGAAAGAACTGTGCGTACTGCCAATGTGGTTTAACGTGGTTAATTTTGTTATCATAAATTCACGATATTCTTCCATGTTACCTACACATATTTTCAGAATATAATCGTAATCACCACTCACGTGAAAACATTCCAAAACTTCGTGAAGTTTGACTACTTCACTTTCAAAGTCGGATATGTACTCTCGGGTATGTTGCACCAATTTGACATGGCAAAAAACCACAAATCCTTTGTTAATTTTTGAACGGTTTAAAAGAGCAACATATTGTTGAATAATCCCTAAACGTTCCATTTTTTTTATGCGTTCATATACCGCTGTTACAGATAAATTAAGCAATAGTGAAAGCTCTTTGGTCGTTTGTTTGGTATCTATTTGAAGTAACGAAAGTAATTTTTTATCAATTTTATCGAGTTCCATAATAAGTATTTAAGTTTTAAAAAATCTATTCAAATAAAAAACAAAAGACAAATATAGTTATTAAATCTATTTATATTAAAAATAGCCGTTTAATATTCCAAATTATAAGCTATATATTGTTTTAAATTCTAATTTTTATGTATTTTGTAATGCACAATAAAAAACCATAAAAATGAAAACAACTGATTTTAATGCTGCCAATCAAATTCAAGATTTACAATATTTTGGCGAATTTGGAGGCGTGAATCCTTCTATTTCAGATAGTTCAACCTATACTTTCTTATCTGCTAAAACAATGTTTGACACCTTTGAAGGAAATGCGGAGGGATGCTATTTGTATTCTCGTCACTCTTCTCCAATGAATTTATATTTAGGTAAAGCTTTAGCAGCCATGGAAGGAACAGAAAGTGCTAATGTAGCTGCTTCCGGAATGGGTGCCATTACCCCTGTTCTAATGCAATTGTGTAATGCCGGAGACGAAATTGTTTCAAGTAGAACAATTTATGGAGGAACCTACGCCTTTATGAAAAATATGTTACCTCGCTGGAACATTAAAACACACTTTACGGACATCACAAAATTAGATGTTGTAGAAGCAGCTATAAATCAGAATACAAAGGTTTTATATTGTGAAACCGTAAGTAACCCTTTATTAGAAGTAGCTGATATTGAAGGGCTCGCTAAGATTGCTAAAAAGCATAATTTAAAATTAGTGGTTGACAATACCTTTTCACCTCTTTCAGTTGCTCCAGCACAAATGGGTGCAGATATTGTTATCCATAGTTTAACAAAATTTATCAATGGAAGCAGTGATACCGTTGGCGGAGTGGTTTGTGCTTCCCAAGAGTTTATCAACGCGTTGAAAAATGTAAATAGTGGTGCGAGCATGTTATTTGGGCCTACGATGGATAGTTTACGTTCAGCCAGTATTTTAAAAAACTTAAGAACCTTGCATATCCGAATGAAACAACACAGTTTCAATACACACTATTTAGCTAATAAATTTGAAAAAGATGGTTTAAAAGTAGTTTATCCCGGATTGAAAAGTCATCCTAGTTATGAACTTTATGCTTCTATGATAAATAAGGAATATGGATTTGGTGGGATGATGACTTTGGATGTGGGTTCATTGGACAAAGCCAACGAGTTAATGGAGTTAATGCAAAACAGAAACCTTGGTTATTTAGCTGTAAGTTTAGGCTTTTACAAAACGTTGTTCAGTGCACCGGGAACCTCTACTTCCTCTGAAATTCCAATTGAAGAACAGATAGAAATGGGCTTATCAGACGGATTAATTCGATTTTCAATTGGATTGGATAATGATATCGAACGAACTTATCAAAAGATGAAGGCGTGTATGATAGAACTGGGAGTTTTGAATAAATAAAAAACACATTTTAACTAAATATAATCCGATTCATGCATGAATCGGCTTCTTTTTTTAAAATTCAAAATTCAAAAAAAATAGTATATTGCATCCACAAACAAAACTACATGAAAAGTCAAGATATTAAATCACAAGACCCGAAAGACGAACAACTTATTGAAAATAAAGAACTTTCTATTTTCGAAGCATTAATTCCTATCTTACTTTTAATAGCCATTTTAGCTTATAATGTTTATGCTTATGGAGACAGTGCCACTGCTGGTCCGAATCAATTTGCATTAATAATTGGTGGAGCAATTGCAGCAATAGTTGGGTTTCTAAATAAAGTTACATACAAAGCCATGATGGAAGAAATCGCAAAAAACGTAAAATCTACCGCTGGAGCAATTTTAATATTATTAATGGTGGGGGCACTTTCGGGAACATGGTTAATCAGTGGTGTTATTCCGACGATGATTTATTATGGTTTACAAATTTTACACCCTGCCATTTTTCTTCCGGCTTGTTTAGTCATTTGTGCTGTTATTTCAATTGCGACAGGAAGCTCTTGGACAACCTCGGCAACGGTAGGAATTGCACTTATTGGAATTGGTTCAACCATCGGAATGCCTCTTGGTATGGTTGCCGGAGCTGTAGTTTCGGGAGCTTATTTTGGCGACAAATTATCACCATTGTCCGATACAACAAATTTAGCTCCGGCTATGGCAGGAACCGATTTGTTTACGCACATTCGTTATATGACCATTACGACTGTGCCAACTATGATTATTACATTATTACTTTTTATTTTTTTGGGTTTAGCTCAAACAACCAATGGTTCAGGTGATAATTCGGCAACGCTAACATCAATCAATGATGCCTTTACTATTTCACCTTGGTTATTCCTGGTTCCGGGAATTGTTATACTATTAATCATCAAAAAAACAGAACCACTTATTGCCTTATTAATCGGAACCTTGTTAGGAGGTGTCTTTGCACTTATTTTCCAGCCGGAATTAGTAGCCAAAATTGGTGGAAGCAGTCATTTATCTTTTGTTTCAGGTTATAAAGGTGTAATGAATGCTATAACCGTTGAAACTTCGGTTGAAACCACTAATCAAATGCTCTCTGATTTATTTTCAGCTAAAGGGATGAAAGGAATGATGAGTACTATATGGCTAATTCTGTGTGCCATGGTTTTTGGCGGTGTAATGGAGGCTATTGGGGCGTTAACTCGAATTACAGATTCTTTATTAAAACTGTTTCACACTACTTTTGGCTTATTTGCCAGTACTGTTGCCAGTTGTTTAGCATTAAACCTTACAGCTTCTGATCAGTATTTAGCTATTGTAGTTCCCGGAAAAATGTTTACAAAAGCCTATCAAGATAAAGGTTTAGCTCCTGAAAATTTGAGCAGAACTTTAGAAGATTCCGGCACGGTTACTTCTGCATTAATTCCTTGGAATACTTGTGGGGCCTATCAAGCAGGTGTATTAGGTGTTTCTACAATTTCTTACCTTCCATATGCTTTTTTTAATATTATCAGTCCATTTATGACATTGCTATTTGCTGCTTTTAATATTAAAATAAAGCAATTAACAACTAAATAAGATTTACTTTCATAAATTATTTAAAACTGCTTTAATCGGCAGTTTTGTTATCTAATATAACTTTAACTACTATTGATTCCATATTATTTTAGTATGATAATTACGAATAATGAATTTATAATTACTTAAAATTACCTAGTAACTAATTTTAAGCCGTTATCATCGCAAGCATCATTAAAACTAATACTTCTATACTTAAAAAGGAATTACAAATATCATATATTACTCTTCTGTAATGCACTAAATTTGCATCTGAATTAACATTTTAAAAATGATTATGTGATTAGTAGGTAAAAAATTTCCAAACATTACAGTAGATGCCATTTCTGAAATGGGCGATAATTTAAGAATCAATGCGCTTGATGAAACCATAAAAAACAACAAAAAATTAATTTTATTTTAGTATCCAAAAGATTTCACTTTTGTATGTCCAACAGAATAACATGCTTTTCAAACCGCTTTACCGGAATTTGAAAAAAGAAATACCGTTGTTATTGGTGCTTCTTTTGACACAAACGAAATTCATTTTGCTTGGTTAAATACCGCCAAAAATAAAGGTGGAATTGAAGGAGTAACTTATCCAATTCTTGCAGATACAACACGGAATTTATTATTGGCTTTAGGCATCTTAGATATTGAAGTAGGTGAATATAACGAGGAATCTGATTCCTTTTTAATTGACGGTTCAGGTGTTACTTTCAGAGCTACTTACTTAGTTGATGAAACCGGTAAAATTTTCCATGAAAGTATAAACGATATGTCATTAGGAAGAAATGTATACGAATATTTGCGTTTAATCGATGCCTTCACGCACGTTAAAACTAAAGGAGAAGTTTGTCCTGCGAATTGGGAAGAAGGCAAAGATGCAATGCATGTTGACCGTTTGAGTACTGCTGCTTACTTGAGTCAAAACTAATACAATAACAATTTCAATGACAATAAAAAGAATCAGCTTTTGATTTTTGATATTGAAATTTTAAAAATATAAAATATGTTAATCGATTAAACCGAAGATACGCTTCAAGATTTAGTGAAACTAATAATAAAGTGGTAGTTCAATATTCTGCTTCTTGGTCTGGAAATTGCCGAATCATGAAACCTAAATTCAAAAAATTAGCTTCAGAAAAAGATACAATTACGTTTATTTTGGCAGATGCTGAGAATTCTCCTGAATCAAGAAAATTAGCTAATGTTTCAAATTTGCCCACTTTTGCAACATTTGTAAACGGAGAATTGGTGAATCAAACACAAACCAACAAAGCTGAAGTATTAGCTGAATTGGTTTCTGAAATTTCAGCAAAATAATGAAACTACCGGCAATAAAAGACTTAAGCCAGTTTATTGAAGATAATAACCAAGATTATCTTATAGAAACCATTGAAGTTTTAGAAGCTTTAACTGAAATTCCTTCCTTAAAAGAAGAAGAGTTGGATGTTATTGGAGAATTAATTTCCAATATGTATGGTGCGAGGTTCAGAAATCAATTAAAACAGAATGGATAAAAAAGAAGCTTTGAACGGTTTTATGAAACGTGTTTTAGGTTCAATAGACAAATAATTTTCAAACAAATACCTTTTTAAAACGCTTCCGTCAGGTGGTGTTTTTTTTTGTTGTAAAAATCAACCTAAAGATTACTAAAATTTTCATACTTTTGAACACTAATTAAATATCAATTATGGCATCAATAACTTTAGGAGGAAATCCTATTCATACGCAAGGAGAACTACCAAAAGCGGGTACAAAAGCACCCGATTTCAATTTAATAAAAACAGATTTATCTTCCAAATCCTTAAGTGATTATGCGGGAAGTAAATTAGTTTTAAATATTTTTCCGAGTATTGATACCGGAGTTTGTGCTGTATCAGTTCGAACATTCAATCAAAAAGCGAGTTCTTTAGAAAACACAAAAGTTTTATGTATTTCCAGAGATTTACCGTTTGCTCAAAAACGATTTTGTGGGGCTGAAGGGATAGAAAATGTTGAAAATTTATCCGATTTTAAAACCGGAAGTTTTGGTGATGCTTATGGATTAACGATTGTTGATGGACCATTAGCCGGATTACTCTCAAGAGTTGTAATTGTTCTTGACGAAAATGGAATCGTAACTTATGCCGAACAAGTTCCTGAAATTGCTCAAGAACCAAATTATGAGTTGGCTTTAGCGGCGTTATAATTCGAATATGGGATTTCAAAAAGACACTACCCTTTTCACCGGACGCCTAAAAAGTATGGTTTTTGCTATAAAAGGAGCTTACAAATTGGTTACAACAGAGCATAGCGTGATGGTTCAGTTTTCAATCGGTATTATTATTACTATTGCCGGTTTTTATTTTGAAATTACCCAAACAGAATGGCTATTGCAAACGTTAGCTATCGGATTAGTTTTGTCCATTGAAGGATTAAATACAGCCGTTGAAAAAATAGCTGATTTTATTCATCCGGAATTCCATGAACGAATAGGTTTCATTAAAGATATTGCAGCAGGTGCGGTTTTTTTTGCAGCTATGACTGCCATTGCAATTGGTGCTATCATATATTTTCCGTATGTTACAACTTTAGTATAACTAAATCTAAATAATTACTTTTAAAGCAAATCAGAGAGTTTTTAAATGGCTAAATCATCAACGACAGGTTCTGCAAAATCAGAAACAGATAAGGAAACAAAAAAATCCTGGAAGTTAACCAAACAATACAAATTTTTGTTTGGTTGTTTTTTGGTTTTATTTTCTGTTGCTCTTTTTCTTTCGATGATTTCTTTCTTTATCTATTGGAAAGAAGACCAAAGTGCGATAACCAGTTTAACCAACCGTTCAGTTGAAGTTCATAATTGGTTAGGAAAAATTGGTGCTTATATTGCCGACTTCTTTCTTTATAAAGGATTTGGTATTGCTTCTTTTTTATTAGTCCGACTTTTCTTTTTATCCGGAATTTATATGATTTTGAGTTTACCACTCAAAAAGCTCAAAAATCTTTGGTTTTGGGATTTATTTGCCATGGTTAATTTTTCATTACTTTTTGGCTTCTTTTCAAGTTACATTCCCGAACTAGGCGGTGTTATTGGTTTTGAAATGAATTCTTTGATTCAGGATTTTATGGGAAAACCGGGAACTTTGTTAGTTTTGGTTTTCAGTTTGTTAATTTATTTGATTTTTAAAGTCAATGTTTCCCCTGAAGCTTTTCAAAAACTGTTCGAACGAAAGAAAAAAGAAATTAAGGAAGATTTAGCCGATGCAAAAAGTGCTTTTGATCAACCTTTACCTACCAATACTAAAGAAGAAGTTGAAGAAGGGATAATTTCAATGAAACCTACTTCTGTATTTGAAATTAATAAAGAAGCTTTAAAACCAACTATTGAACATGCTTCAGAAATCAATTTAGAGCCAAAAGTAAAAACATTAGATCCACTGCCCCATTCAGTAACAAGAGAGCCGGAAATCATTCATACCGATGATGAACAATTTGTGATTGAAAAAGCACCTGAGGAAGAACAGTTAGATGAAAACCTTGCCGCTCGATTAGTAGCTGATTTTGGTGAGTTTGATCCAACATTAGAACTTTCTAAATATAAATTTCCAACCCTGGATTTATTAAAAGATTACGGTTCTGCCGGAATCACCATTAACCAGGAAGAGTTAGAAGAAAATAAAAACCGAATTGTTGAAACACTCCGAAATTATAAAATTGATATCGCTCAAATCAAAGCAACCGTTGGGCCATCAGTAACTTTATATGAAATTGTTCCTGAAGCAGGTGTTCGTATTTCTAAAATTAAAAGTTTAGAAGATGATATTGCTTTGTCACTCTCTGCTTTAGGAATTCGTATTATTGCTCCAATTCCCGGTAAAGGTACCATTGGTATTGAAGTGCCAAATAAAAATCCTACTATGGTGCCTATGAAATCTGTTTTGTCTTCTCAACGTTTTCAGGAAGCCGAAATGGAATTACCGATTGCTTTAGGAAAAACAATTTCTAATGAAACTTTTGTGGTCGATTTAGCTAAGATGCCTCACCTTTTGATGGCTGGAGCCACCGGACAAGGAAAATCTGTAGGTTTGAATGCTGTACTTACCTCCTTATTGTATAAAAAACATCCGGCGGAAGTAAAATTTGTTTTGGTTGACCCTAAAAAAGTAGAATTGACTTTATTTAACAAAATCGAACGCCATTATTTAGCTAAATTACCGGATACTTCCGATGCTATTATTACCGATAACACAAAAGTTATCAATACATTAAACTCGCTTTGTATTGAAATGGATAATCGCTACACCTTGCTGAAAGATGCAATGGTGCGAAACATCAAAGAATACAACGAAAAATTTAAAAACAGAAAATTAAATCCAAACGAAGGACATCGCTTTCTTCCTTATATTGTTTTAGTTGTGGATGAGTTTGCCGATTTAATTATGACTGCTGGAAAAGAAGTAGAAACACCTATTGCCCGTTTGGCACAATTAGCACGAGCTATTGGTATTCACTTAATCATCGCTACTCAAAGACCATCTGTGAATGTGATTACCGGTTTAATAAAAGCTAATTTCCCTGCGAGAATTGCTTTTAGAGTTACCTCAAAAATTGATTCAAGAACTATTTTAGACACACAAGGAGCTGACCAGTTGATTGGTCGTGGCGATATGCTCTATTCCAACGGAAATGATTTAGTTCGGGTGCAATGTGCTTTTGTAGACACACCGGAAGTAGAACGTATCACAGAATATATCGGTTCACAAAAAGCTTATCCAAAAGCATATCTCCTACCTGAGTATGTGGGAGAAGAGAATGGCACAATGCTTGATATAGATATAACCGAACGTGATTCAATGTTTAGAGAAGCTGCAGAAGTGATCGTAATAGCTCAACAAGGCTCCGCTTCTTTATTACAACGAAAATTAAAATTAGGTTACAACCGAGCCGGTCGATTAATAGATCAATTAGAAGCCGCCGGAATAGTTGGTCAGTTTGAAGGAAGTAAAGCACGTGCCGTCAATATTCCTGATTTGAATTCGTTGAATGAATTTTTTAATAATGAACAAAATAATGCTTAAAATGAAAAATCTTATTTGGATTTCTATTTTTTTAATCTCTACAATTACAACTTTTAGTCAAGAAAAAAAAGCCAAAGATTTACTTGACGAAGTAACCGCCAAAGTTAAAAGCTACGAAAATATAGCCATTGATTTTAAATATTCTCTTCAAAACACCAAAGAAAATATCAACCAAGACAGCAAAGGAAATGTAGTTCTCAAAGGAAATTTATATTATTTAAATTTTATGGGTGTTACCAAAATTTTTGACGGCAAAAAAACCTATACTATTGTTCCTGAAGATGAAGAAATCACCATTTCTAAAGTGGATGACAAAGATGAAAACGCTATAACTCCCTCTAAAATGTTAACTTTTTTTAATAGTGGTTACAAGTATTATTGGGATATTTTACAAGATGTAAAAGGACGTAAAATCCAATACATCAAACTGGTGCCAATCAGTTCAAAAGACCAACGAAAAGAAATACTTTTAGGGATAGATGTGCAAACAAAACATATCTATAACTTAATCGAAATAGGTAAAAACGGAACTAAAACTACCCTCACTGTTAATTCTTTCAAAACCAATCAACCGGTATCAAAAAATCAGTTTACCTTTGACGATACTAAATATAAAGGTTACTACATCAATAGAATAGACTAATTCTGAGGTGAAAATACTGGATCGCTATATACTGACTTCGTTTCTGAGTACATTTGCTACGGTATTTGTAATCCTTTTTTTTATCTTTATTTTGCAGGGAATTTGGCTCTTCATTGCCGATTTAGCCGGAAAAGATTTAGATACTTATTTAATTGTAAAGTTTTTATTATTCTATTCGCCTAAGGTAGTTCCATTGGTTTTACCGCTTTCCGTTTTATTGTCTTCTATCATGACCTTCGGTAACTTTGCCGAAAATTATGAATTTGCCGCCATGAAAGCTTCAGGAATTTCTTTAAAAAGAGCCATGTATTCTCTTGCTATTTTTATTACCGGATTGAGTTTTGTGGCTTTTTTATTTGCTAATAATATAATCCCGCAAGCAGAATATCAATTTGTAAATCTAAAAAAAGTTATTGTTCAACAAAAACCTTCCATGGCAATTGCAGAAGGTCAATTTAGTAAAATTGGTAGTTACAATATTAAAGTTAGTAAAAAACATGGTGAAAATAATAATCTTTTAGACGATATTACCATTCACCGGCTTTCTAATTTTGGCGCAGGAGCAAATGTAATTATCAAAGCTAAAAATGGTGAATTAATTGGGGATGAAAAAACAAATTTCCTTCAATTGATTCTATACAACGGTAATTATTACGAAGATATTCAACCCAAAAATTTTGAAGACAAAAAGAAATTACCATTTGCAAAAAGTTCCTTCAAAAAATACATCATTAATTTTGATTTAGCTCCGTTGCAAAAAACCGATATGAATTCGGATGAAATTACCAATACCAATACAATGCTAAATGTCAATGAATTGGTTTATACAATCGATTCATTAGAAACAAAAAAAGAAAAAGATATTGTTTCCTATACAGAAAATATACACCAACGAATTGGATTAGTAAATTCTAAGCTTGTTGACAAACCAAAAATTAAAGATACCATCATTGCAGACTTAACTTCCATCTTAAAATCTTATCAAGTTGTTCAAATACTTGAATTTGCACGAGGAAGTGTTACTAACACAAAATATTCAATTGATGGTTCTCAATATGAATTTACCGGAAAAATAAAAAATATTAATAATCATTGGTTAGCTCTTTATGATAAGTTTGTCATAGCTTATGCTTGCCTTTTAATGTTTTTTATTGGGGCACCAATTGGAGCAATTATAAGAAAAGGTGGATTAGGTCTCCCGATTGTATTTGCCATGATTATTTTTATTACCTATCATTTCATCAATGTATTCGGTAAAAAAGTGGCTCAAGAAAATGGAATTCCTCCCTTTTTAGGTTCATGGATGTCATCTATTATTCTTACGCCTTTTGCTGTTTTATTAACCTACAGAGCTACAAATGATATTGGATTAATGCTTAATTTTGATTGGATTACAGTTCCATTTCAAAAATTATTTACTCCTAAAAATGCTGAAGATGATTTATTAATTGAAACAATTGTGAATTTAGATGCCCTGAAAATAGATGAAGATGAAGAATTTGAAAAATTAAATCATTATACGGATGATTCACTCATCAATATTGTAAAAAATGCAAAACAGTTTAGTTATTCAAGCGATTTTAGAAATAAAGCCTTAAAAATATTATCTAATCGTGGCATTACACAACAAGATTTATTTGATACCAATAATTTATACAATAAAGAATACCAAGAATTAGATCGTTTAAATCAAGCCTATAAAGTACAAAATAATATTACATTAGTTACCTATTTTATTACTTTGATTTTAAGTGTATTTAGTTCAAAACTAAACCCTATACTTATTCTTATCTCAATTATAACTATTATTTTATTTTATATATTTTTATATAAGTCACACCAAACGCTTGAGGAAATGGGTAAATTAATTGGGCGTAAAGTGAATGTAGGCCTAGTTTTAACTTTTTTAGTTGGATTTCCCTTCTTTATTTTATTATATTTTTATATTAAAACAGTCATTAAAGAAGCGATGACTCAATATCGATAATAACTTTTGAAAGCATAAAAATTAATCATGTCTTATAAAATACAACTAAATACCATAGAAGAAGCTATTGAAGATATCCGTCAAGGAAAAATCATCATTGTAGTTGACGATGAAGATCGCGAAAATGAAGGTGATTTTTTGGCTGCGGCTGAAAAGGTTACTCCGGAAATGATTAATTTCATGGCTACTCATGGCCGCGGACTCATTTGTGCTCCCTTAACAGAACGTCGTTGTTCAGAATTAGAACTTCGTTCCATGGTAGTCAATAATACCGATCATATGGAAACTGCATTTACTGTTTCTGTAGATTTAAAAGGAAATGGCGTTACAACCGGAATTTCTGCAGCAGACAGAGCTAAAACAATTTTAGCATTGGTAAATGAAGAAACTAAGCCCTTTGAACTGGCCCGTCCTGGACACATCTTCCCATTGATTGCAAAACAAGGTGGGGTTTTAAGAAGAACAGGGCATACGGAAGCGGCTATTGATTTTGCACGCTTAGCTGGGTTCTCCCCTGCTGGAGTAATTTGCGAAATCATGAATGAAGACGGTTCGATGTCTCGCCTACCACAATTAGTAGATGTTGCTAAAAAGTTTGATTTGAAATTAGTTTCAATTGAAGATTTAGTGGCCTATCGTATGCAACATGATAGTCTGATTCAAAAGAAAGAGGATTTTGAAATCAATAGCCGATTTGGAATATTTCGTTTACGAGCTTATCTACAAACTACAAACAAACAAATTCATTTAGCATTGACCAAAGGAAGTTGGAATAATGGGGAAGCTGTACTTACCAGAATAAATTCCAAACAAGTTAATAATGACATCCTAGAAACCTTAACAAACAATACAGGCAAACGATTGGAAGATATGTTTAATCGTATTAACAAAGAAGGTCGTGGAGCAATTATTTTTATTAATCAAGAAATTCCTTCTATTGAGCTATTAAACCGCATTTGTGAGTTAAAAATTCTTCAAGAACAAGGAGAAATGAAAGCACCACCAATCAAAATGGATTCAAAAGATTTTGGTATTGGAGCTCAAATTTTACATGATATTGATATTTCAAAAATCAGACTGCTATCCAACTCTGAACAAACCAAACGAGTTGGAATGATTGGCTATGGCTTGGAGATTACGGAATATGTGAAGTATTAGAAATATTATCTTAAAAATAAAAAAACCGATTAGTTTCCTATTCGGTTTTAATTCTGCGGAGAAAGAGGGATTTGTATTCTCTTTCGTATGCCTTTATTTTAAAGGATTGTTCCAGAATAAATTGCTAGGGTCTCTATTTTGAACCTCCAAAAATCAGTCTCTTTATTGACAAATCTTGATACACAAATATATGAAAATAAGTTCAATATTTGGTTAACTGATGGTCAAAATTACCCAATAATCAATGGCTCTACTTGTTCATATTTTAAGCTAGTGTACTGGCAGAACTCTTCTATACTCACAAACTCGTTCTCGAGCTTGGAGAGGTCTTTTCTAATCTTTTGCAGTAATCT